>Ga0307410_10000618_pt1 | contig 14640 bp, 13 predicted proteins | sample 322Ometagenome_3_FD_203707 | JGI IMG/M metagenome (GOLD analysis project Ga0307410, IMG submission 203707) | Maize rhizosphere microbial communities from greenhouse at UC Davis, California, United States - 322HYB-O-3 | ecosystem: Host-associated > Plants > Roots > Rhizosphere > Soil | place... | reverse complement strand
CGGCGAGGCCTCGCTCGACCCCTTCACGCTGGAGGCGCGCTACCTTCGGCACGACGGTGAGTATCGCTGGCTCCGCACGGTTTCGCGTCCGCGGTTCGGCGCGGATGGCGAGGTCGTAGGCTTCATCGGCGTAGGATCGGACATCACGGTCGCCAAGGAAGCCGAGCTCCAGCTTCGGCGGCAGGTCGAGGAACGCACGGCCCAGCTCGCGGCGTCCGAAGCGCAGTTCCGCGCCGTGTTCGAAGCCGCGCTGGAAGTGATGGTCCTGCTGGAGCCGGACGGCACTGTCCTCGCAGTCAACAACCGGCGCGAAGTCTGGCGCTATAGGAATCCCGAGGAAGCGATCGGGCAGAAGCTGTGGGATGCCCCGACCCTGCAGGCGTACCCGCAGCACATCGCCCTGATGAAGAAGGGCATTGCCAAGGCCGCGCGCGGGCAGGTCTTCACGACCGAAGTGAAGATGGAGCGCGCCGGCACGCCGACGGCCTTCCTGGATGTATCGGTGCAGCCGGTCCGCGGCCCGAATGGCGAGATCGTCTATTTGCTCTTCGAAGCGCGCGACATCACCGAGCTGAAAACCGCGCAGGAACAGCTCCGCCAGAGCCAGAAGATGGAAGCGCTGGGCCAGCTCACTGGCGGCATCGCACACGACTTCAACAACCTCCTGACCGTCGTCGTCGGCGGCCTCGACATCATCACAAAGCGGGCCGAGGACACGAAGCTCAAGCGATATGCCGAGAATGCGCTGGCGGCGGCGGAGCGGGGAGCGCGCCTGACCGGCCAGCTGCTTGCGTTCAGCCGCGTGCAGCGGCTGGAGGTTACGCCGACCCATGTCGCGCCGCTGATCCAGAACATGCGGCCGCTGCTGCGCAACGTGCTCGGTCCCGGCATCGAAAAGCGCTTCGACCTGGACGAGGCACTGATGCCGGTCATGGCCGATCCGACCCAGCTCGAGGTCGCCGTGCTGAACCTCGCGATCAACGCGCGGGACGCGATGCCCGACGGAGGGGTCCTGACTTTTTCCAGCCGGCCCATCGAAGTAGCCGGCGATCCGGAGCTCGAGGACGGCCACTATATCGAGCTGACCATCAGCGACACGGGCGTCGGCATGGCGCCCCACGTCCTAGAGCGGGCCTTCGAGCCGTTCTTCACGACCAAGGAAGTCGGCAAGGGAACAGGCCTCGGCCTGTCGATGGTCTATGGGATGGCGCGCCAGTCCGGCGGCGCTGCCAGGATCGAGAGCGTCCCCGGGACCGGGACGACCGTGAAGCTGCTCTTCCGCAAGGCCGACGGTGCGGTCGCGGAAGCGGCGGCCGATGCCGAGCACGCCCCCACTCCGATTGCGAAGCCTCAGCCCAAGTCGGTGCTGGTGATCGACGACGATCCAGACGTGCGGGGCTTCATAGTCGCGACCCTCGAAGAGCATGGCTACCGGGTGCGCGAGGCAAGCGACGGCGCATCGGGACTTGCCGAGCTTGCCAAGCGCAAAGCTGACCTGGTCGTGCTCGACTTCATCATGCCGGGAATGTCGGGAGCTGAAGTCGCGAGCCAGATCCTCGCCGACGCGCCCGATCAGCCGATCCTGTTCGTGTCCGGTTACAGCGAAACGGACGCGGTCAAGCGCACCGCCCCTGACGCACCCCTGCTGCCCAAGCCCTTCCGGGCCGAAGCGCTTGAAAAGGCCGTCCGGACGGCGCTCGCCTCCAACAGCTGAACGCTCACCCGTTTCGCGCGTTGGTGGCGCGTGGTTCGCTCAGTCCTCTGCTCGATGATCCTTGCGGCGGGTTCGCCGGCAGCGGCCCAGCCGACACCCGCCAGCGCAAGCGTAACCGTAGCGCCGGAAGCACGCGGGCTCTTCGAGCGCGACTGGGTGCTGATGAACTGGGCGCTGAAGTTTCACGACAGCAATCGCGACATCTTGCTCGAGCCCGGTGAAGCGCAGACCGCCGCCGCCGCGTTCCGCCAGATGGCGGATACGAACGGCGACGGCCGCGTGACGCAGGATGAGTATCGCGCGGCCCGCGCCTTCATCCTCGCGCGCTACTGATCCCGATCCATGCGCTCAGCGGAGCGACCGGAAGCCATTCCGCACGTCATCGGTCCAGGCCTGAGGCTGCTCCCAGGCAGCGAAGTGCCCGCCCTTCGGATGGCGCTGGTAATAGGCCAGCTGCGGGAATGCGGCCTTCGCCCAGCTTTCAGGCACCTGATAAAGCTCTGTCGGGAAGGCGCTCACCACGACCGGCACCCGCACGCCCTGCACCTGGAAGAAGGGTAATTTGTTCTCCCAGTAGAGCCGGGCCGACGACACCGCAGTTTCGGTCAGCCAGTAGAGGGTAATGTTGTCGAGGATGTCGTCGCGCGTAAGGCCCTCCTCCTGTCCGTCGAAAATGCGGGCGATGAGCTCGTAACTCTCTTTGTCGTGGTCGAGGATCCAGGCGGCGAGCCCCACGGGAGAATCCTCCAGCGCGTACAGGGTCTGCGGCCGCAACCGCATCTCGTTGGCATAGCCGAGGCCCTTGTCGAAGAAGAAGCGAAGCTGCTCCAGCGCCTGCTGCTCGTCCTTGGCCAGCGCGATCGGCGCAGGCCCGCCGTTGATGGCGGCGAAGATTTCGTTCGGCACCGCCGACGGCATGTTGAGATGGATTGCACGAACCCGGTCGGAGTGATTGACCGCGAGCTGCTCGGTGACCGGGTCGCCCCAATCGCCGCCGGAAGCCACGAATTGGCCGTATCCGAGGCGATCCATCAGGCTGGCCCAGGCGCGTGCGATCCGGACGGGATCCCATCCGAGATCCTTGGGTTTTTCGGAAAAGCCGTAGCCCGGCATCGACGGGATGACGACGTCGAACGCATCTTCCGGCCGTCCGCCGTGCGAGGTCGGATCGGTGAGCGGTTCGATGATCTTCAATTCCTCGACGATCGAGCCGGGCCAGCCGTGCGTCACGATGATTGGAAGGGCGTCCGGATGGTTCGACTTCACGTGGATGAAGTGAATGTCGATGCCGTCGATGTTGGTGAGGAACATCGGAAGCGCGTTCAGGCGCGCCTCGGCCCTGCGCCAGTCATAGGCCGTTGCCCAATGGTCGGCGAGCTTCTGTAAGGTCGCGAGCTGCACGCCCTGGGACCCATCGCTCACAAGCTCGCCGCTGGGCCAGCGCGTGGCCTGAATGCGCCTCTTCAGATCGGCGAGCTGTGCGTCCGAGGCATGAAAGCGGAAGGGGCGGATCGAAGGATCCTGCTCGGGCTTGAAGGCTGCGGCGGCGCCGATGATCGGCGCGTCCGAACGCTGCGCAGCTTGCTCTTCGGTCGCCGGCTTCGGCGCCAGGGTCTGCTCACCGCCTGATGGCGGCACTGTCGATGTCATCAGAAATCTCCCGTCTGGAGAGGGCTTCACAGACGCATACGGCACGCAGGTGCTCGGCCGTGGAGGATGCTGGTGCGCTACTGACGCGCGGCCCATGGCGGGCAGTGCGCCCGCGCCGGCGAGTCGGTCAACTACGCGCTCAAACAGCTCATCCCGGCGGCGGCACGGCTGCTAACATCCTTTAGTGAACGGGTGCCCGAGGGGGTTTATATTCGCCGCATGCAAGACGCTGAGCAGACTGACTATTTCTCGCGTCGCGCCGAAGAGGAGCGGGCTGCGGCCGACAACGCCGCGGACGAGCGCGCCGCGCAGTCGCATCGGTCGCTCGCCGCGCGCTACGATGCCAAGGCCAAGGGCAGCCCGGTGCGCGAGCTGAAGGACGACGATGAGGATGGCGGCACCCTTCCGAGGGACTTCAGCATCCTACCTTGAGATCATAAGTCTGACTTATTGCCTCAGGCCGCGCTTTCGTTGGCCGCCTCTCCCTGTACGAGCGTAAAGGCTTCGCCCATTCACACGAATGGCGAAAGGCAACTTATGGACGTGTACCAAGGCGGGGAGGTGGAGCTTGGCGTCCTCGGCACGGGACGGATGGGATCGCGGATCGCCGCAATGTTCGCCCGCGCCGGACGGCGGGTAGTCCTGGGTTCGAGGGATTCGGATCGCGCCGCCGCCATCGTCGAGAAGCTGGACATCCCCACCCTCAGGAGCGGCTGCTATTCCGACGCACTTGCCGCGCCTGCGATCCTGCCGGCGATATTCATCCGCGACGGCCTGTTCGACGTGCTGGACCGCAAATGCCGCATGCTGGCTGGAAAGCTGCTCATCGACATCAGCAACCCGTTCAATGCCGATTACAGCGACTTCGTGACACCATGGGACACGAGCGGCGCGGAGGAGCTGCAGCACCGTTTCCCGCAAACGCGCGTGGTGGGCGCGTTCAAGAACGTGTTCTGGGAAGTGTTCGACCATCCCGATTTCGGCGAGGCCTTGAGCGACGTGCTGGTCACCGGGGACGATCTCGGCGCGAAGGCCGAGTTCCTGCGCCTCGCCGAGGGAACGCCCTTTCGTTACCTCGATGCGGGGCCGCTGATCCACAGCCGGACGGTCGAGCGGCTGACCTTCATCACCAGCTCGCTCGGGCAGCAGCTCAATTCCTATCCGCGGATGAACTGGCGGCTGCTCACGCAGCAGGCAGCCTGAGGCGGTATCCTTTACGCACCCAAGCTGCTATTGTCCTCGCGAGGCTCGTAGCGGATCAGTGCCCCGGTAGGAGCCTCGCGTAAGGCGAAGCGGCCCGGACGGTTCGTACCGGGCCGCTTCACTCCTTCCCTGCAAACTCGACTTCTCTTCGGAAGCCCTCGGTACACGGCTTCCTGAACCTGTCAGAGCGCATGGCCTGGGCGATGCGGTCGGCAAGGTAGCGAGCGCTCTTGTAGGTGATGCCGAGCTGACGGTGCAGCGCCCTGATCGAGACCGGCTTGTCTTCGCGGGCCATCAGGTAAGCGGCATGGAGCATCTTGTGCAGCGGGATCCGCGCATGCTCGAAGGCCGTGCCTACCTTGACGGTGAATTGCTTGCGGCACTCGCCGCATTTCTTGAGGCCGACCCGGTTGGTCTTGCCTTCCAGGTTGTAGACCCTGCCGCCGACGGCGCCGCAGTGCGGACAGACGACGCCGTTCGGCCAGAGCATTCGCTCGACGTAGCGGAAGGCCTGGGCCTCGTCCTGGAACTCGGGATACGACACAACCGACATGGGCCGGACTCTCCTTTGGGGGAGTGCAACTCGGCTTGCACTCCCCTGGAGGAACAAGGTCAGGATATCGGTCGCGCAGCACGCGCGTAAGCTATCGAACGGGCACCTTGTCCAAAGTTGGTGTTGCGCAAGTGCAGCGCTGTCCGAGCCGCCCGGCATGCGGTATCATCGACGCGTGGGGAGAGGGTCTACGTTGCCGACCGGACGCGTGATCGCCTTGGGCCGCCTGATGCTGGCGGTGATGTTCGTCGTCGCCATAAGGGCCGACATCACTCAGAAATACCCGGTGCCGACCTACCAGCTCCTGATGGTCTATGTGGCCTTTGCTACGGTGGTGATCGGCGCAACGTGGCGGAATTGGTGGTGGGACGCGACGCTCGCGGGACCCGCGCATGCCATCGACATCGGAGTGTTCACCGCACTCGTCTTCCTGACCGAGGGCTATACCAGTCCGTTCTTCCCAATGTTCATTTTCCTGCTGCTTGCGGCGGCCATACGCTGGGGCTGGCAGGAGACTGCACTCACCGCGATCCTGCTCACTTTGCTCTATTTCCTTGCCGGCATGGCCGCTCTCAACTCCGACCCGGAGTTCGTGCTCGATCGCTTCATCATCCGCGCGGGTCAGTTGATCATCGTGTCGCTGATCCTGATCTGGTTCGGCACCACACGCTGGGTCTCACGCGGAATCTCACGGACCGACGAGCTTCTTCCCTACGTGCCGCCCGACCGCTCGCCGCTGGAAACCATCGTCAGGCTTGCCGTGCAGGGCACCTCCGCCAGGCGCGGCGTGATCCTGTGGCGGACTGACGGCGGACAGGCCTCGGTCGCCTTCGACGGCTCGGCGTCTACCGCCCCGGCTGCAACCGCCGCATGCTGGTCCGGCCTTCCGGCCGCTCCCTTCCTCTACGATCTGCGCATGAAGCGGGGCCTCACGCGCGACGAGGAGCGCAACCTGCGGCTGATCGTGCCGCAGGACGTCATCGGCGACGAGGATGCCGCGACGTTGGATCTGCGCGAGGGGCTGGCCGTCCCCTTGCGGGCGGAGAGCGCCGAGGGGCTACTCTTCATCGAGAAGCCCGCGAACCTGTCGACGGACCATCTCGAGCTCGGCAGGCAGGTGGCCGCTGCAGCCGAGGCGCTGATCCAGCGTCACGCGCTGCTCAAGGCGGCGGAAGAAAGCGCCGAAGGGCGATCGAGGATGGCGCTCGCTCGCGACCTGCACGACAGCGTCGTCCAGTTCCTGGCCGGCGCAGCGTTCCGGCTGGAGGCGATGCGACGGGCGGAGGCTTCCGGCGAGAAGCTCGAGGCGGACCTCGACGAGCTCAAGAAGCTGATGCTGCAGGAGCAGTCGGAGCTGAGGGCCTTCATATCTGCCTTGCGCAGCGGATCGGAAGTGGAGGTCCGGGACCTGGTTGCGGACCTGCGGTCCCTTGCCGAGCGCCTGTCCAAGCATTGGGCCGTGGAGTGCGACTTCGAAGCGGAAGCCACGGATGGCATGATCCCGACGCGGCTTCACCTCGACGCCCACCAGCTCGTGCGCGAAGCCGTTGCCAACGCCGTACGTCACGCAAAGGCGACATCCGTTCGGATCACCTTGCTTGCAAACCGACAGGAGCTACGGATGAATTTCGTCAACGACGGAGCGCCGTTTCCGCTGTACGGAGAACGGCTGGAACCGCCCGCATCGCTGCGGGAGCGGGTCGAACAGGCGGGCGGGACGATCGAGCTGTCGCGTGGCATGGACGTGACCAAGGTTTCGATTGCACTGCCGATCGCGCGGAGGAATGGGTGACCAGGATCCTGCTGGCCGACGACCATCCTATGATCCGGACCGCGATCGAGGTGCTGCTTCGCAATTCGGCGTTCGAGCTCGCCGGAACGGCGGCAACCGCCGATGAGGCCTTGCAAGCGGTGCCCCTGCTCGATCCGGACATCCTGCTTCTCGACCTCCAGATGCCAGGCGGAAACGGCATGGAGATCGTGCGCGACCTGCGCGCCAACGGCGACGACCGGCGGCTTGTGATCCTCACCGCCGCGATTGACGATCGAACTCTCGTCGAGGCGCGCGCGCTTGGCGTTGAGGGCATGGTGCTGAAGAACTCGGATCCGGGCTATTTGCTCGAGTGCCTCGAGCAGGTCGACGCGGGATCCACTTGGATCGATCCGGATCTTGCCGAGCGGCTGAATCAACTATCCGAGACTGCCGGGCGAGGCGGCCGCCGGCTGGCGCCCCGCGAGCGCGAGCTGATCAAGTTCGTTCGCCAGGGGCTGCGCAACCGCGAGATCGCGAGCGAGCTCGGAGTCACGGAAGGGACCGTGAAGGCCTACCTCCACGAGGTCTTCGACAAGCTTGGCGTGAAGAACCGTACCGAGCTTGCCATCCGCGCCGACGAGTTCCTCGCGACGAACTGACGTTAGCGGCTAACCGACGTTCAGCCGGCCATCTTCTTGGCGCCGAGCCCGATGACCATCGAATTCGCGCGCTCGTAGACCAGGGGGCGTCCGAACAAATAGCCCTGGATCGTGTCGCAGCCGAGCTCCCGCATGCGCTCGAAGTCCTCGGCGGTCTCGACGCCTTCGGCGGTGACCGACATTCGGAAGCTCTTCGCGAGCTGCACGATCGACTGGATGATCGCAACGTTCTCGGGCCGCGAGCCCGCTTCGCGAACGAAGCTGCCGTCGATCTTCAGCTTGTGGAATATCGCCTTGTTCAGATAGCCGATCGACGAATAGCCGGTGCCGAAGTCGTCGAGCGCAATTCCGACGCCAAGAGCGCGCAGGCGCTTCAGAACGTCGAGCGTCCCGCCATTGTCGCCAAGGAAGACGCCTTCCGTAACCTCGAGCTCGAGCCGGTTGCCGGCCAGCTTGTGACGGCCCAGCGCCTCGCTGACGATATTGGGAAGCGCCGGGAGGATCTGCTTCGGGCTGACGTTGAGCGCGACGGTAATCGGCTCGGGCCAAGAAGCTGCGGCGCGGCACGCTTCGTCGATGACCCACTCGCCGATCGCGGCCATGAGGCCGCTTTCCTCGGCGACCCCAATGAAGACGTTCGGCGGTACGTTCCCGCGCTGCGGGTGATTCCAGCGGATCAGCGCCTCGAAGCCGGTGAGCTTCTGAGTCTTGGCGTTGATCAGGGGCTGGAAAACGAGGTTGAACTGCTTGCCGACGATGGCGGCCCGGAGATCGCTTTCGAGACGCACGCGGTCTTCCTGCTCCGACTGCAACTCGGACGAGAAATAGCGCGCGCAGCCACGGCCCGCATCCTTCGCCTGGTACAGCGCGAGGTCGGCCTTGAGGATGAGGTCGTCGACGGTCGCGCCGTCGATCGGACCGAATGCGCAACCGATGGAGACGCCGATGCGAATCTCCGTCTGGTCGATCATGTAAGGTTCCTTGATCGACTTGATGATCCGGTCGGCGAGCATCTCGACAAGCTTTCGGCTCTGCGCGTCCGGGATGACGATCGCGAACTCGTCGCCGCCCATGCGGCCCACGTGGCCCTCGGAGCCGACCTCGTCCATCAGGCGCTTGGCGACCGCGCGAAGGACCGCGTCGCCCTTCGGGTGGCCGAACGTGTCGTTGACCGGCTTGAAGCCGTCTAGGTCGAGGAACATGATCGCGCAGGGCACATTGCCGGTGGTCGACAAACGGAGCGCCTCGCCGAGCAGCTGACGGACACGCCCGCGGTTCGGCAGCCCCGAGAGGACGTCCACATTGGCAAGGTGCGTCAGCCGCTCCTGCGTCTGGCGGATTTCGGTGATGTCGGAACCGACGCCCCGGAAGCCTTCGAAGCGGCCGGCCGTATCGATGATGGGATCGCCCGCGATCGAGATCCAGCGCGTTCCGCGCGGAGTCTTGATGTCCATTTCGAGCGCGTTGAACGGCTGCTTGTCGAGGAGCACCCGGCCGAGCTCCGCATGCCCGCCGAGGAGTGCGGGCAAAGAATGACCGAGCAGCTGGGCGCCGGGCTTCCCAAGCAAGGCGCTCATGCGCGAGCTGATGTAGGTGACGCGATTGTCGCCATCGACGGACCACAGCCAGCCCACGCCGCGCTGCTCATATTCCTGCAGGAGCAGGCTCGCGCTTTCGCTCTGGCTGCCGACGTCGGCATTCATCTTGAGCTGGTGGAAAGCCCAGCGGGCGACGGTCATCAGACCGAACGTCGCGACGCCGAGCGTGAACAGGATCGAGACCATGTTCTGGAAGGGCACACTGTGGCGCTCGATCAGCAGCGCCCCGCCGACGCTGAGGGTGAACGATACCGTCCAGGCGGTGACGCAGGGCGGCACGACGACGAGGCCAAGCGCAGCGATGCCGAGGCCCGACATGATGGAAGCGGCAATGACCTGGCCTTCGGGGTTCATCGAGGGGAACAGGTAAAGCGGAAGGCTGAGCCAGACGCCTGCGCGGAGCAGGACTTCCGTGACCATCGTCCAGGTCGGGACGCGCTGCCCGGACCGCCCGACGCACTTGATCGACTGGATGCGGGCAAGCTGCATCGCCCCGACGTTCACCACGGCAACTGCTATCAGCCACGGAACGATCCAGGTGGCAGGCAGTCCCCACAGGTTGGGCAGCATCATCAGTGCGGCGATAATATTCGCGCCGGCGAAGAACGGAGCGAGCTGAGCGCGCGAAATGAGCTGCACGTCGCGCAGCGGCGACGATTCAGATTCGTCACCGCCGGCCGCTAGCCCGGCTGATTCACCGCCGGGAAGTCGGGCCGAAATCAATCGCTTATACCTGTCTGGAGCTTCGTACATCCGCCCGCCGTTTCACTGCCGGTAAGCGGATTAGCCAAAGAGAGTTGAAGCGCAGTTAAGGTCTGCCGTCATTATTTTGGTGAAACGGGCGGGTTTCCCACAGGCGAAACCAGCGCGCTCGCAAAGCCTGCACAGCGGCTCTATATCGTCCGCAATGGCTACCGACAGCGCGACCCTCGACCGGCGGCAAACGGCGCGGCGGCGCTCGCCGCCCGCCGATGCGCCGGTCATTTCTTCCCCCGCGGCCCCTATCGCGCGCGGGATGGGCCTCGACCAGCCCTTCTTCGACGACAAGAACCGCGCCTTCTGGATCCTGCAGACGATCGGCTGGAGCGGCTACTTCTTCCTCCGGTCCCTCTCGGGATTCGCCAATTCCATGGGGTGGATGTGGCTAATCCACACGCTCTTGCTGACGGCCACGGGCTATTCGCTGACCTTACTGCTTGCATCGCTGTTCCGGCGGCTGATCCGGATGCGGCCCATCTGGACATTGATTCTGTCGCTGGGCGCCGTCGTACTGGCGTCCATCGCCTTCTCGGTGATCGAGACGTGGAGCTACGTCACTTTCCTGAAGCCAACCGCGAAGCCGGTCGGCGTCGAGTATCTCGGGGCGATCCTGCTCAACTTCACGCTGCTCGCGGCCTGGTCGGCCCTTTACTACGGCATCAACTATTTCCTTTTACTCGAGGAGCAGATCGACCAGCGCGAACGGCTGGAGAATGCGGCGTCGAGCGCGCAGCTCGCGATGCTGCGCTACCAGCTGAACCCGCACTTCCTGTTCAATACGCTGAACTCGATCTCGACGCTGGTGCTTCTGAAGCAGACCGAGCGGGCGAATGCGATGCTGGCGCGCCTCTCGTCCTTCCTGCGCTATACGCTCGTCAATGAGCCGACGGCGAAAGTGACGCTGGCGCAGGAGGTCGAGACGCTGAAACTCTATCTCGAAATCGAGAAGATGCGTTTCGAGGACCGGCTCCGGCCGCACTTTAAGATTGAGTCCGAGACGATCGGGTCGCGCCTTCCCTCCCTCCTGCTCCAGCCGCTGATCGAAAATGCGATCAAATATGCGGTGACGCCGAGCGAGAATGGCGCCGACATCTGGATCCTTGCGACGCGCGAGGGCCAGGCGGTGCGGATCGAGGTCGCCGACAATGGCAGCGGGGAGGGGTCGGATTTCGCGGCTAGCCCCTCCACGGGCGTCGGACTGGCGAACATTCGCGACCGCCTGTCGCAGGCCTATGGCGGAGCGCATCGTTTCGAGACCAGAAAGAACGAACGCGGGGGCTTCAGCGTAATCCTAGAAATACCCTACGAAACCGGAGAAAGTGCCTGATGACCATCCGGACCATTTTGGTCGACGACGAACCACTGGCCACGCAGGGCCTGCAACTGCGCCTGCAAGCGCACGAGGATGTGGAAATCGTCGGCACCGCCGCCAACGGGCGCGAAGCCATAAGGCAGATCAAGACCCATAAGCCGGACCTCGTATTCCTCGACATCCAGATGCCCGGCTTTGACGGCTTCTCGGTGATCCAGGGTCTGATGGACATCGATCCGCCCTTGTTCGTCTTCGTCACGGCTTATGGCGAGCATGCGCTGCGGGCCTTCGACGCTCAGGCGGTCGATTACCTGATGAAGCCGGTCGATGAGGACCGGCTCGCCGCGAGCCTGGACCGGGTGCGGCAGCGCCTGGCAGAACGGCGTGGCGCGGAGGAGGCTGGGCGCTTCAAAGACGCGCTGGCCGAGCATGCGCCGGAAGCCGCGGAAGAGCTGGCCGAGGCCGCGCCGGAAGGCCCTGCCCCGGGCCGCTACGAGAAGATGATCAACATCAAGGACCAGGGGCAGATCTTCCGCGTCGACGTGGACACGATCGAGCGGATCGACGCCGCGGGCGATTACATGTGCATCCAGACGGGCGACAACACGCTGATCCTTCGCGAGACGATGAAGGATCTGGAGAAGAGGCTCGACCCGCGCCGCTTCCAGCGCGTGCACCGGTCGACCATCGTGAACCTCGACCTGGTGCGCCAGGTGAAGCCGCACACCAATGGCGAGTGCTTCTTGGTGCTGGACTCCGGAGCCCAGGTGAAGGTGTCGCGCAGCTATCGCGACGTCGTGGCAAGGTTCGTCCACTAGGACGCGCACCTAAACGGCAATAACATTACCTAGGTCATTGCGCGCTTCGTGCGCGCGCCGATGATGATCAGCATGAACAGGGGCTCCCCGCTAGCTCGCAAGCGGATCCTCGTGATCGAGGATTCTCCTGTGGTCGGGCCCTTCACAGCCGACCTGCTCACCGAGCTGGGTTACGAGGTGGTCGGGCCGGCCCCCAACATGGCCATCGCGCGCGAGCTGATCGACGGCGCCGCCTTCGATGCAGCGCTGATGGACGTGCACATACGCGGCGAGCGCGTGTTCCCGCTATGCGAAGCTTTGGACGAGCGCTGCGTGCCTTTCGTCCTCACCAGCGGCTATGCGGACTGGAGCATGCCCGGCAAATGGAAGGACCGTCCGCGTCTGCCAAAACCCTATTCGATCGAACAGGTGGAGGACGCGTTGGCCGCAGTCCTCGATGACACGCCCGCGCGCCCGAGTTGATCAGACGGCGAGCGGAAGGCGCACGCTGACGCTCGTCCCGACACCCACCGTGCTTTTGATGTCGAGCGATCCGCGATGGCGCTCCACGATATGCTTGACGATCGCGAGACCGAGGCCGGTGCCGCCGGATTCCCGGCTGCGGGCGGCATCCACGCGATAAAAGCGCTCGGTCAGCCGCGGGAGATGATCGCGGGGGATGCCTGGGCCGCGATCCGTCACCGTCACCTTCACCCAGGGGCCGGTACGAGTGACGGTCACGTCGACGCCCGTATGGTCGCCGACACAGCCGTAGCGCACGGCATTCGCGAGCAGGTTGTCGAACAGCTGGATGAGCTGACCCTCATCCCCGCGCAAAGGCGGCAGGTCGGCAGGGATGTCGACATTGAAGGTGCATTGCCGGCCCGCGCGCATGTTCGATGCGTTGCCTACCGCGATCGACACGATCTCGTGTACCGACACCCGCTCATTCGGCGCAACGAAGCGGTCCGCCTCGATACGCGACAGGCTCATCAGGTCCTCGATGATCCGAAGCATGCGCCGCGCCTCGTCGCGGATCGTGCGGCCGAAGCTCGAGCGCAGCTCCAATGGAAGATCGTCTTCGTCGGCAAGCGTCTCCGCGTAGCCGAGCACGGTCGAGAGCGGAGTGCGTAGCTCGTGGCTGGCGTTGGCCACGAAGTCGACGCGCATCTTCTCGGCGGAGACGGATTCCGAGCGATCGATCAGCCGGAGAAGCGCACTTTGCCTGCCGATATTGCGGATGACGAGGCGCCACGGGCGCCCGACCTCGACGATTCCGGTGAGGTCCACGCTAGCGGATTGGTGCTTGAGGATCGCCTCGAGCGCCTGGGGATGACGGATCGCGAGCCGGACGTCGCGGCCCTGAATCCCGGCTCCGAACAGCTCCCGCGCTGCCGCATTGGCGGCGACGACGGCGTGGCCGTCGACGATCAGCGCGGGCTCGTCGAGCGCTTCGAGAACGGCACGCTGCTCCGGACCCAAGGTGGCCATGGGCTTTCCTGTAACGGATTGGTCGGTGGCGGCCATGCTTGTTTGCGTGCCGTGCCGATCCGGAGCCCGTCAGAGGCTGAAACTCAGCGCGAAGTAAGCAATGTTGTCGCTGGTATCCTCGCCGCCGCGGACGAAGCCGTGCTGGTTCATGTAGCCGACCTCGCCGGTCAGCGTTTTCGCGAGCGGCGCCGAGACCGTGATCAGGTTGCGCATCCGGTCGATGCCGGTGCGCGACTGGAAGGGCGTCTCGTTCAGATTGACGAAGGTCTCGTTGCTGAGGTTGAGCGCGACCTTGTTCTTCAGCGGCAGCGACCACTTCAGGTAAGGCCGCAACCTCCAGCCCGCTTCTTCCACCCCATGCCGCCAGCGCTGTTCCATTCGCATGCGCGCGCTGACTTTGCCTCCGCCGAGCTGGGCGAAGCCGTCGAAGGTTACCTGCTCACGCGCGCGGCGCTCCATCACGGTGAAATCGCCGTCGAAATAATTCGGAGCATGGGTGTAGCCGGCCCAGACCGTCACGACCTTGTTGATCTTGTAGCCTAGTAGCGTGTTCGACTCGATCTCGTACAGACCCTGACGCCGGTCGCTAAAGCGGCCGACGAACTCCTGCGAGAGGCGCCAGCGGTCGCTGAGCTTCACATTAGCCGAGACTTGGGTCCACACCTGCTCGTCGGACACGGCCGCCGATGCCGTGCCCGCGCAGAATGCCGTCAGTGCCGCGCCGATCAGCAGGCAACGCGCAGCTCGTCCGCCGTGCTTCGTCATCGAGATCATTGGTCAGCCTCACCACCGGTCCTGACGGCGCCATGTAGCGCCTGAGTCACAATGATGGCACGGGTGCGTGAGTTTTGCGACGTCCGCGACGCCGCGGAGGTCAGAGCGAGATTGAGGTGCTCTCCCCACCAGGCGTGGCCCCCTCGGCCTGAGACCGAGAGGGCCGCCTTTCGAGCCGAGGGGAGGTGGGATCGAAAGGTTTCCTGGCTTCAGAAGCTAGAAGTCGATCTGGGCGCGGGTTCCGATGAAGTCGACGCCGTACTTCGCGTCGCTGACGTCCTCGGTGCCCAACGTGATTCCCTTCACCTCGTCGGCCAGCGGGCCGCCCTTGATGAAGGAATGCGAGTATTGGAAGTAGAAGCGCATATAGTCTTCCG
>Ga0307410_10000615_pt1 | contig 14669 bp, 11 predicted proteins | sample 322Ometagenome_3_FD_203707 | JGI IMG/M metagenome (GOLD analysis project Ga0307410, IMG submission 203707) | Maize rhizosphere microbial communities from greenhouse at UC Davis, California, United States - 322HYB-O-3 | ecosystem: Host-associated > Plants > Roots > Rhizosphere > Soil | place... | reverse complement strand
CGCGTGCACGCCGTAGGCTTCGGCGGCGCGGAACACGAGCCCGCCCCAGCCGCAGCCGATGTCGAGCAGCCGCTCGCCCGGCGCGAGGCGAAGCTTGCGGCAGATGTGGTCGAGCTTGGCGAGCTGTGCCGCGTCGAGCGTGTCGTCCTCGCGGCGGAAATAGGCGCACGAGTACACCATGCGCTCGTCCAGCCACAGCCGGTAGAACGCGTTGCTGACGTCGTAATGGTGCGCGACGTTCGCGCGGTTGCGGCGCCGCTGATGCGCCCACGCGCGGACCCGCGAGCCGACCCGGTCGCGGCCGTGGCGGATGTCGCCGACCATGCGTTCGGCGATGCCGAGCATGCGGCGCGCGCTGCCGGTGAAATCGAGGTCGCCATGGACATACGCCGTGGCGAGCCGGCCGAGCGCAGGCCGCGCGAGCGCGCGCAGGCCCTGCAACGAGCGAACGACCACGCGCACTTCGGGGCGGTCGGCGAGCCGCACGCTCGCCCCGTCCGGCAGCTGCAGTTCCACCGGCACGCCGGAGTTCCCGTACCGGTTCTCGATGATCCTGGCAAGCGACGCGGGCATGCGAATCTCGCGGGCGAGGTCGGGAGGGGACAGTTAGTGTAGCAAGCGGCGCCCGGGCCGGCGAAACCGCGCCGGGGCGCGATTGACGCCCCGCCACGGCGCCGCCTACCATCGCCCGGCCGCGGGCACCTGCCCGCGCGCTCCCCCGCCAGCACAAGCGAATGTCACCGCCCGGTTCGGTCCACGATGCCAAACCGGCGGTCGGCGAACGGCATCTGCGCGACGTGCTGGCCGAGTTCGCGACCGGCGTGACGATCATCACGACGCGCAACCGCGAGCACAAGTACGTCGGCTTCACCGCGAACTCGTTCAACGCCGTGTCGCTGAAGCCGCCGCTGGTCGTCTGGAGCCTGTCGCAGGCGGCCAACAACCGGCTCGCGTTCGAGCAGTGCGAGCGCTACGCGATCAGCGTGCTGTCGGCGAGCCAGCTCGACCTCGCGCGGCGCTTCTCGCGGCCGCACGCCGATCGCTTCGACGGCGTTCCCTACACGCTGGGCTGGGCGGACGCGCCGCGCATCGACGGCGCGCTCGCCTGGCTCGAGTGCCGGCACTTCGCCTGGCAGCCGACCGGCGACCACACGCTGTTCGTCGGCGAGGTGGTCCACTGCGCGCGCGCGGGCGGACAGCCGCTCGTGTTCCAGGGCGGCGCGTTCGTCACCGTGGCGAGCCTGCCCTCCGGCAGGTCGAGGAGCTGAACGAAACCGCGGCGCGGTGCGCGCGCGTCGTGGCTCAGCCGCGCGACAGCAGTGCCGCCGCCGCGTCGGCATGCGGCTGCGGCTTGCGCGACTGGAACACTTCGTACATCCGCCGGAACATCGGCCCCGGGACGCCGCCGCCGAACGGCTTGCCGTCGACGCGCGTGACCGCGAGCACTTCCTTGGTCGACGACGACAGCCACATCTCGTCCGCCGTGAACACCGCCTCGCGACTCACCGGGCGCATGTCGAACGGCAGGCCGGCCGCGCCGGCGAACTCCATCGTCGCGTCGTAGGTGATGCCCGGCAGGATGTGGTTGTCCTTGGGCGGCGCCACGATGCGCCCGCCGATGACGACGAGCACGTTCGACGCCGACGCCTCGGTGAGCCAGCCGTCGCGGAACATCACGGTCTCGACGGCGCCGGCATCCGCGGCGAGCTGGCGCATCAGCACGTTGCCGAGCAGCGACGTGGTCTTGAGGTCGCAGCGCTGCCAGCGGTTGTCGTCGGCGGTGACCACCGCGACGCCGCGCTCGACCTGCTCGCGCGACGGCAGCGGCAGCGGGTTGCTCATCATGAACACCGTCGGCGCGATGCCGGAGGGGAACGCGTGGTCGCGCTTCGCCACGCCGCGCGTGATCTGCAGGTACACCGCCTGGTCGTCGAACGGCTGCTTCGCGACGATCGCCGCGACGAGCCCAGCCCACTGCGCGTCGTCGTGCGGGTTGGCGAGCCGGATGCCGTCGAGGCTGCGCTGCAGGCGGGCGAGATGGTGCGCGAGACGGAACGGCTGCCGGCGATACACCGGGATCACTTCGTACACGCCATCGCCGTAGATGAAGCCGCGGTCGAGCACCGGCACCTTCGCTTCGTCGAGCCGCACGAACCCGCCGTTGAGGTAGACGATGCGGTCGGCGTCGGTCATGGCTTCATTCCCTTCGTCTCGGACTTGGGCTCGCTCGCGAACCACAGGCGCACCGTATCCCAGGCGCGGCCGACGAGGCTCGCCGGCGGCACGTCCTCGAGTGCGATCAGCGGAAACTCGGCCACGTTCCTGCCGTCGAAGGCGACCTGCACGAGGCCGACGCGCTGGCCGCTCTGGACGGGCGCGATCAGCCGCTCCTGCGCGACGAGCGAGAGCGCGAGCTTGTCGGCCTGCCCCTTCGGCAGCGTGACGTGCCGGTCCGCGAGGAAGCCTGCGGACACCTCGGGCGCGGCGCCCTTCCATACGGGAAGCTTCGTGACCGTGCGGCCCGACTGGTAGAGCGCCACCGTGTCGAACGCCTGGAAGCCGTAGTTCAGGAGCTTCTGGCTTTCGGTGGCGCGCGCCGAGTCGGATCCGGCGCCGAGCACGACGGACAGCAGCCGCCGCTCGCCGCGCAGCGCGGACGCGATCAGGCACCAGCCGGCGGCATCGGTGTGGCCGGTCTTGACGCCGTCGACGTGCGGATCGGTCCACAGCAGGCGGTTGCGGTTCGCCTGCGTGATGTTGTTGTAACGGAACTCCTTCTGCGCATACAGCGGGTAGAACTCCGGATAGTCGCGGATCAGCGCGCCGGCGAGCCGGGCGAGGTCGGCCGCGGTCGAATAGTGCTGCGGCCCCGCGAGCCCGGTCGAGTTGGAGAAGCGCGTGTTCGTCATGCCGAGGCGCACCGCCTCCGCGTTCATGCGCTCGACGAACGCTTCCTCGCTCCCCGCGACCAGTTCGGCGAGCGCGATCGACGCGTCGTTGCCCGACTGCACGATCATCCCTTTCAGGAGCTCGTCGACGGTCACCGACTTGCGCGGCTCGATGAACATGCGCGAGCCTTCGGCGCGCCAGGCCCGCTGCGACACCGTCACCATCTGCGACGGGACGATCGACTTCTGCCGCAAGGCCCCGAACACGAGGTACGCGGTCATCAGCTTGGTCAGCGACGCGGGATCGCGCTTGTCGTCCGGGTTGCTCGCCACGAGCGTCTGGCCGCTCTGCATGTCGACCAGCACGTACGACGCGGCGACGATGGACGGCGTGCCGAACGCCCCCGCGGGGAGCGCGCTCGCCGATGCGGACGCCGCTGTCGCATTCTTGCCCGCCGGCGGCTGGGCCGCGGTGAGCGGCTGCGACGCGATGACCAGCGGGAGAATCGCCGCGAGAAGCGCGGCGCGACGTCGGCTCTGCATGTGGACAGCGGGATGCAAAGCGTCGAATTATAGACCGCATCGAACAGCGACTCTCGGAAGGCACGACCATGAAGCTGCGCACCGCCGCGGTCCCGCTCGCATTGTCGTTCCTGGCGGCGAGCTGCGCGACGACGCTCGCGCCGCGTGCCGACGTCGCCGAAGTGATCGAGGCGGAGCGTGCGTTCGCGCGCCTCGCCGACGAGATCGGCGTGCGCCCCGCGTTCACCGCCAACTTCGCCGACGATGCCGTGTGGATGCTGCCCGCGCCGACATCGCTCGCCGCCGCGTACGCCGCGCGACCCGCGCCTGCCGATCCGCGTGCGCTGCGGCTCGAATGGTCGCCGGCCATCGCAGGCATCGCGGCCAGCGGTGATCTCGGCTTCACGAGCGGCCCGTCCCGCGCCTCGCTGCGCGACGGCAGCCGCCCGCCCGCGCACGGCATCTATTTCTCGATGTGGAAACGGCTGCCCGAAGGCCACTGGCGCGTCGCGCTCGACGTCGGCGTCCAGCAGCCGAACGAAGTCGGCGCGGCGATGCTGGCGCCGTCGCCGCCGATGTTCGCAGCCCCGGCCGCGCGCGCTGCGGGGAACGACGCGCCGCACGAAACCGAGCGCGGAGCGTCATGGGACGGATCGCGTCTTCGCGCACTGCTGGCCGACGACGCACGCCTCATCCGCACCGACACGCCCGCCACGCGCGGCAGGCTCGCCGTGGCCGAGGCGCTCGGCGCGCAGTCGATCGTGCTGAAGCCGCTCGGCGGCGCGGTCGCGCGAAGCGCCGATCTCGCCTACAGCTACGGCGAATACGACGCCGCGCCCGCGCACGGCTACTACGTTCACGTGTGGACGCGCGACGCGCAGGGCGACTGGCGCCTCGCGATCGTCGTCAGGCCCTAGCGACCGGCCGCTCGCTGCGCAACGACGTTCTCCCGCGCCGGCGCAGTGGCCGAACGCTCGACGTCAAACGAACGTCGATCCGCGAGTCGAGGACGCCGCGGCAACGTCACGCGCTGCACGGCGCATCGGGCGCGCGTTCACCGCGGCGCGCTCCACGGTTGTGCCATCAGCATGTCGACGATCGTCCCGCTCCCGCGCTCGACGAGCACGGCGAAATCCCGGATCGGCGCCGCGCCGCCGACGAAGCCGAGCGATTGCTCGTCGCGGCCGCTGGCGCGTACCGCCCTGTCGATCCGGCCGACGAGGTCGGGATTGAGCTTGCGCAGCTCGCCGATCGGCTGCGCGTGCGCGGCCGCGTCCTTCGCGACCTCGGCATAGGGCACGTGGAAGCGCGCCTGCGACGGCAGGTCGACGCCGGCGAGCGCCTGGAACAGCGACTCTTCCTTGAGCCTGGGATCGGTCGGAAGCTTCACGCCGATCGTCGGCGGACGACCGACCGGTCGCCTGTTCCACGGGGCGGGTGCCTTGGCGAGCTCGGCGTCGGGAAGCATGTTCGACATCACGAGGTCGAATCGATCCACCGCGTAGACGAGATAGACGGGCCGCGCGACGAACATCACGTGGACCCCGTACGCGAGCGCCGCGACCTGACACACGCCGATGACGGCGAGATCGAAGCGAAGCTTGCCGAGCCCCTTCGCCGGGTTGAACACGGCGAACGTCAGGAGCGGCCCGAGCGTCACGTCGACGCCGACCATCAGCAGCACGAGATCGTTGCCGCCCGACGCCTGGAAGTAGGGCGGCGGATACCAGACGAGGATCATCGCGGCCAGCACCGCGAGGCCGATGACGGCGGAGATCGCGAGGTGGCCGCCCCCCGCCTGCCAGCGATTGATCGATGCGAGCCTGAGCACGCGAGCACCCCTGCCGAACGGTGTCGGCGCGCATTCTAGGCGAGGCGGGCCCCGCCGATGAGGTCCCGGGCGCGCCGGTCGTCAGCCCGTCGCGTCCGCTGGTTCGGCCTCGTCCTCCGCGACCGGGATGCAGCTGCAGAACAGGTTGCGGTCGCCGTAGACGTTGTCGACGCGCGCGACCGGCGGCCAGTATTTCGACGCCTCCTGCGCGACCGTCGGGTACGCTGCCGCTCGGCGCGTGTAGCGATGCCGCCAGTCGTCGCTCGTGACCGCGGCCGCCGTGTGGGGCGCGTGCTTAAGCGGATTGTCGACGCGGTCCGCGGCGCCCGATTCGATCGCGCGGATCTCCCCGCGAATCGCGATCATCGCGTCGACGAAGCGATCGAGCTCGGCCTTCGACTCGCTCTCGGTGGGCTCGACCATCAGCGTCCCGGGCACCGGGAAGCTCATCGTCGGCGCGTGGAAGCCGTAGTCGATGAGCCGCTTCGCGACGTCCTCGACTTCGATGCCAGTGGTCGCCTTCAGCGGCCGCAGATCGAGGATGCATTCGTGCGCGACCAGCCCGCCGGGCCCGGTGTAGAGCACCGGATAGTGCGGCGCGAGTCGCCTTGCGATGTAGTTCGCGTGCAGGATCGCGCTTTCGGTCGCCGCCGTCAGGCCGCTGCCGCCCATCAGCGTGATGTACATCCACGAGATCGGCAGGATCGACGCGCTGCCGAATGGCGCCGCCGACACGGCACCCACGGCGCCCGCGCGCGCGGCCGCGACGTTGCTCGGCGACTGCGTCGCCGTCTCGCGCGGCACGCCGCGATGGCGGTGGCTGGCCGGCATGTTTCGATGACCGGGCAGGAACGGCGCGAGATGCGCCCGGCATGCGACCGGCCCCACGCCCGGTCCGCCGCCGCCGTGCGGGATGCAGAACGTCTTGTGGAGGTTGAGGTGCGACACGTCGGCGCCGAACTGCCCCGGCGCCGCGAGACCGACGAGCGCGTTGAGGTTCGCGCCGTCGACGTAGACCTGCCCGCCGTGCGCGTGCACGATCTCGCAGATCCGCACGATGGCCGCTTCGAACACACCGTGCGTCGATGGGTACGTCACCATGATCGCCGCGAGCGATTCACGGTGCTGCGCCGCCTTGCGCTCGAGGTCGCCCAGGTCGACGTTGCCCTCGTCGTCGCAGCCGACGACGACGACCTGCAGCCCGGCCATCTGCGCGGACGCCGGGTTGGTCCCGTGGGCGGACGATGGGATCAGGCACACGTTGCGGTGCGCTTCGCCGCGCGCGGCGTGGTAGGCGCGGATCATCAGCAGGCCGGCGTATTCGCCCTGCGAGCCCGCGTTCGGCTGCAGCGACACGGCGTCGTAGCCGGTGCAGCGTGCGAGCATCGACTCGAGGTCGCGCACGAGGTCGCGATAGCCGGCCGCCTGGTCGTCCGGCGCGAACGGGTGCAGGTGCGCGAACGCCGGCCACGTCACCGGGATCATCTCGGCGGTCGCGTTGAGCTTCATCGTGCACGACCCGAGCGGGATCATCGAGCGATCGAGCGCCAGGTCCTTGTCGGCGAGACGGCGCAGGTAGCGCAGCATCTCGGTCTCCGAGCGGTAGCGATTGAAGACCGGATGCGTGAGGAAGGGTGACGCGCGCGCCACGGCGGCCGGGAGCGCGTCGTCGACGCCGGCGTCGAGGTGGCCGACGTTCATCGGCTGGTCGTCTCCGGCGAACGCCTGCAACACGCGCTGCACGCCGGCCGCGGTGCTGGTCTCGTCGAACGACAGCCCGATCGTGCGGGCGTCGATCCGCCGGAAGTTCATGCCATGTGCGACGGCCGCCGCGTGGATGCGCTCGGTCGCGTCGCCGGTCGTCACCGCGATCGTGTCGAAGAACGTGCGCGTCGGGACGCCGAAGCCCATGCGTTCCAGCCCGGCCTTGGCGACGGCGGCGAGCCGGTGGACGCGACGCGCGATGGCGGTCAGTCCCTCGGGACCATGGTAGACGGCGTACATGCTCGCCATGACGGCGAGCAGCACCTGCGCCGTGCAGATATTCGACGTCGCCTTCTCGCGCCGTATGTGCTGCTCGCGCGTCTGGAGCGCGAGCCGGTAGGCGTGGTCGCCGTTCGCATCGACGGTCACACCGACGAGCCGGCCGGGCATCGAGCGCTTGAACTCGTCGCGCGTCGCGAGGTAGCCGGCATGCGGCCCGCCATACCCCATCGGCACGCCGAAGCGCTGCGTCGACCCGACGACGACGTCGGCGCCCCATTCGCCGGGCGGCGCGAGCAGCGTCAACGCCAGGATGTCGGCGGCGACGATCACGAGCCCGCCGGCGCGGTGCACCGCATCGGCGACTGCGCGAAGATCGCGCACGTCACCGTCGCTGCCAGGGTACTGCAGCAGGACGGCGAAGGGCGTTGCGTCGGCCGCGGCGGGCGCTGCGCCGGTGACGACGTCGATGTCGAGCGGCGCGGCGCGCGTGCGGACGACGTCGAGCGTCTGCGGGAACACGTCGTCGGCGACGAACAGTCGCCTGCTCGTGCTCCTGCCGACACGCATGCACAAGGTCATCGCCTCGGCCGCCGCCGTCGCCTCGTCGAGCATCGACGCGTTGGCGATCGCCATGCCGGTCAGGTCGCAGACCATCGTCTGGAAGTTGACGAGCGCCTCGAGGCGCCCCTGCGAGATCTCCGGCTGGTAGGGCGTATAGGCCGTGTACCACGCCGGGTTCTCGAGCACGTTGCGCAGGACGACCGGCGGCGTGATCGTGCCGTAGTAGCCCTGGCCGATGAACGAGGTGAGCACACGGTTACGCGACGCGAGCGAGCGCAGGCGCGCGAGTGCTTCCGGTTCGTCCAGCGGCGGCGGCAGGTCGAGTGGAGCCTCGCGGCGAATCGCGGCCGGCACGACGGCGTCGATCAGCTGCGCCCGCGAGGCGAAGCCGAGCACGGCGAGCATCGTCCGCTGCTCCTCCGGCGAGCTGCCGATGTGACGCATGGAGAATCCCGGGTCGTCGCAAGCGAGCCCGGCGAGCGTGACCCGCGTTGAAGTGGCGTTGGCGTTCATGTCGTCCGTCGTGGAGCCGTTCGATGCGAGCGCGACGAAGGCCCGCGCGCTCGACAGCACCGGCTGCGCTAGTCCTCGCCCACGCTGGCGCGATACGCGTCCGCGTCGAGCAATGCATCGGGCGCGGCGGGATCCGCCGGGCGCAGCCGGAACAGCCACGCGCCGAACGCATCTTCGTTCACCTTCTCCGGCGCGCCGCTGAGCGCCTCGTTGACGGCGACCACCTCGCCGGCGACCGGCGCGTACACGTCCGAAGCCGCCTTCACCGATTCGACGACCGCGCAGGCCTCACCCGCCTTGAGCGCGCGGCCGACCGCGGGCAGCTCGAGGAACACGAGGTCGCCCAGCGCCGCCTGCGCGTGATCGGTGATCCCCACGCTGACCGTGCCGTCGGCTTCGCGTCGCACCCACTCGTGGCTCTCGGTGTACTTCAGCTCGGCAGGCAGGTTCATGCGCGGTCTCCGGTTCGAAGGGACAAAAGGTCAGGTCACGCGGCGGCAAGCCAGCGGATCATGTGCAGCTTGTCGTACGGCGTGCCGTCGACGCGTACGGCGCCGGGCTCGCGGCCGAAGGCGGCGAAGCCGTGGCGCTCGTACAGCCGGCACGCGTCATCGTTGCTCGCCGTCACGGTCAGCACCAGCGCGTCGAGCTCCCGCGCGCGGCGCGCGTGCGCGATGATCGCATCGACCAGCGCGCCGCCGATGCCGCGACGGACGCGCTCGCGCGGCACGTACATGCCGAACACGCGACCGCGATGACGCACCTTCGCGCGCGGATCGACCGACATGCCGACGAGACCGACGAGCGCGTCGCCATCGAACGCGCCGAGCACGACGTCGTGCGGCCGACCGCGGTCCGGCGCGAGCCGCGCCGCGAGCTTCTCGCGTGCAAGCATGGCCTCCTCCCCGGCGCTCGACGTGAACGCCTCGGGATGCTCGGCGAGGCCGCGCTGGCGCAACGCGTGATAGCGGTCGACGTCGCCCGCGGTGAGCGCGCGAACCGCGGTCACACCAGCGCCTTGCCGTTGCGCACGAACGGCGGCTTCACGACGCGGGCCGCGAGCCGCTTGTCCCGAACGGCGACGTCCACGCGATCGCCCGGCACGACGCCCGCGGGAACGCGAGCGAGCGCGATCGAGCGACCGAGCGTGGGGCTGAACGTTCCGCTCGTCGTCTCGCCGTCGCCGTGCGCCGTGTGCACGGCCTGGTGCGCACGAAGCACGCCGCCGCCCGCGTCGAGGACGAGGCCGACGAGCTGCCGCGCGGCGGGTTTCGCGACGAGCGCGGACTTGCCGACGAAGTCGCGCGGGCTCGCGAGGTCCACGGTCCACGCGAGCCCCGACTCGAGCGGCGAGACCTCCTCGCTCATGTCCTGGCCGTACAGGTTCATGCCGGCCTCGAGGCGCAGCGTGTCGCGTGCGCCCAGCCCGGCGGGTCGCACGCCGGCCGCGCGAAGCGCGTTCCAGGTCTCCACGGCGCTCGCGGCGGGCAGCACGATCTCGAAGCCGTCCTCGCCCGTGTATCCGGTGCGGGCGATGAACAAGCCGTTCCACTGGACGGCGCTGAACGGCTTCAGCGCCGCCGTGGCCGTCTCGCTGCCTGGAAGCGCCTGCCACACCTTCGCTCGGGCGTTCGGCCCCTGCACGGCGATCATCGCAAGGTCGGTGCGGGGCTCGATGGCGAGCGTCGCGCGTCGGCGGGCGACAAGCGCGTGCAGCCAGGCGATGTCCTTGTCGGCGGTCGCCGCGTTCACGACGACGCGAAAGAAGTCCTCGCGCAGGAAATAGACGATGAGGTCGTCGAGGACATGGCCATCGTCGCGAAGCAGGCACGAATAGAGCGCCTTGCCGGCAGCGGTGAGCTTGTCCACGTTGTTGGCCAGTGCGCCGCGCAGGAACTCGCGCGCGGCCGCGCCTTCGACGTCGACGACCCGCATGTGCGACACGTCGAACATGCCCGCGTCGTTTCGCACCGCGTGGTGCTCGTCGAGCTGCGAGCCGTAGTGCAGCGGCATGTCCCAGCCACCGAAATCGACCATGCGCGCGCCGGCGGCGCGATGCACGGCGTTGAGCGGAGTCTGTTTCGGCACGGCGGGTTCCCGGGAAAGGAGACGGCGGGCGACGCGAACGGCATCGCTCGCGTCGTGGGCCCCGTCTGTCCTTTTACCTGAGAGATTGCGGGCGCGGCCGTGACGGCCTCCCGCGTGCCCCTTCGGTGGGCCGCACGCACCGCGCCTTCGCGCGAGGCGGCGTCCGCTCTCCAGAGTCGGTGACGCTCGTCCGCAGTCCTTTTGCCTGAGCGATTCCGGGCGTTGCGCCTTCGGCGGCGCATCGCGCTGTCGCGATGCGCGCTCTCCTGCGGACCGGTCGAAGGTTACCGGGGCGGTTCGGGCGTGTCAAAACGACGACCGCCGGCGCGACGCGGCGGCCGGGCGCTGCCGGGGTCGATGAATCGGAGCGCGCGCTTACTTCTTCAGGTTCAGGATGTACGTGACCATCGTCTTGATGTCGGCATCCGGAACCGCGGCGTTCGGCGGCATCGGGACCGCTCCCCAGTTGCCCGCGCCGCCCTTCTTGACCTTGTCCATCAGGAACGCCGGCGCCTTGGCATCGCCCTTGTACTTCGCCGCGACGTCGTTGTAGGCCGGCCCGACGACCTTCTTGTCGATCTGGTGGCACGCCGTGCACCCGTGCTTCTTCAACAGCTCGTCGGCGCTTTGCGCCGCCGCGGGGCCGGCAGCGACGATCGCCAGCGCGACGGCGGACGCGATTCCCAGGGATTTCATCGCTCTACTCCTTGCGAACGTGGGTGAGGACAGCGGAAGTCGAAGCCGGCGGATGGTACCGGAACGATCCGCGCGTCGCCATCGGACGAACTCAAACGTTCGCGCCGCCCTCCGGTTGACCGCTCGCCGACGGGTCGCCCCCGAGAAGCCGTAGAACCGCCGGCAGTGACGTCATCGGCGGAAGGCAGACTGTGCCGCGGCACACCCACGCCGTCGCCCCCACCGGATCGGCCACCGGTCCCTTGCGCAGTTCGCTCGGAAGACCCAGGCCCGCGACGTCGTAGACCCGCACCGACCCCCGCGGCCGGCCCGCGAGCTCGCGATGCCAATCGGCGCTCGTCGCGGGGTCGCCGACGACGAGGACGGTGGCAGGCGGATCGCGCAGCTCGGACAGCGCGCCGATCATCGTCGCGAACCCCCGCGGCGATTGCGCGATCTGTGACGCGAACCGCCTGACCGTCCGCTCGGCTGCCTCGACATAGCGCGGCTCGCCGGCGAGATGTCCGAGCGCGATCAATGCGCGCGCGGCAACGCCATTGCCCGACGGCGTCGCGTTGTCGTGGCCCGGCAGCGGACGGTGGATCAGCGTCTCGTGATCGTGGCTCGTGAAGTAGAAGCCACCGTCGGCATGCTCGAAGCCCTCGAGCAGGCGGTCGGCGATCCCGCGGGCCCAGGCGTAATCGGCGAGCCGGAAGCGCGTCTGCATGACCTCGTCGAGCGCGGCGAGCAGGTACGCGTGGTCGTCGAGGTAGGCATTGAGATGCGCCTGCGCGCCCTTTCGCGTCGCGAGCAGGCGGCCGTCGCGCCACGCATGGGCGCGAAGCGCGTCGAGCGCGGCGATGGCGGCATCCGCCCAATCGGGGCGAGCGAACCGGCGCGACGCGCGGGCGAGCCCGGCGATCGCGAGCGCGTTCCACGACGTCAGGATCTTGTCGTCGAGCCCGGGGCGCACGCGCCGTTCGCGCGCCTCGAAGAGCTTGCGGCGGGCGGACGCGAGCCGGTCGCGCGCCTCTTCGTCGCGCAGGCCGAGCTCGGCGGCGACTCGCGCGAGTGGAATGGCGACGACGAGGTTCCACGCCCGTCCTTCGAAATTCGGCGGCCGGTCGAGGCCGAAGTGACGCGAAGCGACTGCGTATTCGCCCGCGTCGAGCAGGCGCTGCACCTCGTCGCGCTGCCAGACGTAGTAGCGGCCCTCCTCGCCTTCGCTGTCGGCGTCGAGGCTCGAGTAGAAACCACCGTCCGGCGCGCGCATCTCGCGCAACAGCCACTCGACGATGCCGCCCGCTGCGCGCTCGAACCGCGGGTCGGGCGCCACGCGCGCGAGGTCCGCGTAGAAGCCGAGCAGCGGGCCGTTGTCGTAGAGCATCTTCTCGAAGTGCGGAATGGCCCAGTGCGCATCGACCGAGTAGCGGGCGAAGCCGCCGCCGAGCTGGTCGTGGATGCCGCCGTCGGCCATGCGCTCGCCGGTGACGCGGGCGATGTCGAGCGCTTCGGCGTCGCCGGTCGCGACGTGCGCGTGCAGCGCGAACTCGAGCTCGGGCACGTGCGGGAACTTCGGCGCGCTGCCGAAGCCGCCGTCGACGCGGTCGAACGTCGACGCGATGTCGCGCATCAGCGAAACGGACGCGTCTTCCGGCAGGTCGGCGTCAGGCCCGCCCGGCGGCTCGAGGCTCGCGAGCACGCGACGCACCTCGGCCCCCTGCTCGTCGATCGCCTCGCGCTTCTCGGCGTAGACGCGCGCGATGTGCGGCACGAGGTCGATGAACCCCGGCAGCCCGTGGCGACCGCGCTTGGGAAAATAGGTGCCGGCGTAGAACGGCGCGCCGTCCGGGCCCATGAACACGGTGAGCGGCCACCCGCCGCTTCGCCGCGTCATCAGCGCGTGCGCCGTCTGGTAGATCTGGTCGATGTCCGGCCGCTCCTCGCGGTCGACCTTGACGTTCACGAAGTGGCGGTTCATCGCATCGGCCACGTCGCGGTCCTCGAACGACTCGTGCGCCATGACGTGGCACCAGTGGCACGCCGAGTAGCCGATCGACAGCAGCACCGGCTTTTCCTCGCGACGCGCGCGCTCGAACGCCTCGTCGCCCCATGGATACCAGTCGACGGGATTGTCGGCGTGCTGCAGCAGGTACGGGCTCGTCTGTCCCGCGAGGCGGTTCGCCATCGAAGCATCCGCGGCCGAAAGCGGCATCGTACTTTCGCACCGACATCGTCGCCCGCGACGGGCGCGCCGCACCCCCGGCCGGCAGCGGAAACTGCGCGGGCGAGCGGCCTACGGGCCTTCTTCGAACGCGACGCGCTCGAAATCGGCGCCGCGCTGCACGAGCTTCACCAGCTTGAAGATCCGCTCGGGACCGGAATTCATCGAGCGGAGCTGCCGGCCGGGGCTGAACGTCCGCGGCGGGACGATCAGCGTGGCCGCCTCGTCGGGCGACTCGAGGAGCTCGAGCACCGGCATCGGCGGGTCCTCGGAGAACGCCGACGACATCGGTCGCACCGCGAACGTGCGCGGCGACCCGGCCCAGGTTTTCAGCTCGACCGAAAGCGTCCCGTTGGCGTCGAGCGCCACCCGGGTCGTCCAGCCGAGGCGCGTGCGCTCGTCGTCGCGTAACGCGACCAGCTGCTCGAGGAACCAGCGATGGTGCGCATCGCCGACGCGCTTCAGCGAGGCGTCGCGCCACTCGTAGCGACCCTGCCAGCGCTCCCAGGCGAAATTGCGCTCGGCTTCCTCGCGGAAGCGGTCGTAGTCGGTCAGCGCCCCGAGCGTCGCCAGGTGCTGCGTGCCGTGATAGGAGAGCCGGCCGAGCGGATCCTTGCGGTCGAACGTCCGGCCGCCGACGCGGAAGTACGCGCCCGGCACGCCGCCGCCGCAGAGCTCGACGGTCATCGACGAGGCGCCCGGTCCGGCCGGCCGGCGCAGCTGGTACCAGTGCGCGTCGAGGTGCGACAGCAGCGCGATCGCCTGCTCGACCGACAGGTCGTGACCGAGCGCGAGCTCCGCGGGGTTCGCCCCCTGAGCGAGGCGCTTCAGGCGCCCGCGCACGCTGGTCGCGAGCTTGCCCGGGTAGCAGAAGCGCAGCGACTCCGCGGGGTCGCGCGGCGGCGTGCCGACGAGCGTGGCGCCGTGGCCGCTGTCGAGGTCGACGACGATCGACACGCCCTCGGTCTCGCGCTGCGTCGCATACGGGAACACCTTGCGCGCCCACTGCGACAGCCAGCGGTCGGCGATCTCGATCTGCCTCACCGTCATCGAGCACGGATCGGCGAGCGCCAGCAGCAGCGCGTGGCTGTAGGTCGAATAGCAGGAGATGCCGACGGCGTCCGGCATCAGGTCGTCGCTCACCGCCTGCACCGCGCATTCCATCATCTCGGCGAGGCGGTAATAGGCGTGGATCTCCTGCCACAGCGACGGCGGCGGAACGCGCCGCGAGAGCCCGTGCACGAGAACCAGCTGCTTGCCGACGGCGAGGCCGCGCTGCAGAAGCTTCGCCTTGACGCCGGCGAGCTCCGCATCGCCTTCGAGCAGCGGCTTCAGGCACGTCGAGTACTGTTCCCAGATCGCGTGCCACATCGCGATCTGG
>Ga0307410_10000614_pt1 | contig 14673 bp, 16 predicted proteins | sample 322Ometagenome_3_FD_203707 | JGI IMG/M metagenome (GOLD analysis project Ga0307410, IMG submission 203707) | Maize rhizosphere microbial communities from greenhouse at UC Davis, California, United States - 322HYB-O-3 | ecosystem: Host-associated > Plants > Roots > Rhizosphere > Soil | place... | reverse complement strand
GGGATTCGACTTCTCGAAGCCGCTGCGCTCCGCAAGGCCGTCGCAGGCCGTGATCGATCGATTCCGCGCTCGTCGCGCGGCCCAGACCGGCCAGCAGGGCGCCGAGCCTGGACAGACAGCGCCTCCGCCTGAGGGCGCTCCCCCTACGGATAGCGGCGCGCGGCCTGAAGGCGCCGGAGCTGCGCCTGACGGACCGGGCAGCGGCGGCGGCGGCTTCGGACGCGGAGGTGGCGGTGGAGGCTTTGGTCGGTTCGGCGGCGGACGCCAGGGCGGCCGACTGCAGTTCTCGCTGACGCACACGCTCAACCTGGTGGACGAAGTGACCATTCGCCCGGGCCTGCCGGAGCTCGATTATCTTCACGGCGACGCGCTCGGATCGACCGGCGGGCGCCCGCGGCACGAGCTTGAGGCTCAGGGCGGCTACTTCAACAACGGCCTTGGCGCGCGCATCTCGGCGAATTGGCGGAGCGCCACGGATGTGGACAGCAGCACAGGCGACGACCTGCACTTCTCGCCCCTCGCGACCTTCGACCTTCGCCTGTTCGCGAACCTCGGCGAGCGCTTCGACCTGGTCTCGAAGCATCCGTGGTTTCGCGGCACATCGTTGCGGTTCGAAGTCAGCAATATCTTCGACGCGAAGCCGCGCGTGCGGAATGCGCTTGGCGATGTGCCTGCTAGCTACCAGCCTGACCTTCTGGATCCGCTTGGACGGACGGTATCGATTTCATTCCGGAAGCTGTTCCTGCCGCCTCGGCCCATGAGGCGCCGGCAATCCCAGGACTGACCCGCGAGAACGCACCGTAGCGGAGCAAGGATCAACGATCTGGTAAGCGTGGCTTGATACGCCAGTTCACATGGACTCGCACCCTTCGGAGTTTCGCGTGGAAGAGCAACCGGTTGAGACGACGCTATACTCGCTGTCCGATCAAACGCCCGATCCCGTGGAACGCCGCGATGGCGAGCGTTACCTGACGTTGTTTCGCGTCGGCTCTCTCATGGTGGAAGATCGCCGTGAGCTCTGCCTGATCAAGAACATCTCGGCCGGCGGCATGATGATCCGCCCCTATTGCAAGCTCGAGCCTGGGACTTCCGTGTCGGTCGAGCTCAAGCGGGGGGAGCAGATTCGGGCTATGGTGAACTGGGTGCGCGACGATTCCGCAGGCGTGACCTTCGATGAGCCGATCGACGTCGTCGAGCTGCTTGCCACCTCGATGGAAGGTCCCCGTCCCCGCATGCCTCGCGTCGAGGTCCGCTGCATTGCGTCGGTGCGCCAGGGCTCCAACGTCTACGGCATGCGCGCGCACGACGTATCCCAGGGTGGACTGAAAGTGGAATCCAGCCGCGATCTGGAAGTCGGCGCCGAGGTGCTGGTGACCTTGCCCGGCCTTCCCTCCAAACAGGCCGTGGTCCGCTGGCGCGAAGGCCGGTCCTACGGAATCACCTTCCAGCGCCTGCTGGCGCTCGCCGAGTTGGTCGAATGGCTTCGGGATCAGCGCGAATTGCTGAGGGTGACGAACTAGATCTTATTCGCCTGGACGGACGTAGCCCGGAGTCCAGATCCAGGATTCGGCGAGCCGCCGCTGCTCCGGCGTCATGTTGCGCGGGGTCAGGCCCGGACGATAGGGCTTCGGGTGGAACTTGGGCTGCGGCGTCGGGACGTGGCGCAGCACCTGCTCCGGCGCGAGCTTTTCGGAAAATGCGACCCCGGCATAGCGGCCGTTGACCCAGACCACATGGCCTTGGGTACAAAGCTCGTTGCGGCAGAAGACGACGGACATGCCTTCGATGGGAAGCTTGTCAGCCTCGACCAGCGCACCTTCCGAGGACAGGTTGCGCAGCTTCACCGCTTGAGACGTGCCGCCATGTTCGAGCGTCGCCGAAAGCAAGACCTGCGAACGGCGCGACTTTCGATTCTGGCTCGGAGTGCTGTTGTCCATGGCCAACGAGATAAACCGCCACGGTAAAGCATTGCTTAAGTGCGTTCGCATTCCGACCGCCGAAACAGCATCATGAGATTGTTTGCGGGCATCTTTCGAACGTCGACGAGGCGAAGCCCCTTTGCAGACGCCGCCGCAGCGAAATCCTCGACGCGCCGCAGTCCCCATTCGTCATCGCGGGCCCTGAGATCCGCGTCGAACGCAAGGTTCGACGGCACCGTCTCGATATCGTCCTTCAGCCAAGGCCCGTAGAGGACCATCGGACCTTCCGCCGGGAGCAGCTTGGCCGCGCTTGCGATCAGGCCGAGCGACGCGCTCCACGGACTGATGTGCGCCATGTTGATGTTCAGCACCGCGTCGGCGCTCGCGATCGGCCAGTCGCCTGCGCTGGCGTCTATCACGACGGGCGTGCGCAGGTTCGGCAGACCCGAGGCATAGGCCCAGGCGGCGATGGATGCGAGTGCATCCGGGTGAACGTCGCTCGGCTGCCAGTCGAGGTCCGGAAAGCGCCCCGCGAACCAGGCCGCATGCTCGCCGGTGCCGCTCGCGACCTCGAGCACGGTGCCGCGGACAGGAAGCCATTCCCTCAGCACTTCGGCGATCGGCTCCCGGTTGCGGAGCGCAGCCGGAGCGGAGCGGCGCCGGTCCGACGTAACGGCGCCCTCGTAAAACCGGCGGTCGCTCATGCCCATGCCCGCACCTCTCGAACGATCAGCCAGGCGAGGAGCCCGATGGGACCCGCCATCAGAACAAGGAAGAGCACGGGTAGCTGCGCAAGCCGGCTGAAGCCTTTCGCGTCCGCATCCCGAGCGACCCACAAGCCGACGAACAGGTCGAACGCCAGATAATGGGTCCAGCCGAGGACGATGCCACCGTCGCTCATGAACAATGCGCGAAGGCCCTCGACCGAATAGTTCGTCAGATCAGGCGCCGGCACCCCCGCGACGCGCGCCGGATCGACGAGCCCGCCGAACAAAGCAACGAACATCGCCGCATAGGCGAGGCACAGCAGGCCAACGCACGCGAACATGACGAACGACTGCGCGAGCCGCGTTCTCGGAAGGAAAGCCAGCACTGCCCACCCCACGAAGGCGACGACATTGGTCAGCGTGAAGAGCGCCGACCAGGACATGCTTATTCCGCCGCCTGCGTCGGCTCGGGATCCTTGTAGACGAGCACCGGCTTTCTCGCCGCGAGCGTCTCATCCAGACGCCGCCGTGGAGCATAAATCGGCGCCGCCTTGAGACTCTGGTCGCCCGCCTTCGCGCGCTCGGCTACCGAGCGAAGCGCCAGAATGAACTGGTCGAGGCCTGCCTTGGATTCCGTCTCGGTCGGCTCGACCAGCATCGCGCCATGCACCACCAGCGGGAAGTACATGGTCATTGGGTGAAAGCCCTCGTCGATCAGCCCCTTCGCGACGTCGATCGTGCTCAGCCCGCCGGCGAAACCGCGGTCGGAGAATATCGCTTCGTGCATGCACGGCCCGCTCGCGGCGAACGGCGCATCGAGCACGTCCTCGAGGCTGCGCAGGATGTAATTGGCGTTAAGAACCGAATCCTCGGCGACCTGACGGAGCCCATCGGCGCCGTGACTGAGGATGTAGGAAAGCGCCCGAGTGAACATGCCCATCTGCCCGTGGAACGCGACCATCCGGCCGAACGTCGTCGGATGCTCCTCCGCGGCATGTTCTTCCTCGACGATCTTGAAGGTGCCGTCCGGATATTTCGCGGCGAAGGGCAGCGGACCGTAGGGCGAAAGCGCCTCGGACAGGACAACGGGACCCGAGCCCGGACCGCCGCCACCGTGCGGCGTCGAGAAGGTCTTGTGCAGGTTGATGTGCATCGCATCGATGCCGAGGTCGCCCGGACGGACCTTGCCTACGATCGCGTTGAAGTTCGCGCCGTCGCAATAGACGAACCCGCCGGCCGCATGGACCGCGTCGCTGATCGCCTTCATGTCCGGCTCGAACAGCCCGCAGGTGTTCGGGTTGGTGATCATCACTGCAGCGACGTCCGGTCCCAGCCGCGCCTTCAGCGCTTCGAGGTCGACGCGGCCCGCCGGATTTGCCGGGATGTTCTCGACGCGATAGCCCGCGAAGGCCGCCGTTGCGGGATTGGTGCCATGGGCGCTTTCGGGGACCAGGACGACCGCGCGCTTGTCCCCACGCGCTTCCAGGGCGGCGCGGATGCAGAGCAGTCCGCACAGCTCGCCATGAGCGCCCGCCTTGGGGCTCATGGCCACGCCGTGCATTCCGGTGAGGTCGAGCAGCCAGAAAGCGAGCCGGTTGATCAGCTCGATCGCGCCCTGAACAGTTTCCTGCGGCTGCAGCGGATGTATGTCCGCGAAGCCCGGAAGGCGCGCGACCTTCTCGTTGAGGCGCGGATTGTGCTTCATCGTGCACGACCCGAGCGGGAACAGGCCGAGGTCGATCGCGTAATTCTGGCGCGACAGGCGTGTGTAGTGGCGAACCGCCTCCGGCTCGGACAGGCCCGGAAGGGCGATCGAACGGTTGCGCTCCAGCCCACCGAGCCTCCTGGCGCCCGTCTTCGCCTGCGGGAAGTCGACGCCGGTTTGATCGGTCGAGCCGAACTCGAAGATCAACGGCTCTTCGAGCATCAGCGCCTTGTTGCCCGTTACGGTCTGCGGCTCGCCCTGCTCATTCGCTGGAGCGGAAGGCCGCCAGCCTGACGGATTGACGGTCACGCGCACACCTCCTTCAGGCCCGCTTCCAGAACAGCAATGTCCTCGTCGGTCGCTGTTTCGGTGACGGTCACGACCAGCCCGTTCTCCAGCGCCCCGACACCCGGATAGAGCCGTCCGAGCGAAACCCCGCCGAGCACTCCGCGCTTTGCGAGCTCATGCACCGCCGGGCGCGCCTCGACCGGAAGCTCGACGGTGAATTCGTTGAAGAAGCTCTCGTTGACGACACGCACGCCCGGGATTGCCGAAAGCCGGTCCGCGGCCTCGCACGCGCGCGCGTGATTCAGCTGCGCCAGCTGCCGCAGCCCCTTCTCCCCGAGCAGGCTCATGTGCACCGAGAATGCCAGCGCGCAGAGGCCGGAGTTGGTGCAGATGTTCGACGTCGCCTTCTCGCGGCGGATATGCTGCTCGCGAGTCGACAGCGTCAGCACGAAGCCGCGCTTGCCCTCCGCATCGACGGTCTCGCCGGCAAGGCGGCCCGGCATCTGGCGGACGAACTTCTCGCGGGTCGCGAACAGGCCGACGTACGGCCCGCCGAACTGCAGGCCCACGCCGATCGACTGGCCTTCGCCCACCACAATGTCGGCTCCCATCTCGCCGGGCGAGCGGATCAGGCCGAGCGCGACCGGCTCGGTGACTACCGCAATCAGCAATGCGCCATTGGCATGCGCCGCCTCGGCGATCGGCGTCACGTCAGTGATGCGGCCGAAGATGTCCGGGTACTGCACGACCACGGCGCCCGTCTCGCCGTCAATCGCCGCGATGAGCTGCTCGGCGTCGGTTTCGGCCGTGAGCTGCGGGAGGCTGGTGTGGAGCCTATCTTCGGTGAACTTCGCCATCGTCGTTGCGACGCTGACGTAATGTGGATGCACGCCCGACGAGATGATCGTCTTGTTCCGCCGCGTGATACGGTGGCCCATGACGATGGCTTCCCACATCGCCGTGGAGCCGTCGTACATCGATGCGTTGGCGACCTCGCAACCGTACAGCCGCGCGACCTGGGTCTGGAATTCGAACAGCACCTGCAGCGTGCCCTGCGCGATTTCCGGCTGGTAGGGCGTGTAGGCGGTCAGGAACTCGCCGCGCTGGATGATGTGATCGACGCTTGCCGGAATGTGGTGCCTGTAGGCGCCGCAGCCGAGGAAGAAGGGCACCTCTCCCGCCACCATGTTCTTGCGTGCTAGCGCCGCCAGCTCGCGCTCAACGGAAAGCTCCGGCGCATGGTTCGGCAGGCCCTCGATCGGCCCATTGAGGCGAGCCTCCTCGGGAACGTCGCGGAAGAGCTCGTCGATCGAGCCAGCGCCGATGACTTGCAGCATTTCGCTGCGGTCGGCGTCGCTCAGCGGCAGGTAACGCATCTAGTTGGGCTTCCTCATGATGAAGCGAAGACGGACGTAGTCGGCACTGTCGGTGCCGACACTCATTGCGACGGCCTCGCCGATCTCGGCGCGCTCCTCTTCGGGCACGCCGGCTCGGTCGAGCCAGCCGCGGCGGAAAGTCGTCACCCATAGACCGATGCCGTGATGCATCGGCGTTGGGCGCTCGATCAGGCGCGCATCGATTTCGGTGAAGCCGGCGCGCTCATAAACGTCGGCGAATTCCTCGACCGACGGGTACCAGTTCGAGGACTCGAGCGGCGGCGGATAGCCGCGAGCGACCAGCTCGGCGTCCAGCGCTTCGCGCAGTCGAGCGAGATTGCCCTCCCCGCCCATTTCACCGGCAAAGCGTCCCCCGCGCTTCAATGCACGGTAAATGGCGTTTGCAACGCGGTCGCGCTCAAGGATCCAGTGCAGAGTCGCGTTCGAGAAGGCCGCATCGAAGTCGGCATCGAACCACATGTCGGCCGCGTCCATCTGATGCACCTCGATCCCGATCGCCTGAGCGGCCGCCACAAGCTCGGGGGAATTGTCGACTCCGACCACCTCCGCGCCACGCTCGACGATCTTGTGCGTCAAAGCACCATCGCCGCAGCCGATGTCGAGGATCCGCTCGCCCACCTTCGGGTCAAGCAGGTCGAGCGCCGCCTCCCCAAGGTCGGCGACGAAGCGCCCGACCCGGGCATAGTCCGCGGCGTTCCAGCGGCTGGTCGAGGCGACGGCGGTCGTCAGAGCGTCTTCACCCACTCGCGGTAGGAAGCCTCGTCCATGAGGCCCTCGACGTCGGACGAATTGTCGAGTCGGAGCTTGAAGAACCAGCCCTCGCCTTCCGGATCACGGTTGATCAGCGCGGGGTCGTCGGCGACCGCCTGGTTGCCCTCGGTCACTTCGCCGGCGGCGGGTGAATAGACATCCGAAGCAGCCTTCACCGACTCCACGACGGCAGCTTCCTGACCCTTGTTGAGCTTGCGTCCGGCCTCCGGCACTTCCGCGAAAACAATGTCGCCAAGGGATTCCTGCGCATGTTCGGAAATTCCGATCGTGGCCGTATCGCCCTCGATTCGAATCCACTCATGCTCGCGGGTGAAATAGACCGTCATGCATTGGCTCCCTTGCGGTGATAGCGATGAGGTACGAACGGAAGCGGCGCGACGCGCGCATCGAACAGCTTCCCGCGCTGCCCCAGCTTCAGTGAAGTTCCGACCTCGGCGAGGTGGCTCGCGACATAGCCCATGACGATCGGCCGCTGCAGGCTCGGCGAGAACCCGCCGCTGGTGATGCGACCGACCTCATTGCCCTCTCCGTCTAGCACGAGAGCGCCTTCGCGGACCGGCTGGCGGCCGTCGACGTCGAAGCCGACCCGCTTCTGCGCCGGTCCGTTCAGCATTTCCTCGCGGATCCGGGTGAATCCGGGGAAGCCGCCTTCTTCCCGGCGGCGCTTGCCGATCGCAAAGGTCAGGCCCGCCATGACCGGCGTCGTCGTCCGGTCGATGTCGTGTCCGTAGAGCGGGAGACCGGCTTCGAGCCGGAGCGAATCGCGGGCGCCGAGCCCGATCGGCTTCACGCGCTCATCCCCGACCAGCCAGTCGGCGAGCTGCTGGACCGCGACCGACGGAATGGAAATCTCGAACCCGTCCTCGCCGGTGTAGCCGGAGCGGCTGATCCACACCGGGTGGCCGACCGCGCGGAAGGGTGCGCCCTGCATGAAGCCGAGCTCGGACACGCCGGGAGCAATAGCCTCCAGCACTTCGGCGGCTTTCGGACCCTGCAGCGCCAGCAACGCCTGCTCGCGCATATGATCGACAACGGTCGTCCGCGGCAGCAGGGCTTCGAAGACTTCGAGATCGCCCTGCTTCGTCGCGCCGTTCACAACGATGTAGAACTGGTCGCCGCGGCGCGTGGCCATCAGATCATCGATGATCGTGCCGTCTTCCGCGAGCAGCATCGAATAGCGCAGACGCATGTCGCCAAGCAGCTTGAGCTCAGCCGGGAGCAGGGTTTCCAGCGCTGCGTCGACGTTGGCGCCGTGGAACAGGATCTGGCCCATGTGGCTGACGTCGAAAAGGCCGGCATTCTCACGCACCCAGAGGTGCTCCGCCATGATGCCTTCGTACTGGACGGGCATTTCATAGCCGGCGAACGGGACCATCCGGCCACCCTGGCCGCGATGCCATTCGTCAAGGGGAAGCTTCTGAAGCGGTGGTTGCTCGAGGCCGGCGCCACCTTGCGGGTCGCCACTGAAGGGCTCTCCGCGCGCCTGGGTCTCGTCGGTTGGGCCGTAGTGGACTTCTTTGCTCATCAAGGCGCTCCGGTTGCGACCGCCGCGCGGGATCATCCCGTTCGACGCCGTCGCCCCCGTCTGTCGCGCGACCTGAGAGCTTTCACCGGGCCTTTGGCCGGCTTACCCCTTCGGTGGTGCGCCCCGACTAGGCGAACGCTTTCCAGACTGTCAGGCGCGCGCGGTCCCTTTGCCTGAGAGATTCCGGGGGCGGTTGCTCCTTCGGCGCCGCGACAACCCGTTGAGGGAAATCGCGAACTCTCCCGCGCGGCCTTCCAGCGAGCGAACCCGCCGGAGACGGGGCGGAGCCTTGGCTTCACGCGCGCGCGAAGTCAACGCGGGATTCCCGCAGCCGAAGCCGCGGCGCGCTAGCGCGTGACGTTGTAGCGGAGCTGCTGCTCGGTCAGCTGGAACCCGACGAGATGCTCGAAGGTCGCATTGGCGACTGCTGTGCGGACGGCCGGATCGGTGAGCGGATCGACCGCAGCCGAGGCGTCGCCTGCCTTGCGAGGACGGACCAGCTGGCGCTCGATGGCCGCGGGCAGCTGAGCCGCCGAACGATGAACGCGGATGGTCGCCTGACTGGAGGTTTGCGCGCGATAGCTGCCTTGCCCGAAGTCGAGCCCAATGCGGCCCACGCGCTTCGTCACGACGTTGGCGCCCGCCTGGAGGCCGACGTCGAAGAAAGGCAGGACGACCTGCCGCGCCTGCGTCGGGTCGCGACGCGTCGCAACCACGTCGAAGGTGACCGTCGACACGAGCTGGTCCGTCGATTCCTGGCAGGTAGCGCGCAGGTTGGTGATCGTCGCCGTCACATCGATCGCCTCCGCCGTGATGCTGTTCGACGGGTTGAACAGAGTGATGTCACCGGTACCGGCAGGGATTCCGGGGATCGGGCAGGCGCTGCGGCGGACGTAGATGCCGCCCTGCTCGATGCCGCCTTCGCGGTTGCAGGCCGGCAAAAGGGCAAGGATCATCAGCGGGATAAGGCGAAGCTTCACTGTGCTTGGGTTCCTAGACGGCCTGGATAAGTCGCAACGGTTCATAGGAAGCGCCTTCAAAGCCTGCAAGCGATGCCTTACATGGCCCGCGAATGGCTGAACCTAATCCGAACCCCAAACCGTCCTTGCGAGTCCTGATTGCCGCTCCGCGAGGATTCTGCGCGGGCGTCGACCGGGCGATCCAGATCGTCGAGCTGGCGCTGGAGCGGTTCGGTGCGCCCGTCTTCGTCCGCCACGAGATCGTCCATAACCGTTTCGTCGTCGAACGGCTGAAGAGCATGGGCGCGGTGTTCGTCGATGAGCTCGACGAGGTGCCTGACGATCGCCCTGTCGTCTTCTCCGCACATGGGGTGCCCAAATCGGTGCCTGCCGCGGCAGAGGACCGCGCCCTCACTTACGTCGACGCGACCTGCCCGCTCGTCTCCAAGGTTCATCGGCAGGCGCAGCGCCTGATCGAGGAAGGCCGCCACATTCTTTTCATCGGCCATGCCGGGCATCCGGAGGTGATTGGCACCTTCGGACAGGTGCCTGCGGGATCGATGACGCTCGTCGAGACCGTCGACGACGCTCAGGCAGTCGATGTCCCGACGCCTGCCAATCTCGCCTTCCTGACGCAGACGACCCTGTCGGTGGACGACACGGCCGCCGTCGTGGGCGCCCTCAAGGCGCGCTTCCCGGAGATCCGCGCGCCGAAAAGCGAGGACATCTGTTACGCGACGTCAAACCGGCAGGCAGCCGTGAAGTCGATCGCTCCCGAATGCGAGCGCATGCTGGTGATCGGCGCTCCCAACAGCAGCAACTCGCTTCGCCTCGCCGAGGTGGCCGAGCGCATGGGCGTTCCGGCGCGGCTGATCGAACGGGCTAGCGACATCGACTGGGACTGGCTTGGCCAGCCCGCGACGCTCGGGCTGACTGCAGGCGCATCGGCGCCCGAATTGCTCGTCCGCGAGGTTCTCGACGCGCTTCGCGACCAATTCGAGGTCACCGAGGAAGTCGCCGACCACACGCCCGAGCGCATGACCTTCAAGCTGCCTCGCGAGCTCGTCGCCTAGTGCCGGAGCTTCCCGAGGTCGAAGTCTTCACTGACGGAGCGTGCCGCGGGAACCCCGGTCCTGGTGGCTGGGCGGCGCTGCTGCGCACCGGCAGCAAGGAGCGCGAGCTTGCGGGCGGAGAGGCGCTGACGACCAACAATCGCATGGAATTGACGGCCGCGATAAAGGGATTGGAGGCTTTGAAGCGCCCTTGCCGCGTCCAACTGTTCACGGACAGCAACTATGTCCGCGACGGCATCACGAAGTGGATCCACGGCTGGCGGCGCAACGGCTGGAAGACCGCCGACAAGAAGCCGGTGAAGAATGCCGAGCTCTGGCAGGAGCTGCTCGACGCCTGCTCACCGCACCGGGTCGAATGGCACTGGGTGAAGGGTCACAGTGGGCACCCCGAGAACGACCGCGTCGATGCCCTCGCCTGCGCCGAGGCGGACAAGTTCAAGGCAACGCGCGCGACCGACTAGAAGGCGACGAGAGCCCCACGAAAGGTCGGGTCTTCCAGCGTCTGCCCGGCGCCCAGCGCGACGCAATCCAGCGGCGCGTCGGCGACTCGAACCGGCAGTCCGGTCTCATATTCGAGCACGGTGCTGATCTCCCGCAGCAGCGATCCGCCGCCCGTCATCGTGATGCCCGCGTCGATTACGTCCGCCGCAATCTCCGGCTGCGTATGCTCGAGCGCGGAACGGACGACGTGAACGATCCGCGCGACCGGTTCGGCCACAGCCTCTGCGACTTGCGTCTGGGTCAGCATGATCTCGCTCGGCACTCCGCGCGCGACGTCGCGCCCGCGGACATAGGTCGAGATGTCGTCGGACTCGGGAGTCTTCTTGGCGGCGCCGATCTCCATCTTGACCCGCTCGGCCGTCCCTTCGCCGATCAGCAGGTTGTAGTTGCGGCGCACGAAGGAAGCGATCGCTTCGTCCATCTTGTCGCCGCCGACTCGGGACGACTCGCAGTAAGCTAGGCCCTGAAGGGAGATCACGCCCACCTCCGTGGTGCCGCCGCCAATGTCGACGACCATCGAGCCGATCGGATCGCGGACGGGAAGACCGGCCCCGATGGCTGCCGCCATCGGCTCGTCGATCAGCGAGACTTTTCCAGCACCCGCGTTCGAAACGGCATCGCGAATGGCGCGGCGCTCGACGGACGTGGCACCTGACGGGACGCTGATCACCACTTCGGGGTGGCCCGTGAACCGGCTTCCGCCAGCCTGCGCCTTGCTGATGAAATGCTTGATCATCTGCTCGGCGACTTCGAGGTCGGCAATCACCCCAGCGCGCAGCGGCCGAATCGTTTTGATGTTCTCCGGCGTCTTGCCCATCATCAGCTTGGCGTCGTCGCCAACGGCGCGGACTCTGCGAAGGCCGTTATGCCATTCCATCGCGACGACGGACGGCTCGTGCATGACGATGCCACGCCCCTTTACGTAGACGACGGTATTGGCGGTTCCGAGATCGATCGCGATGTCGCGCGACGCGAACCTGAAGATGCTGGCCATGCTCACTGAAACGTCCCCTCCCCGGAACTACAATGAGTAAACTCGTGGGCTGTTGCCGCCAGCGTGGTTCCAGCCGCCGAACGGCGCCATCGTTCGGTCTACCGTAAACCGCAAGTTGTTGCACCTACGGAAGAATTAATTGCTGCTGACAAACCGTGCGGGCGAATAAACCTGAGGGTCGATCCGGTCGATGTCCCCGGGCTGCTCTTGGCGCAGCAGCAAGCGCGCCGCCAGTCGACTCGCGGCAGGCGCCGTCTGGATGCCGAAGCCGCCCTGCCCCACGCACCAGAAGAACCGCGGCGACGCGGGGTCGAAACCGTAAACCGGAATACGATCGGGGGCGAAGCTACGAAGTCCGGCCCAGCTCCGCTCCACGGCTTCGACCGGCCAGTCCACCGCCTGCTCGAACCGGTCGATGGCCGTTGCGATGTCGATTTCCTCAGGCGCAGCGTCACACGGGCCGCTTTCGACTTCGTCGTGAGGGCTCAGCCAGATGCTCCGATCGCTCTCACCTTTGAAGTAGAAGGTCCCGGCCGCATCGTCGACCAACGGCAAATCGCGAAGTCCTGAGTGGCCGACGCGAAGCTGGATCATCGTCCGCCTCTTCGGCGCGACGCCGATTGGGCGCATGCCGCAGGCTTCGGCAACCGGGTCGGCCCAAGCGCCGGCAGCATTTACGATTATGGCGGCGCCGACGGCCGAACCGTCATTGAGACGAACCTTCCAGGGCCCGTCCGCGAAGCTCGCCGATTCCAGCTTCGCGTCATTCGCGAGCGTTCCGCCCTCGCGGCGGAACTTGCGGAGGTAGGACGCATGCAGCCCGGCCACGTCGATGTCGGCGCAACCGGGTTCCAGTAGCGCCCGCCGCCATTGCGGCCGGATCCCCGGCACGAGCCGCTCCAGCTCCTCACGCTCGACTACTCGCGACACGACACCTTCCGGGAGCTCGGGAAGGACGTCTTGAGTCAGGTGAACCGCCCCCCGCTCGCGAAGGAACCCGTAATCGGAGAAATCGGCAGGCGGATTTGCCAGGAAGTCCCGCGACGCCGCGCTTAGCACCGCAACGTGAGGTCCGCCGTAGCTTTCCAGCCAGAAGGCAGCCGAGCGCCCCGTCGCATGCATCCCACAATGCGCTTCCGCCTCGATGATGACAGTCCGGACCTGCCCGGCGATCTGAGCGCCGAGGCTTGCACCGGCGATCCCGCCGCCGACTATCAGGACGTCGAATTGCTGCATTCGTGCAGCCGGTTACGGTTTGGAAAGCCCTGACGTCTAGGTCTCGCGTCATGACAAACGTCGCGTTTACCGAAATTCTGCTGGGGCTCTTGGCGATCCTGCTCGTCTATGCAGCGGTCGTCGACGTCCGCACCTTCACCATTTCCAACCGGCTGAACCTGGCCATCGCGTTGCTTGCGCCGGTCTCCTGGCTGTCGGTCGGCATGCCGTTCTGGCCGGACGCCGCGATCATTGTCGCGGTAGCCGCCGGCGTATTCGTCCTGCTCGCAGCGGCCTTCTACGCCGGGATGATGGGCGGCGGTGACGTCAAGCTCGCCGCGGCGCTGGCGCTGTGGTTCTCGCCGGTCACGACGGTCAACTTCCTCATCTGGATGTCGATCGGGGGCGGCGTGCTCACCGCGGTGGTCCTGTTGCTTCACCGCGCCAAGAAAAAGCCCGGAAAACCGGAGGTTCCGTACGGCGTCGCAATCGCCTTCGGCGGCCTCGTCATTCTTATCCAACGGTTTCTTAACCAATTTGCCTGATGTCTGTCACCGTACTGGGGCCCGAGAAGGGGAGGCGATTTCGCCATGAATGTTAAGAAGATCATGCTGCTCGTCGGAGCGCTGGTGATCGCGGCAGTGACCGCAATCATGGCCAAGAACATGTTCGCGGGAGCAGGCGCCGAGCAGGCGCAGGCAGCAGCGGCCACTCAGGCCGTTCCCGTCGGACCCAAGGTGCTGGTTGCGCGCAAGGCGCTGCCGGTCGGCACCATCATCGACGCGGAAAGCCTCACCTTTCAGCCTTGGCCGACTGAGATGATGCAGAGCGCGTACTACACGGAAGGACAGCCGGATTCGGATATGTCCAAGCTGCTGGGTACGGTCGTGCGCTATCCCATCACCGCCGGCCAGCCGATGACTCGTGGCGCCCTCGTCGGTCCGCAGGATCGCGGCTTCCTCGCCGCGGCGCTCGGCCCGGGCATGCGTGCAGTCACGGTTCCCGTCAACGCGTCGTCCGGCGTCGCTGGCTTCGTCTTCCCGGGTGACCGCGTGGACATCGTCCTGACGCAGGAAGTCACTGGTGGGGAGGGCCCGCCGCTCAAGGTCTCCGAGACTGTCGTGCGCAACGTTCGCGTCCTCGCGACCGACCAGCGCATCGACAGCAAGGGCGAAGACGGCAAGACCGAGGTTCGGACCTTCTCCAACGTCACCCTGGAAGCCACTCCGCGCATCGCCGAGAAGATCGCCGTTGCGCAGAGCGTCGGCCAGCTGTCGCTGTCGCTTCGTTCGATCGCCGACAATACGGCGGAGCTCGAGCGTGCGATCGCCTCGGGTGAGGTTCGCGTGCCGGAGGGCACCAACCCCGCGCAGGAGCGTCAGATGCTCCTCGCCGTCGCCAATCGTCCGATCGACACCAACACGACTTATTCGACTGGCGGCGACGTTTCGCGCTTCCAGCGTCGTAGTGTTCCGGCCCGTGCGCCTGCTGCAGGCCAGGGCGCCAACGCACTCTCGGGATCCGCAGCTACGCCGGCCGGTCCGGTCGTCCGTGTTGCTCGCGGCAATAGTGTCACCGTCGTTCCGGTGGGAGCTCGCTAAAATGACCAGTCGTTCCAA
>Ga0307410_10000612_pt1 | contig 14701 bp, 13 predicted proteins | sample 322Ometagenome_3_FD_203707 | JGI IMG/M metagenome (GOLD analysis project Ga0307410, IMG submission 203707) | Maize rhizosphere microbial communities from greenhouse at UC Davis, California, United States - 322HYB-O-3 | ecosystem: Host-associated > Plants > Roots > Rhizosphere > Soil | place... | reverse complement strand
CGCGTGGGTGGCCAGGAGTGCGGCCGCGTGGGTCAGGGGGCGCCGAGCTCGCGGTCGAGGCGCGCGATCTGGCCGGTGACGAGGGGCCGCAGGGGCGACCGGGGGCCGAGCACCGCCAGCTGGGCGGTCCACATCTCGTAGTCGTCGGCGCCCCACGAGGAGCGCGTCCACGTCGACATCAGGTCGGCCTCCCCGCTGGCGAGCACCGCCTGGCGGAGGGTGGCCTCGACGCACTGGCGTAGTCGCACGACCCCCGGGGCCGCCGAGGCGGGCAGGAGGGGGCCGCGGTAGAGCCGCAGCGCCGAGCCGACCGCGCCGGCGGCGACCTGCGCCTCCACGGCGAGCCAGTCGGCGGTGACGTCGGCCGCCAGGCGGTACGGGCGCGACGCGAGCAGGTCGTCGCCGAGCAGGCTGCGCAGGCGGTTCATCTCGGCGCGCAGCGTCGAGCCCGTCACGTCGTCCTCGTAGAGCAGCACCGCGAGCTCGTCGCCCGACAGCCCGCGCGGTGCCGACGCGAGCAGCATGAGGATCTCGCTGTGCCTGCGGCTGAGCCGCAGCGTCCGCCGGTGCCCGCGGCCGTCGTCCACCGTGAGCAGGGAGTCGGCCCGGCCGAGCGCCTCGATCGTCACGGACAGGCCGCGGGAGGAGGCCGTGGGTCGCTGCTGCCCCCGGGCGAGCAGCTCGCGGGCCAGCTCGGCCTCGGCCATCCGCGCTGCCGCCCGCACCATGGCCATGGTCTGCGGCACGACGATGTCGTCACCGCCGGTGATGTCGAGGACCCCCAGCAGCGACTGGGTCGTGGGGTCGTGGATCGGGGTCGCGGCACAGCTCCACCGCTGCACCGACCGCCGGAAGTGCTCGGCGCCGATGATGTTGGCCGGCTGGTCGAGGGTCAGGGCCATGCCGGGCGCGTTGGTGCCGGCCAGCCGCTCGTCCCAGTTGCTGCCCTCCACGAAGCCGATCGACTCGGCCCGCCGCAGCACCGACGGCGTGCCGCACACCCACAGCAGCTGGCCCGCCGCGTCGGAGACCGCCATGACGGCGTCGCAGTCACGGGCGGCCTGGCCCAGCACGTCGTCGAGCAGAGGGAACACCTGCGCCAGCGGGTGGGCCTCCCGGTGGTCGCGCAGCGCGTCCTGGCCGAGCGTGATGGGCGCCTCCACCCGGTCGGCCTCCACCCCGGCAGCCGCCGAACGCACCCAGGAGTCGGCGACCTGGGCGCGCACGGTGGCCATGGGATCCATCGGGCCAGCATGCGGGGGCGGCGGGCGCCCGTCCAGAGCCGTCTCGGGCCGGGACGACGAGCGGTCTCGCGGGGGTGTTCAACGGCACCGCTCGTCACTAGCGTTCGAGGCGTCGCAGGCGCGACGCCCACGAACGTCAGGGAGGTCCGATGGATCCGCGCACCACCGCCGTAGTCCTCATCGAGTTCCAGAACGACTTCACCAGCGAGGGCGGCGCGCTCCACGGTGCCGTCGCCGGGTCCATGTCGGCCACCAACATGCTGGAGAACGCCAAGGAGGTCGCGGCCGCTGCGCGCGAGGCCGGCGCCACGATCATCCACGCCCCGATCTCGTTCGTGAACGGCTACAAGGAGATCACCGGCAGCCCCTACGGAATCCTCAAGGGCGTCGTCGACTCCAACGCGTTCGTCAAGGGGGAGTGGGGCTCCGAGATCGTCGACGACCTCAAGCCAGAGCCGCAGGACATCGTCGTCGAGGGCAAGCGGGGGCTCGACACCTTCGCCAGCACCAACCTCGACTTCATCCTGCGCAGCAAGGGCATCCAGACGGTGGCGCTCGGCGGCTTCCTCACCAACTGCTGCGTCGAGTCGACCATGCGGTCGGCCTACGAGCGCGGCTACGAGGTCGTCACCCTCAGCGACTGCGTGGCGGCCACCAGCGAGGAGGAGCACGCCAACGCGATCCAGTACGACTACCCGATGTTCTCCAAGCCGATGACCGGGCGGGAGTTCATCGCCCAGGTCTCGGGCGACACCGAGGCCCCGGACACCTCGCGGGGCTACTAGGCGGGGCTGCCAAGGGAGGGCTGTCGGGCCGGGCGTCGGACCCCGGCGCGCAGCGTCACCGGCAGGCGGGGGTGGTCGCTCCGGCCGCCGGCACGGGTGCCTGCTTCGCGGGCTTCACCAGCGCGGTGAACTTCGTGCCCAGCACGAGGTCGACCGAGGCGTCGGCGCGGGCGTCGCGCACCGGCTTGGCGCCCTTGACGAGGCCGAGCACCACCTTGGCCTTCGCGGCCCCGGCCTTGCCGTAGCGGACCTCGGCCGGCGCCGCGACGTCGCGCTGCAGCGGGTCGTTGGTGACGGTCGCGACCTCGAAGCCACGCTCGCGCAGGTCGGAGGCGGTCTTCCCGGCCAGGCCGTCGCGGTCGGTCGCGTTGTAGACGTTGACGGTGATGTCAGCGGGCCTGGGGGCAGCGGCCTTCGCGGGCGCGGCCGCCGTGGCGCAGACGGCCGCCGGGGCGGCAGCGGTCGGCTGGGAGGAGGTGCGGTAGTACGAGTACGCGTACCAGAACGCGAAGAAGAGCATCAGGACGACCAGCGAGAGGGTGATGAGGGCACGACGGCGTCGGCTGCGACGAGAGCGCGAGGCCCCCGACTCGACGATGTAGCTCACCCGCCACCTCCCTGTGGCGCGCCCCTCGGCGCGGTTCGCGCCTAGTCAAGCACGAGGACGCGCGCGTGCAGGGTAGGACGCTGCTGCAGGGCCGCTCGCAGCGCGCGGTGCAGACCGTCCTCGAGGTAGAGGTCGCCCTGCCACTCGACGACGTGCGCGAACAGGTCGCCGTAGAACGTCGAGTCCTCGGCCAGCAGCTGGCCGAGGTCGAGGGTCCGCTTCGTCGTGATGAGCTCCTCGAGGCGGACCATGCGCGGGGGCACGTCCGCCCAGTCCCGCACGGCGTCCTTGCCGTGGTCGGGGTACGGGCGGGTGTCACCGACAGCCTTGAAGATCACGCGGACACGATAGGCGGTATGCCGCGGCCCCGCCTTCGCGGCTCCTCTCCCACCTGCTCCTCCGCCCCTCTTGGTGGCCGCTGCGTGGACCGGGCGAACGCGTTGGGCCCGCACTAGAGTGCCGAGCGTGACGGACCAGGGGAACGACCGCTCCGCGACCACCACTGACGCCCTGCTGGAGACGATCAGGGCCGGGTACGCCTTCGAGGGCGGTGCGCTGCACCTCGGTGCCGCCGTCGTCGACGGGCAGGCCCACCCGGACGCGCCCGTGCGGCTGCCGCTCTCGGCGCTGAACCGGCACGGTCTGGTGGCGGGGGCGACCGGCACCGGCAAGACCAAGACGCTCCAGCTCATGGCCGAGCAGCTGTCGGGGCAGGGGGTGCCCGTCTTCCTGGCCGACATCAAGGGCGACCTGTCGGGCATGGCGACCGCCGGGCAGCCGAACGAGAGGCTCACCGCCCGGGCCCAGGACGTGGGGCAGGAATGGCAGCCCACGGCATACCCCACCGAGTTCCTGTCGCTCGGCGGCCTCGGCAAGGGCATCCCGGTGCGGGCGACGATCACCTCGTTCGGGCCGACGCTGCTCTCGAAGGTGCTCGGGCTCAACGAGACCCAGGAGTCGAGCCTCGGGCTGGTGTTCCACTACGCCGACAAGAACGGCCTCGCGCTGCTGGACCTCAAGGACCTGCGCGCGGTCATCAGCCACCTGGTCTCCGACGAGGGCAAGGCCGAGCTGAAGACCCTCGGCGGCCTGTCGTCGGCCACAGCCGGCGTCATCCTGCGCGAGCTCATCACCTTCTCCGACCAGGGCGCCGACGTGTTCTTCGGCGAGCCGGAGTTCGACACGGCCGACCTGCTGCGCACCGCCGCCGACGGCCGCGGCATGGTCACCTGCCTCGAGCTGCCGGCGGTGCAGGACCGGCCCCAGCTGTTCTCGACGTTCCTCATGTGGCTGCTCGCCGACCTCTTCCACGACCTGCCCGAGGTGGGTGACCTCGACAAGCCGAAACTGGTCTTCTTCTTCGACGAGGCGCACCTGCTCTTCAACGACGCGAGCAAGGCGTTCCAGGACGCGATCGAGCAGACCGTGCGGCTCATCCGCTCCAAGGGTGTGGGCGTCTTCTTCGTGACCCAGAGCCCCAAGGACGTGCCCGGCGACGTGCTGGCCCAGCTCGGCAACCGGGTGCAGCACGCGCTGCGCGCCTTCACCCCCGACGACGCCAAGGCGCTCAAGGCCGCGGTGTCGACCTACCCCCGCACCGACTATGACCTGTCGGAGCTGCTGACCTCGCTCGGCACGGGCGAGGCGGTCGTCACCGTGCTGTCGGAGAAGGGCGCGCCCACCCCGGTGGCCTGGACCCGGATGATCGCGCCGCAGTCGCTCATGGCGCCCTCCGACGACGCGACCGTGGCGCAGGCCGTCGCCGGGTCGGCCGTCGGGCAGAAGTACGCCGAGGTGGCCGACCGCGATTCGGCCTACGAGAAGCTGCAGGCCCGGCTGGCCGCTGCACCGACCCCCGCCGAGGAGCCGGCGCCGACGCCGGCTCCGAGGGCCGAGCCCAAGGCGCCTCCCGCCGCCAAGCGACAGCCCAAGGAGGAGCCGGGCGTGGTCGAGCAGGTGGTGCAGTCCAGCGCCTTCCGCTCGATGATGCGCTCGGCCGGCACGGTGATCGGCCGCGAGATCACCCGCTCGATCTTCGGCACCGCCCGCCGCCGCCGCTGACCCGCCCCGGGCCGAGGGGAAGGTTCGCCGAACCGTGCTGGTCAGCCGAGGAGGGCGGCGACGAGCAGGATCACGGGCACGGACCCGACCGTCGTGATGAGGATGGTGTCGCGGGCCAGCACGGTGCCGCGGTCGTAGCGGGTCGCGTGCACGAAGATGTTCTGCGCCGTCGGCAGGGCCGAGGTGACGACGATCGCGAGCAGCGCGTGTCCCTCGACGCCGAGCAGGTAGCGGGCGACCACGAACGCGACGAGCGGCTGGGCCACCAGCTTCAGGGCCGAGGTGGTGCCGACCTCCACGGCCGACCCGCCGGCGCCCAGGCCCGGGCCGAGCCGCAGCGCGATGCCGTAGGCGATGAGCATCGCCGGCACCGCCATGTGGGCGACGAGCTCGAGCGGGTCCTGCACGGCCTTGGGCAGCGTCCACCCGGTGATGGCCAGGACCAGGCCGATGAGTGACCCGACGGTCAGCGGGTTGGTGAACGGCCGGCTCAGCATGGCGCGCAGCGGCGGCCGTCCTCCACGCGCGTCGGCGTCGAGCACGGCCAGCGCCACGGGCTGCATCACGAGCAGCTGGAAGAGCAGGGTCGGAGCGACGTATGCCGCGTTGCCCAGCACGTAGGCAGCGATCGGGATGCCGAGGTTGCCGGCGTTGACGTAGCTGGCCGACAGGGTGCCGATGGTGCTGTGGCCCAACGGTCGCCGCCAGACGAGGCGGGCCAGGGCGGCATACGTGCCACCGGCCACGACGACGGCCGCCACGGAGGCGACGAGGTTGCGCGAGAGCACGGCCGAGACGTCGGCGGCGCCGAGCGTGACCACCATCAGCGCAGGGCTGGCGACGAAGAACGCCAGACGCGACAGCAGCACCTGGGCGGTGAGGTCGACGACCTTCAGGTGGGCCAGCAGCGCGCCGAGCGCGATGACGACGCCGATGGTCGCGAACCCCTCGAAGACCCCTGTCACGGCTCCCAGTCTGGCGAGCGGCCCGTCAGCGCGAGCAACCGGTCACTGTGTGGACGGCCCGGTGGCAGCGGCACCGGCGGCCCGAAGCGCACGCCACGGTCGGCGGGGGACACCAGCACCTCGGCGTGCCGCAGCAGCTCGTGGGCCAGGTCGTCGGGCAGCGGGCGCGGGTCGCCACACGAGCGGGCGACGTCCCAGCCGTGCACCGCCACCTCGAGCGCACCCACGAGGGCGACCGTGCTGGCCGGCAGGTCGCGGTCGCCGACGGCCACGGGGCGGTCGTGGTCGAGCCGGCTCCAGGCGCCGAGGAGGCTGCAGCCGTGGCGCCGCAGGGAGGTGACCACCGTGGGCTCGCCGGGCATCGCGGGCGGCCAGGGAGCCAACGCCACCCGGCCGAGCGCGGCAGCGTCGTGGAGGGCCACCAGCGAGTCGTCCATGTGGTCGAGCAGGTCGCCGAGCGCCCAGTCCGCGCACGGTGTCGGACCGTCGAGCCGGTCGGGCGTCACGAGGGCGAGGGCGCCCCGGGTGAACGCCAGGGCCCGGTCGAGCAGCTCGGCGCCGGCAACCACGGGCGTGGCTCCCGGCTGGAGGCTCATGGCGTCGCGTAGAGCGGCGTGTCGGCGTCGAGTGCGGCGGGCAGGCCGAAGAGCGGGAACAGCGAGTGGTCGAAGAACGCCGCCACGTGGGCCACCTCGCCCCCGCGCAGCTCGAGCACCTGCAGCTGGAACGGCCGGTAGCTGCCGTCGTCGGTGAGGTAGTACATGCCGAACGCCGCCTGCCCGTTCGCCGTCGTCGGCACCATGCGCAGCTCGCCGGGCCCCGCGGGGCAGTTGACGTCGATGAGCAGGCCGATGGTCTCGGCGCCCTGGTACCACCCGACGAACGGTGGCATCTCCCACACCGCCTCCCGTGCGCAGAGGCTGACGATCGTCGCGATGTCCTTGAGCTCCATGGCGCGGGCGTAGCGGTCGAGCAGCTCGCGCTGGGCCGGGTCGGTGGGCTCGACGACGTCGGCCTCGGTGAGCGCGGCTCCGTCGAGGGTGGCGCGGGCGCGCTGCAGGGCGCTGTTGACCGAGGCGGTGGTGGTGTCGAGGGCCTCGGCCACCTCGGCCGCCGACCAGCGCAGCACCTCCCGGAGGATCAGCACCGCGCGCTGGCGCGGGGGCAGGTGCTGCAGGGCCGCGATGAGGGCGAGCCGCACCCCGGCCTGGCCGTCGACGATGCTGGCCGGGTCCTGGGTGTCAGAGACGAAGCCGGTGGGCACCGGCTCCAGCCAGGGCACCTCGGTCTGCTCGACCAGCGGCGCGTCACCGGGGAGGGCGGGCGCGCCGAGACCCGTGGGCATCGGCCGGCGGTTGCGGCCCTCGAGGGCCGACAGGCACGCGTTGGTGGCGATCCGGTGCAGCCACGTGCGCATCGAGGCCCGGCCCTCGAACCCGTGGTAGGCCCGCCACGCCCGCAGGTAGGTCTCCTGCACGAGGTCCTCGGCGTCGTGCGCCGAGCCCATCATCCGGTAGCAGTGCGCGTACAGCTCGCGCCGGTAGCCCTCGGCCTGGGCCAGGAAGTCCTCGTCCGCCTGCGTCTGGCTCACACTCATGACTCTACTGACCGGAGCCGTCCGCGGAACTCATCGCGAGAACTCGTCGCGAGACGTCACCGGAGCTCGGCCGCACCGCTCCGATGAGTCCGCACCGCGGCGCGGGTCCACACGGCATACGACCACCAGCGGCGGCCGACCGGGCCGCCACGACCCTCCCAGGAGGCCGCCGTGTCCCGCATGATCTTCGTCAACCTGCCCGTCAAGGACCTCGCCGCCTCCCGCGGCTTCTTCGAGGCCCTGGGGTTCCCGATCAACGAGCAGTACTCCGACGACAAGGCCGCGTGCGTCGCCCTCGCCGACAACATCTTCGTGATGCTGCTGCGCGAACCGTTCTTCCAGACCTTCCTCAACGGCGAGGTCGCCGATGCCTCCCAGGTGACCGAGGTGCTCAACTGCCTCAGCGCCGAGAGCCGTCAGGAGGTCGACGACCTGGTGCGCAGGGCCGTCGAGGCCGGCGGCAAGCCGTGGAAGGACACCTTCTCCGACGGGCCGATGTACGGCGGCAGCTTCCAGGACCTCGACGGGCACGTGTGGGAGGTCATGCACATGGACGTGTCCGGTCAGGGATGAGCGCGCAGCGCCGCGGTCAGGGCTGAGGGCGCAGCACCGGCCGCAGGGTGTCGAGCACCGAGGCGTCCTCGATCGTGCCGGGCACGGTGGCCTGCTTGCCGTCGGCGATCTCGCGCATTGTCTTGCGCAGGATCTTGCCCGACCGGGTCTTGGGCAGGGCGGCCACGATGTCGACCTGGTGCAGCGCCGCGACCGGCCCGACCTCGTCGCGCACCCGCTTCACGAGCTCGGTGCGGATGCGGTCGCCGTCGCCCTCGGCGTCGACGCCGGCCTTGAGCACCACCAGCGCCCGCGGGAGCTGGCCCTTGAAGTCGTCGTGCACCCCGATGACGGCGCACTCCGCCACGGCCTCGTGGCCGGCGAGCGCGGCCTCCATCGACCCGGTCGAGAGCCGGTGACCGGCGACGTTGAGAACGTCGTCGGTGCGGCCCATGACGAACAGGTAGCCGTCCTCGTCGACCAGCCCGCCGTCACCGGTCAGGTAGTAGCCGTCAAAGGCGCTGAGGTAGCCCGCGACGTAGCGCTCGTCGTCCTGCCACAGGGTCGGGAGCGTGCCCGGCGGCAGCGGGAGCCTGATGCAGATGGCCCCCTCGGTGCCCGCGGGCACCGGTGCGCCGCGCTCGTCGAGCACCGCCACGGCATACCCGGGAACCGGCACCGACGGTGAGCCCGGCTTCACCGGCATCGGCTCCAGGCCCCTGAGGTTCGAGGCGATGGGCCAGCCCGTCTCGGTCTGCCACCAGTTGTCGATGACGGGCACGCCGAGCACCTTCGAGGCCCACTCGTAGGTGTCGGGGTCGAGGCGCTCGCCGGCGAGGAAGACGGTGCGCAGCGACGAGAGGTCGTGCCCCTTCATCAGCTCACCGTCGGGGTCCTCCCGCTTGATGGCCCGGTATGCCGTGGGCGCGGTGAACATGGCCTTCACGCCGTAGTCGGCGATCACCCGCCAGAACGCGCCGGCGTCGGGGGTGCCGACCGGTTTGCCCTCGTAGAGAACGGTGGTGGCACCGGTGAGCAGCGGGGCGTAGACGATGTAGGAGTGGCCGACCACCCAGCCCACGTCGCTGGCCGTGAACCACACGTCTCCCGGGCCGATGTCGTAGATGTTCTCCATCGACCAGCGCAGCGCGACGGCGTGGCCGCCGTTGTCGCGCACGATGCCCTTGGGGCGGCCGGTGGTGCCGGACGTGTAGAGGATGTAGAGCGGGTCGGTGGCGGCGACCTCCACGCAGTCGGTCGGCTCGGCATCGGCCATGAGCTCGGCCCACTCCATCTCCTCCCAGTCGGTGTCGCGCTCGCCGACCGCTGCCCGGGCCTGCTCGCGCTGGAGGACGATCACCGACTCGGGCTTGTGGCTGCTCCGGTCGAGCGCGGCGTCGAGCATCGGCTTGTAGTCGACGACGCGCTTGGGCTCGATGCCGCACGAGGCGCTGACGACGACCTTGGGCTCGGCGTCCTCGATGCGCACCGACAGCTCGCCGGGCGCGAAGCCGCCGAAGACCACCGAGTGCACGGCGCCGATCCGGGCGCAGGCGAGCATGGCCACGACCGCCTCGGGGACCATCGGCATGTAGATGAGGACACGGTCGCCCTTCTCGACACCGAGCGACTGCAGCGCGCCACCGAACCGCGACACCTCGTCGAGCAGCTCGGCGTAGGTCAGGGTGCGCCTGCTGCCGGTGACCGGGCTGTCGTAGTGCACGGCCGCCTGGTCGCCCCGCCCGGCCGCGACGTGGCGGTCGAGGGCGTTGTGGCAGGTGTTGAGACTGGCGCCGGGGAACCACCGGTAGAACGGCGGCCGGTCGTCGTCGAGCACCCGCGTGGGCGGCGTGATCCAGTCGATGGCCTGGGCGGCCCGACCCCAGAACGCGTCCGGGTCGTCGAGGCTCTCGGCGTAGGCAGCGGCGTAGGCACCCTCGGTCATGGGCTCCATCGTGCGGGGAACCCCTCGGACGCGCCATAGGCCGGACGTCCCGTGCGGCCGGTGCGCCGGAGCCGTCGACGAGCGGTCGGACGAGCGGTCGGGTGAACAGTCGGAGTGCGGCGGGCGGACGGTCGAATGGGTGCCACGTCGGTCGGCGGTGATCGCCCACGGGGCGAGGCCCCGCTGTGCCACCATCGCGGCCATGGGAGTGCAGTGGCGGGTCGTGCTGCCCTGGGTGGGCATCGGCGCCATGGTGGTGGTGCTGCCGTTCTACCTGGCCTCCGGACTGCTCGCGCCGTTCTGGGCCGTCGCCCTGCTGATGACGTGCTGGATGCTGTTCGTCTACCTCGGGCTGCGGCTCCGCCGCACCCGGCCCTGGCTGGTGCTCGCCCTCCCGGTCGTGGCCTTCGCCTGGTGGTTCCTCGTGCTGAGCGCCGGAGAGGCCTGGCTGGGCTGGACCGGCTGAGGCCCGCAGACCCGGCTGGTTTCTTGACCAAACCCTGAACCGACAAGGCATTGTCGTCCGCCCGTCGACGTGTCTAAGTTGCAACTGGATCGATAGATCCGTGAATTGTTCACAGCGTTGTGGAGGTTCCATGTCCCGGTTCGCACCGACCCGTCGCGCCCTCATCGCCGGCATCGCCGCAGCGGGGGCGCTCGCGTGCGCCGTCCCGGCCGCGTCAGCCGAGGCCGGCGGCACCGGCCCCACCCTTCCGCCAGCGGCCGACAACGGCTGGGTCACCTCGACGATGGCGCGGATGAGCCTGGAGGAGAAGGTCGGCCAGCTGTTCGTGCAGCAGGTCTACGGCTCCGACGCCACGACGCCCGACCGGCGCAACGTGCCGCTCTACGGTGTCGCCTCGCCCGCCGAGGTCGTGCAGAAGTACCACCTCGGTGGCGTCATCTACTTCGCGTGGACCGACAGCGTGAAGAACCCCGACCAGATCACGGCGCTGTCGAACGGCCTGCAGAAGGCCGCTCTCTCGCAGCCCTCCAAGGTCGACGTCCCGCTCCAGATCGCGATCGACCAGGAGCAGGGTGTCGTCACCCGCATCGGCCCGCCGGCCACCCAGTTCCCAGGCTCGATGGCGCTCGGCGCCGGCCGCAGCACCGACGACGCGCGCACCGCCGCCGCGATCACCGGCGAGGAGCTGCGCGCCATGGGCGTCAACACCAACTTCGCCCCGGTCGCCGACACCAACGTCAACCCGCTCAACCCGGTGATCGGCACCCGGTCGTTCTCGTCCGACCCGGCCCTGGCGGCCTCGATGGTCGGCGCCCAGGTGAAGGGCTACCAGGGTGACGGCGGCGTCTCCGCCTCCGCGAAGCACTTCCCCGGCCACGGCGACACCGCCACCGACAGCCACGTCGCCTTCCCGATCATCACCCACACGCGCGAGCAGTGGGAGCAGATCGACGCCCCGCCCTTCAAGGCGGCCATCGCCGAGGGCATCGACATGATCATGACGGCGCACCTCGCCTTCCCGGCGCTCGACGACTCCGGTGACCCGGCCACCCTGAGCAAGCCGATCCTCACCGGGCTGCTGCGCGGCGAGCTCGGCTTCAAGGGCGTCATCGTCACCGACGCCCTCGAGATGCAGGGCGTCCGCGACCGCTACGGCGACGAGGAGGTGGCCGTGCGCGCCCTCGAAGCGGGCGCCGACCAGCTCCTCATGACGCCGGCCATGGACAAGGCGTATGCCGCGGTGCTCGACGCCGTGCGCAGCGGCCGGATCCCGGCCGCCGACCTCGACGCCAAGGTGCGCCGCGTCCTGGAGCTGAAGTACAAGCGCGGCACCGTCGCCCACCCCTACGCCGACCCCACCGCGGTGTCGTCGGTCGTGGGCACCCCCGAGCACCTGGCCACCGCCGACGAGGTCACCGACCGCACCACCACGCTGGTCAAGAACGACGACCGCACCCTCCCGCTGGCCGTCGGCGGCAAGAAGGTGCTCGTCACCGGCTACGGCGTCACGGTGACCTCGACGCTCGCCGGCGCCTTCGCGGACAAGGGAGCCACCACCACGGTGAAGGAGACCGGCACCGCGCCGACCGACGCCAGGATCGCCGACGCCGTCGCAGCGGCCAAGGCCAGCGACGCGGTGGTCGTCACCACCATGAAGGCCTGGACCTCGGCGGCCCAGCGCAAGCTGGTCAACGCGCTGCTCGACACGGGCAAGCCGGTCGTGGTCGTCGCCACCCGCGACCCCTACGACATCGCCTACGTCGACCGCGCCTCGACCTACCTCGCGACCTACTCCTACAGCCCTGTCGCGATCGAGGCGGCGGCTCGCGTCATCACCGGTGACGTCAGCCCCAGCGGCAAGCTGCCGGTCGACATCCCCGCAGCGGGCGACCCCTCGACCGTCCTCTACCCCTTCGGCCACGGCCTGGGCTACTGAGGCCCTCGAACCGGCGCGCACTCGAACAGAAGGAGCTCACCGACATGACGAACCTCAACCGCCGGCAGCTGCTGACCGCAGGGGCCCTCGGCGCGGCAGCCGTGCCGTTCGCCGCCACCGCAGCCCAGGCCGGCCCGCGAGCCGCCGCGCCGACACCCGCCAACGTCACCTACCCGTCCCGACCCGTGACCCCGGGGGCCGACCGTGCCGCGGCTGACGGGTGGGCGGCGCTGGCGGGTCGCAAGGTCGGGGTCATCACCAACCCGACCGGCATCCTCACCAACCTGCGCACCATCGTCGACGAGATGCACGAGTCGGGTGCGGTCGACATCCGCGGGGTCTTCGGCCCGGAGCACGGCTTCCGCGGCACCGCCCAGGCCGGTGACTCCGAGGGCACCCACACCGACCCGCGCACCGGCATCACCGTCTACGACGCCTACGGCGCCGGCACCGACAAGATGGCCTCGATGTTCCGCACCGCCGGCGTCGACACCGTCGTGTTCGACATCCAGGACGCCGGCGCCCGCTTCTACACCTACATCTGGACCATGTACACGGCGATGAAGGCGGCCGTGCAGACCGGCTCCCGCTTCGTCGTGCTCGACCGTCCCAACCCGATCGGCGGCACCGCCCGCGGTCCGATGATGACCACGGCCTACACCTCCGGCGTCGGCGCCAAGGAGATCGTCCAGGCCCACGGCATGACCGTCGGTGAGCTGGCCCGCTTCTTCGACGGGGAGTTCCTCCAGGCCGAGGTCGGCGGCCGGCTCACCGAGCTGCAGGTCATCGAGGTGGGCGGCTGGCGCCGCGACATGCCGTATGCCGCGACGGGCCTGCCGTGGGTCATGCCCAGCCCCAACATGCCCACCCCCGACACGGCGCTGGTCTACCCCGGCACCGGGATGTTCGAGGGCACCAACCTCTCGGAGGGACGCGGCACCACCCGTCCGTTCGAGCTCGTCGGTGCCCCCTACGTCGACTACCGCTGGGCCGAGCGCCTCGCCGGCCTCGACCTGCCGGGCGTCGGGTTCCGTGAGGCCTACTTCAACCCCACCTTCAGCAAGCACCAGGGCAAGGTCTGCGGCGGTGTGCAGGTGCACATCACCGACCCGCGCACCTTCGACCCGATGCGCGTCGGTGTCGAGATGCTCGTGGCCGCCAAGGCGCTGTTCAGCGACTTCGCCTGGCGCTACGACAGCTACGACCCCAAGCGGCCCTACTGGATCGACAAGCTCAGCGGCTCGACGCGCCTGCGCGACCAGATCACGGCCGGTGCCTCCGCCGACGAGGTCGTCGGCGCCTGGCACGAGGAGCTGGCCGAGTTCGACCGGCGCCGGCAGCAGTACCTCATCTACCGCGGCCCGGCCGCCTGACCGACGACAGCAGGGGAGTGCAGATGCGGGTGCGAGCCCTGGCCGCCGCGGTGGCGGTCGGTAGCGTCCTGACCACCATGACGACCACCACCGCGGCGAGGGCCGACGACTTCAGCAAGCCGTTCCAAGGCTTCGCGCCCGTCAACACCGTCCTGCGGGACGCCGCGCCGGAGGCGGTGGGTCTCGACCCCGCACCGATCAGGGACGCCGTCGCGCAGATCCGTGGGCACGAGGACGCGCCCGCCGGTGGCCACCCCCTGTATGCCGGTGCCGTGGCCCTCATGGGCCACGACGGCGCCGTCGTGGCCCGGGACGCCAGCGGCTTCGCCCTGCGCTACGAGAACGCCACGACCGAGCTGCCGCGCGACCAGTGGGTGCCGATGCGCGACGAGACGATCTTCGACCTCGCGTCGGTCTCGAAGCTCTTCACCTCGATCACCGCGGTGCAGCTGGTCGAGGAGGGGAAGGTCGACCTCGAGGCGCCGGTGGCGGCATACCTGCCGGAGTTCGGGGTCAACGGCAAGGAGGAGGTGACGGTGCGGCAGCTGCTGACGCACACCTCCGGCTTCACGTCCTGGCTGCCGCTGTACAGCAGGTACCCCGACAAGGCCTCGCGGATCCGGGCCGTCATGGACGCGCCGCTCAAGAGCCCGCCGGGCACCACCTACCTCTACAGCGACCTGAACCTCATCACCCTCGGCGTGCTCGTGGAGCGCCTCACCGGCGAGACCCTCGACCAGGTGGTCCGCGAGCGGATCACGGCCCCGCTGGGCATGAAGGACACGGGCTACAACCCGGCCGACCGCACCCGCACGGCGGCCACGGAGTACCAGTCGACACCGGCCCGGGGCATGGTCTGGGGCCAGGTGCACGACGAGAACGCCTGGTCGCTCGGTGGGGTCGCCGGGCATGCGGGCGTCTTCTCGACCGCCGACGACCTTGCGGTGCTCTGCCAGGCGCTGCTCAACGGCGGCACCTACCGGGGCGAGCGGATCCTCAGCCGCAAGAGCGTCTCCCTGCTCATCACCAACTTCAACCAGGACTTCCCCGGCGACAGCCACGGGCTCGGCTTCGAGCTCGACCAGCGCTGGTACATGGACGCGCTGTCCGGGCCGCGCACGGCGGGCCACACCGGCTACACCGGCACGTCTATGGTCATCGACTTCGACT
>Ga0307410_10000611_pt1 | contig 14706 bp, 13 predicted proteins | sample 322Ometagenome_3_FD_203707 | JGI IMG/M metagenome (GOLD analysis project Ga0307410, IMG submission 203707) | Maize rhizosphere microbial communities from greenhouse at UC Davis, California, United States - 322HYB-O-3 | ecosystem: Host-associated > Plants > Roots > Rhizosphere > Soil | place... | reverse complement strand
CTATGCCCTGTTTGCCGCCGCGGCGCTGTTCGTCTCGCCGCTGCTGGTGGAATCGGTACTCGGACAGCAGCCGGCCGCACCGGCGGCAGGCGCGCCCGCCGCGCAGCAAGGTGGTGGACAGGGTGGTGGACAGGGTGGCGGACGCCAGGCAGGACAGGGCGATGGACGCCAGGGTGGCGGCCAGGGCCGTCAGGGTGGCGGCGGTGGCGGTCGTGGCCGCGGCGCCGGCGCTCCAGCTGCCCCGGCTCCGCGAAACGCGGAAGGTCGCGTGATCTTCAGCAGCGGCGATCCGAAGACACCGCTTCTCTGGACGGGGAACCTCGGAATCCGCGACACGCCGCTGCCGCGCGATCAGGTGCCTTTCCAGCCGTGGGCGAAGGCGCTGTTCGAGGAGCGCGAAAAACACGAACTCGAGCCGCACGCCCGCTGCAAGGCGTCGGGGATGACGCGTCAGTTCCTCACGCCGTACGGCACCGAGTTCGTCGAGTTCGCCGACCAGAAGCGCATCTACATCTTCGATGTCGGTGGTCCGCACACGTTCCGCACGATCTACATGGACGGCCGCTCGCATCCGAAGACCCTTACGCCCAGCTACTACGGCCATTCGATCGGCTGGTGGGAAGGCGACACGCTGGTGGTCGACTCGGTCGGATTCAACGAGAGCTTCTGGTGGGATCGACGCGGACTGCCCCATACCGAGAAGCTGCACTTCGTCGAACGGTTCACCCGCACCGACGCGCAGAACATGCGCTACGAGTTCACCGTCGAAGACACGGGCGCCTACACGAAGCCGTATAGCGGCACGATGACCATCCGCGCCTCAACCGGCACGGAGCTGTTCGAGTACGTCTGCCAGCAGGCCAACTACGCGCACGAGTTGATGGTCGGGCAGGCGGAATCGGTCAGCCGTTCAACGCCGACAGTGCCGTAAGCGGAATCACAATTCCCAAGACCAAAAATCCCAAATCCCACGCCGCGCGGCGGTGTGGGGTTTGGGATTTGTTCTTTATGCTCGACATCAGTTCACTGCACCACGTCGCTGTTTGCGTCACCGATATCGAGCGCTCGAAGCGGTTTTACGGCGACGTGCTTGGGCTGAAGGAAGTCGCCCGGCCGCCGTTCCCGTTCGGCGGGGCCTGGTATGAGACGCCCGACGGACGCCAGTTTCACCTCATCGTTCACGAGCGGCCGCGGACGCTACGCGGAACCACAGAAATCGACCTGCGCGACGGCCACCTGGCGTTCGGTGTCGCCGACTTCGACGGCGCGGTCGCGCACCTGCGCGCGGCCGGGGTTCCATGCGTCGAGCGCCCGGACAACGTCACGCCGTGGAAGCAGGTCTACGTGACGGATCCGGACGGGAACGTCGTCGAGCTGAATGCGCGACGATGACGTATCATCCAACTCCCAACACCCAACCTCCAACTCCCAAACACCGATCTTTGGCAGTTGGCGATTGGGAGTTCGGAGTTGGCAGGAGTTACTCCATGCAACGGCTGCTCGCAACCAGCCTGGCGCTGGTCCTAGCAATGGCGCTGGTCCCATTGCGCGCCTCCACACCGACCGCGCGGCCCGAGGAAGTCGGACTGTCCGCCGAACGGCTCAAGCGGGTCACCGAGCTGATGCAACGGCTCATCGACGCGAAGACGTTCAGCGGATCCGTGACGCTGATCGCTCGCAACGGCCGTGTGGCGCACTTCGAGGCGCTCGGTTTGATGGATCTCGAGTCGAAGAAGCCGATGCAGCGGGACGCCATCTTCCGCATCATGTCGATGACCAAACCGGTCGTTGGCGTCGCAGTGATGATGCTGGTGGAGGAGGGAAAGCTCAGGCTGACCGACCCGGTCGGGCGGTTCGTTCCCGAGCTGCAGAATCTGAAAGTGACCATCCCGAACACCGAGGGGGCGATCGCCCCGGGGGTCATCGCGTCCGCGCCGCAACCCGGGCGGATTGTCGACGCGGCGCGCCCGATCACGGTCCGCGATCTGCTGACGCACACGTCGGGGTTGATGAGCAGCGGTGCCAGCGCGGCGCTGGTCTCGCAGCTGCCGATCGGTCCCGGAGAGCCGTTGTCGGTGGTCATCCCGCGCCTGAAAAACGTACCGCTCGATTTCCAGCCGGGGACGCGATGGGCCTACAGCCCGCAGTACGGCTTCGACGTGCTGGCGCGGATCGTCGAGGTCGCGTCAGGCATGCCGTTCGATCGCTTCACGAAGCAGCGCATCCTCGACCCGCTTGGCATGAAGGACACGTTCTTCTATCCGGCGACGGGCCATGCGCGGATGGCGTCGCTGTATCAGTCGGTGGACGGTCAGTTGCGGAAGCAGGCTGACGGTGCGTGGGTGAATGGCGCGTACTTCTCCGGCGGGGGCGGTCTGTTCAGCACCGCCGAAGACTATTTGCAGTTCGCGCTGATGCTGATGAACGGCGGGCAGCACGACGGAAAGCGCCTGCTCGGCGCGCGATCGGCGGAGCTGATGGCCAGCGTCTTCGCCCCCGACACGCTGCCCGGCCGACCGGCGGGTGAAGGTTATGGGCTGGGAGTCCGCGTGGTGAACGATCCGGCGGCGCGCGGCACCTTCCTCTCGAAGGGCAGCTTCGGGTGGAGCGGGGCCTACAACACGCACTTCTTCGTCGATCCGAAGGAGAAGATCGTCGCCATCTACATGACGCAGGCGGCGTTCCTCGAATCGCGCGGGCAGATTCGCGAGGACTTCGAGACGGCGGTCATGCAATCAGTAGTTGGCGCCGCAAACTGACGCCACGAAGCCTTTGTGGCTAACGCGCGGGAGGATACGTGAAGCGCAGTCTTTCTTTCATTGCGGTGGTGGGCCTCGTCGGATTCGCGGCGGTCTCGGCAGAGCGGCCTCCCTTTGTCCCCATCACCGACAAGACGCTGCTCAACCCGCCGCCCGACGAGTGGCTGATGTACAGCCGCACCTACGACGCGCAGCGATTCAGTCCGCTCAAGCAGATCACCCGCCAGAACGTGGCGCAGCTGAAGGAAGTCTTCAAGCTCGAGTTCCCGGGTGGCCAACAGGAAAGCATCCCGCTGGTGTATCGCGGCGTGATGTATGTGGTCGTTCCGCCGAATGCGATTCGCGCCGTCGACGCGACCACGGGCGAACAAATCTGGGAGCATAAGCGGCCCTCGGGACAGGCGCGCATCAAGGCGATCGCCATGTATGACGACATGGTGTACTGGACGGCGCCGGACGGCTTCGTGCAGGCGCTCGATGCGAGGACCGGCGAGGTCCGCTGGCAGACCAAAACCGACGGCGGGATGACCTCCGGCGTGATCGTCGTCGAAGGCAAGGTGCTGAGCGGCCGCGCGTGCAGTCCGGTTGGCGCCAACTGCTATATCGCTGCGCACGACGCGAAGACCGGCAAGGAACTGTGGCGGTTCAGGACGGCGGCCACGGACAGCGACCCCGGCGGCGCCTCGTGGGCCGGGTCACCCGAGGCCGGCCGGATGGCGGCAACCTGGGGTCTGCCCGGCGGTTACGATCCGCAGCGGCGGCTGGTGTTCTGGGGTGTGGCGAACCCGATGCCGAATACGCGCCGCGCGCGGCACGACGGCAAGTTCGACGCGATTCCGACGTCGGCGCCCGCGGACCTGTACAGCAACTCTACGGTCGCGTTGAATCCCGATACCGGGAAACTGGCCTGGTACTTCCAGCACCTTCCCGGCGACGACTGGGATCAGGACTACACACACGAACGCACGCTCGTCCGTACCGCCGTGAACCCGAATCCCAAGTTCGTCAAGTGGATCAACCCCGACGTCAAGCGTGGCGAGCAGCGCGACGTCAGCATCATGGTCGGTGAAGGCGGAGGCATCTTCGTCAACGATCGCGCTACAGGCCAGTTCCTGTGGGCGACGCCGTTCCCCTTTGATGCGCCGAATTTCCTGATCAAGGACATCGACGTCAAGACCGGGCGTGTTCACGCCAACGACAGCGTGATGTTGCGGCAGCCCGGAGAGCGCCATGTCATCTGCTCGTACAACACCCGCAGCTACTGGCCGACGGCGTTCCATCCGGGTGAAAACGCCCTCTACATTCCCTACGTCGACAATTGCCTCGATATGACCGCCGCGAGCGCCGACGGGACCGTACGCGAACGGCGGGTCGCCATTGCGCGGGAGGGAAGCGATCCCGCCACGTGGGCCGGCGTCGCGAAGGTGAACGTATCCACCGGCGAGATTCGGTACATCCATCGGCAGCACGCGCCCGGCAACGGCGCCGTGCTTGCGACGGCCGGCGACGTGGTCTTCTGGGGCGACCTGGATCACGTGTTCCACGCCTTCGACGCGGCCAGCGGCAAGGTGCTGTGGGAAACGAAGCTGAACGGGCCGATTCAGAACAGCACGATCACCTACGGCGTCAATGGCAAGCAGTACGTCGCGGTGCTGACCGGCGTCGGGGCAGTGACCGGCTCAGTGATCCAGCAGGCCGGCCTCAAGACCAATCGCACGTATAACTCGCTGTCGGTTTTCGCACTGCCGTAGACGACTCCGACACACCGAGGCATTGAGACACCGAGGATTGTGATCAACTGCTCGGTGCCTCGGTGTGTCGTCTTATTTGATGGCTCCAGCGTCGTGGACGATCTTTCCTCCGACCACTGACATCAGCGAGCCCGTCTTCTTGATCGCGTCCTCGGGCACCGTGAAGTAGTCCTGATTCAGCACGACGAGATCGCCGAGTTTGCCGACCTCGATCGAGCCGAGCTGGTTTTCCTCTCGCAGAAACCAGCCGTTGCTGGCGGTGTAGAGCTTCATCACCTGCTGACGCGTGATCTGTTGCCCGTCGTTAATCAGCTGTCCGCGCGCGTTCTTCCCGGTGACCGCGTAATACATGTGGAGCCAGGGATTCATTGGCGCGATCTGCATACCGTCGGAGCTCATGCCGGCCGGGATGCCGTTGTTGACGATCATCCGGAACGGGGGACCGTTCTGCTCGGGTGTGCCGGCCAGATAGCGCCAGCTGGTCAACGACAGGCCGCCGCCGATGGCCTTCAAACGGTTGACCCATTCCTCGGTGATGAACGGCACGTGCGCGACGACCCAGCGCAGGTTGGCGATCGAGCTCTCCTTGTGCGCGGCTTCGTAATCCTGGATCTCCTGCTGGAAATCGTTGCGGCTGAGTGAATGAACCTCGGCCCGCCACCCGGATCGGGCCAGCAGCTTCGCCGCGTCCTGAAACGCCTTCGGGCCGGCAATGAACTCGCCGATGCCGCCGGTCCGGATGATGTCGTCGCCGAAGAACGGGATCGTGTGTTTCACGCGCTCCCGGAGCGTCGTCAGATCGGGCGTGGCGTCCTGGTGCAGGTAGTTGATGCGCAGCCGCGCCGGCAGGCGGCCGTCACGATGCAGTGCCACGAACGGCAGCTGCATGGTGTAGTTGTCCTCGTGCGCTGCGCCGTCGCTTGGCGTGTTGGTCGCCTGGAACACACCCTGATCGAGATGCGTGGTCACTCCAAGGCTGAGCCCGTAGTTCAGGGCGTCGATCGCGCCGCGGCGCCGCTCGGTTTCGTTGAGCAGCGTCTGCCTGAGGAGCAGCAGGGCGCGGCCGGTTGCCTGCGGTCCCGCTGCAATCGCGCCGTCCGCGCCCACAGGTATCGGCGGCGTCTGGCTCTCAAAAACCTTCTTGCCGGCGCTGTTCGTGGCTGATGGTCCGCTGAAGCCCTCCGAGAGGAAGACCGGATTGGTGGGAGCGGCCTTATCGAGCTCCGCGAGCGTCGGCAGGCGCGCCATCTCGGTTGGCGCAACCAGGTGATTGCGATGGAACCCGCCGATGGTCGTGATCCAGACGCCTTTCGGCGCTCCCGCCACACGCGCCGCGATGATCGACTGCACGTCGGCAATCGACGTCGCGTTTTCGAGCGGCGTGTGGTACCCGGGCCGGTTGCCCATCGCGACGATGTGATTGTGGTTGTCGATGATGCCCGGAACCACCGTGCGCTTGCGCAGGTCGATGATTCGACGCCCGGCGGCAGGCCTCGGGGCCGCGCCGCCGACGGCGGCAAATCGCCCGTTGCGAATAGTAACCGTCGCGACCACGCTGTTTTTTGCATCCATCGTGTGGATGCTGCCGTTGACGAATACGAGCTCTTCGACCGCTCCCGGTTGCGCCAGTACGGCGCCGACGGCGGCGGCGAAACCTATGGCAGCGGCCAGCCCCATCGCGACTACTCGCTTGCGAGATAACCCTTTCGTCGTATCGTCAGCCATATGTTCCTTCGCCAGGAATCCGGCTGAAGCCGGACCCCTCGTGCCGGTACGTCCGCGTGCAGAATGCAGATGGAGAGCCCGCCTTCAGGAGGACGTGTGCTGCGGAGTATACGTGCAGTGGACGCGTCAGGAGACGCGTGTGCCCTGGCCGCTGGTGTCGAAGCGGACCGTCACGGCCTGCTTCGCCGCTCCAAGCGGCTGGCCGGAGCGGCCATTGACGGAATACGACAGAGCGCTGGGGTCACCGATGCGAAGGGTGATGTCGCGCTGGCCGGAGAGTGTTTCCGTTTCACCCGGCTGCATCAGACGGGCAATCGTGAGCTGGCCGTCGACAACTGCCCGGATCCAGCACGGCGCCTGCGCGCGAATCTCGATCCGAAGGCCGCCGCCGGTGGTAGCGACGGGCGTTGCCGAGTCCGCCGGCCTTTCGATGCGGGGAGCAGGCTCGGCCGCCGCGGCCTCCTCTGGTTGTTCATCCTGCGACACGTAACGGTTCACGCTGATGAACCCGACCAGCAGCGCCACCGCGATGAGCGCGTGGCCCCACCGCTGACCGAAGTCCAGGAAGTCGGCAGCAAACGGACGCCACGGAATTCGCTGTTCGACAACTTCGCCTTCCGGTTCGTCGCTCTGTTCCACCACCGGCTCGGTCATCGAGCGGTACTGCGCGACCGCTTCCTCAGGATCCACCCCAACTTCCCTGGCGTAGGTGCGGATGAACGATCGGGCGAAGATGCCGGGAGGAATATTGCTGAAATCGTTTTCCTCAATGGCGCGAAGCGTTCGTGGAGGGATTCGCGTGCGGGTGGCGAGATCCGAAAGCGTCAGACCGGCCTGCTCGCGAGCGCTCCGGAGGTCGGTACCGAGATCCATAAGGGCCCCTGCCGCGCCCAACTGTGCAAGGACCTTACCTAAACGTTCGTTCGATCTTGGCCATTCTGCCGGGGCCGGGAAACAGCCGTGCTAGCATCCCCGTCCTGAAAAGACCCGCGAACGCCATATCAGTGACCGCGGTTCCCACTTCCGATTCGCGTTTTACCGAAGAGGTACACGCCGCTGGTGCTAGCATTGCCCGGGTCGGGATTCAGAATTTCATGAAAGGGAAGCCATGAAGCGCTTTGCCTCGCCTCGCCTTGCACTCCTTGTCATGGTCCTGGCGGTCTTTGGTGCCGTCGTCGCATCCGCGCAGCGGACGCCGACCGCAGCCGTCGCGATGACCACGGCGGCTACCCGCTTCCTCGATGCGCTGGACGCCGAGCAGCGGAAGCAGGCCACCTACCCGCTGGAGTCCGAGGAGTACCTCCGATGGAACTTCATTCCGACTGAGGCGTTTCCACGCAACGGCGTCACCCTCGGAGCGATGAACGAGACGCAGCGGAAGCTGGCGCACGATCTGCTCAGAAGCGGCTTGAGTGTTCGCGGCTACGAGACCTACACCGCGATCATCGCGCTCGAGGACATCCTTCGCGTCGTCGAGGGCGCACGCGCCGGCGGCGGGCGTCCGGGCGGCGGTGGTGCGGCACCAGGTGGCGCCGCGCCAGGTGGGGCCGCGCCGGCTGGTGCTGCGCCGGCTGGTGCCGCGCGCGGTGGCGGCCGCGGTGGTTTCGAACGCGACCCGAACAAGTATTTCTTCACGGTGTTCGGCCAGCCGTCGGCCACCGGCAACTGGGGCTGGCGTGTTGAAGGTCACCACATCTCGCTGCACTTCCTCGTCGCCAAGGGCACGGTCGCGGCGAGCACGCCCTCGTTTGCCGGATCGAATCCGGCCGAAGTGCGCGACGGCGCGGAAAAGGGCAAGCGCGTGCTGGCGTCGCTCGAGGATCCGGGCCGTGCGCTGGTAATGGCGCTCGACGACAAGCAGCGGGCAATGGCAATCATCAACACCACCGCGCCTAGTGAGATCGTCACGAACAACACTCTGGACATCAAACCGCTGTCCCCGGACGGTCTCAAGGCATCGGCCATGACGGCGGCGCAGCGGGACCTCCTGACCAAGGTGATCGACGCCTACGCCGGCCTGATGGCGCCGGACGTCGCCGCCCAGCGCATGGCGAAAATCAAGTCAGCTGGGTTCGAGAACATCGCCTTCGCGTGGGCCGGTCCGGTAGAACGCGGCGCGCTGCACTATTACCGTGTGCAGGGGCCGACGTTCCTGATCGAGTTCGACAACACACAGAACCAGGGCAACCACGTGCACTCGATCTGGCGCGACTTCAACGGCGATTTTGGTCGCGACCTCCTGCGCGAGCACATCAAGACAGCGCATCTTGCCACCGGCAATTCGCAGTTCTAGGTTCGTCGTCGCCTTCGCCTTCGCCTGCGGCGTCGCGCTGCTTGACGCTGACGACAGTGATCGTCTGTTGACGATCGACCACTACGTCCGCGTCAAGTCCACGGTGCCCGCGGTGACCGGACAGCCAGTACAGCTCTACGTCCGCGAGCGTGTACTCGCGGGCGCGAGTCTTCGCGGTGCGATATCCCCGGAACGCGTCGTGCTGTTCGTACACGGGGCAGGCACCCCGGCGGAAGTGGCGTTCGATCTGCCGTACCAGGACTACAGCTGGATGGCATACCTGGCGCGTGCGGGGTTCGATGTCTTCTCCGTGGATATGACCGGATACGGGCGATCGACGAGGCCGCCGCAGATGAGCGACCTGTGCAATGTGGCCCGCGATCGCCAGGCCGAGTGGGTTCCTGCGTTGTTGAAGGCACCGTGTGCGCCGTCGTATCCGCAGGCGCTCACCACGATCGCCTCCGATTGGGACGACGTCGGCGCAGCCGTGGATTACATCCGCATGCTCCGTCGCGTTGAGCGCGTCAGCATCGTCGCCTGGTCGCTGGGAGGACCACGGTCGGGTGGCTATGCCGCGCGGTTTCCCGACAAGGTGAAACGATTGGTGCTGCTGGCTCCAGCGTATGGACGGACCGGCGCAGCGAATCCGCCGGCGAAGGTCCCTGCCGACGGCGCGGCGTTCAACACGCAGTCACGCGCGGACCTCGATGCGCTCTGGCAGCGGCAGACGGCGTGTGCCACCCAGGTCGATCCGGCGGTTCCCGACGTCGTCTGGTCCGAGATGATGCAGTCGGATCCTGTCGGTGCGACGTGGGGCCCGGGTGTCCGCCGTGCCCCCCAGACGACGACGTGGGGCTGGAATCAGGCAGTCGTCGCGAAGACGCAGACGCCGACGCTGATGGTGGCAGCAGTGCACGACGTGCAGGTGGCGCCTGCGCGCGTAAACGAGCTGTACGCCGATTTCGGCGCCAAGGAAAAGGTGCTCCTCGATCTCGGCTGCGCCTCTCACAACGCGATGTGGGAGCGGAATCACACCCTGCTGTTCCGCGCGTCCCTCGAATGGCTCGACAAGGGAACGGTGAACGGCATGCAGCAGGGTGTCGTCAAGATGGGCTACTAGCCGCAGTACGGTCCCTCGCATGGCGGCGGACCGCCCGCGGTCGCGCTGACGGCGCCGATCATGTCCGGGTGTAGCGAGCAGTGATAGTTGGTGCCCTGCGCAGGCATCTCTACCTGACTGCTGGTCGCGCCCGGTGCGATGTCGCCGGTATCGATGCTCCCGTCGTTCAGCATCACCCGGTGTGCCACGCTGTCGGCGTTCCTGAACACGACTGTCTGCCCGCCGGCGGACGCCGGGTTCGGCGAGAACGACTGCGCGCCGTTCTGACGGGTGATGGTGATGGTGAGCGCGCCCGGGGTCGGACCGCTCGGTGTGGATCCTCCGCCGCCGCAGGCAGAGAGGATCAGGCCCGCGGCAGCCGCAGCGAGCACACGCATGGAATCTCCTTAATCCCCGCGGATGCCCGCATCCGAGCAAGACACATACCCGCCGATTTCGTGAAGATTCAGAGGTGCGGAATCTAAGGGGTTACCGCGACCGAAAACCGCTTACCAATCGCGGGCGAACCAGAACCGAACGCAGAACACGAACCGAGCAGTGAGAACTTGGAAGAGTGAACAGCGTGGTCAGTGGGTCATCGCGTAGAGGATCGTGTTGATCCCGAACGCGTAGCCGGGCACCGACATCTCGTAGAAGTAATCGGGGTTCTCGCCTTCCCGCTCGTAGGAGTCGCCGAAATCGGTGTTGTGAGTAATGACCACCATAATGCGGTCATGTTTGTCCAGGATCGCGCGGACGTGCACTTCAGCGCTGTCAGCGCCGCGTTCGGACAACACGCCGCGCGCCCAATTGCCGATAGCGGAGATCTGCGGCGCGCCGTTCTTCATCTCGAACTGCGCCCGGAAGAGCGGGTGCGTCAGTGGCACGTCGATGATCGGATATTCCGAGGCCGGAAACACCTTCCGGATCTGCGCCTCCCACCAGTCCCACGCGTAGCTGCCCCAGAAGTCGTCGGCCCACAGGAACCCGCCCTTCAGCAGATACGCCCGCAGGCGCTCCACCTCCTCATCATTCAGCGAGATGTTGCCGACCTCCGTCATCATGATGAACGGGCAATGGAAGAGCGTATCGTCGGTGAGGCGAAGCAGCAGATGATTCGGGTCGCCGGACGGCGACTTGCCGACGACGGTCTTGGTCAGCTCCGACAGCCGAATCGACAGGTTGATGTCCGCGCGCGGCCAGTCCACGTCCCATCCGCCGCTGTCGCCACGCGGGTCCTCGGAAAAGACGATGCGGCAGAATTGAAACGTCCCGTCGAAGTCGCCGGGACGGGCGAGTCGAACCGATCGGAAACTGCGGAAGAACTGGGCATCGACCTGTGCGGCCACAGAGAGAGCGCCAACCGCCAGCAGGGCGGCAGCGAGAATGCGCCGTCGAGGTAGCCAGGCCCTCACCGCGCCAGTCTACCCTAGTTGGTAGTTGGTAGTTCGTAGTTCGTAGTTCGTAGTTGGTAGTTGGTAGTTGGTAGTTGAAGGAGGCGGTCCGTGTCCAATCACGTTTACAAGACCATTGAACTCGTGGGGTCATCGCCTGTCGGCACCGACGACGCCGCGCGCAACGCCATCGCACGCGCCTCGGCGACGATGAGGAACCTGCGATGGTTCGAGATCACGCAGACGCGCGGCCATATCGAGGACGGAAAAATCGGTCACTGGCAGGTGACCGTGAAAGTCGGATTTACGCTGGACGAGCCGTAAACGGTGGGCCTCAGGACGCGACGGCGGTTCTGAGCGCCTCGGCGACGGCATCGACGTGGCCGTCGACCTTCACGTTGTCCCAGCGCTGAACGACTCTGCCCTCCGGCCCGATGAGATACGTCGTCCGCGCGATGCCCATGTACTTGCGGCCGTAGCGCGATTTCTCCTGCCAGACGCCGTACTTCTCGGCCACGGCATGATCGGCGTCGGCCAGCAGCGGAAACGTCAGCCCATGCTTGGTCGCGAACTTCGCCTTGCTCTTTTCATCGAGGATGCTGACGCCGAGGACCGCTGCCTTCCGGCGCTTATACGTCGCGAGACCCGCCTGGAAGTCGCACGACTCCTTCGTGCAGCCAGGCGTGTCGTCTTTCGGATAGAAGTAGAGCACCACGTGCTGTCCCGCATAGTCGGACAGCCGGTGCGCGTCGCCGTGCTGATCCTTCAGCGCGAATGCAGGAGCTTTCTGACCCGGTTCGATGAGCGGCATATTGTTGATCCCAACATCGACTGCAAAATCAACCACGAAGACCACGAAGTAGTCGAAGATCACGAAGACACGAATTAGTGTTTCGTGTCCTTCGAGCGCTTCGTGCCTTGGTGGTTCGGGCGAGTGTCAGGCGTTGAGATAATACTTCTGTGACCAGTCGGACCGCCATCATCGCGGATGGACGCGCGCATTCGTACGGCGAGCTCGAGACGGCGTCGATGCGCGTGGCGGGGAAGCTCCTTGGTGACAACGACGATTTGCGGGAAACGCGTGTCGCGTTTCTCGTCGTCCCGGGCTTTGCCTACGCGGCGATTCAGCGCGGCATCTGGCGCGCCGGCGGTGTCGCCGTACCGCTGGCCGTCTCGCACCCGCCGGCGGAGCTGGAGTATGTGATCCGCGACGCGGATGCCTCGGTGGTAGTGGCCGACGCATCCTGTCGCGATGCCGGCAGGGCGCTGGCGCGGACGGCGCGGGCGCGCTTCGTCTCGGCCGATGACGCGCTGGCGTCGGCACCGTCCGAGGGACTTCCGCATCTGCGCTCCAACCAGCGCGCGATGATCATCTATACCAGCGGCACGACCGGACGGCCGAAGGGCGCCGTCACCACGCACCAGATGATCGGCGCGCAGATTTCATCGCTCGTCAGCGCGTGGCGATGGACACCGTCGGACCGCCTGCTGCTCGTCCTGCCGCTGCACCACGTGCACGGCATCATCAACGGCCTCGGCTCCGCTCTCGCCATCCGGGCGACGTGCGAGATGCTGTACCCCTTCGACGCGCCACGCGTGTGGGAGCGGCTCGCATCCGGCGAGATCAGCGTGTTCACCGCCGTTCCGACGATTTATCACCGGCTGATCTCCGCCTGGGAGGGTGCCGCCCCGGATACACGCCGGGCGTGGTCGGACGGCGCGCGGAGCCTTCGCCTGATGATGTCCGGATCCGCGGCGCTGCCCGTGCAGATGCTCGAGCGCTGGCGTGAGATCACCGGACACACGCTGCTCGAACGTTACGGGATGACGGAGATCGGCATGGCGCTGTCCAATCCGCTGCACGGAGAACGCCGCCCCGGCTTCGTCGGCACGCCGCTCCCCGGAGTCGAGGCGCGGCTGGTTGACGAACACGGTTCGGAGGTGCCTGATGGCAGCTCCGGCGAGCTCGAGGTCCGCGGGCCGAACGTGTTTTTGGAATACTGGCGGCGGCCGGAGGAAACGGCGGCCGCGTTTCGCGCGTCGACGCGCGCTCCGGGCGACGGCGAAGAGCGAGGCCACTGGTTCCGGACGGGCGATATGGCCGTGCTCGAGCAGGGCGCGTTTCGGCTGCTCGGGCGACTCAGCGTCGACATCATCAAGACGGGGGGCTTCAAGGTCTCCGCGCTCGAGATCGAAGAAGTGCTGCGGACGCATCCGTGTATCGCCGAATGTGCGGTCGTCGGAGTGGCAGACGACGAGTGGGGTGAGCGAGTGTCGGCGGCAGTTGAATTGCGCGACGGCACAGCTCTCTCGCTCGCCGATCTGCAAAGCTGGGCGAAGCCGCGGCTGGCGCCCTACAAAATTCCGCGCGATCTACGCCCGCTGCCCGCGCTGCCGCGCAACGCGATGGGAAAGGTGACAAAACCAGAGGTTGCCGCGCTGTTCAAATCACGATAACCTCCGCCCATGCCTTCGCGACGCGTTCGCCTGCTGCTCGCGGCGTCGATCACCGGTGCGGTGATGCTGCTGGCCAGCGGTGCGGTTGACGCACAGCGATTTTTTCGTGAAGGGGGCTTCGCGGCGCGCTACGCGCCCGCGCAGATGCCGGACGGCAGCTTCGTGATCTGCCGGCTGGCGTACGGCCAGGTGCGGCGTGAGCAGTCGGGCATCGGATGGGAAACCGACTATCCGTACGCCGAAATCAACCTCTCGACGCGCTTCTCCGAGTTGACCCGCACGCGGATCAGCCGCGATACCGACGGCACACCCAACTATTACGTCGTCCGGGCCGGCGACGATCAGCTGTTCAACTGTCCGGTGATTTTTGCGTCGGACGCGGGCACCATCGGGTTCACCGAACCACAAACCGTCCGGCTGCGGCAGTATTTCCTGAAGGGCGGGTTCCTGTGGGCGGACGACTTCTGGGGGAGCGCGGCGTGGGAGAACTGGGAATATCAGATCGGCCGCGTGCTGCCGCCGGAAGAATATCCGATCGAGGACATCCCGCTGAATGACCCGATCCTGCGCAGCCAGTTCGAGCTCAAGGAAGTTCCCCAGATCACGAACATCCAGTTCTGGCGGCAGTGGAGCGGCACGAACACGTCGGAGCGTGGCGACGATAGCGCCGAAGTACACTTTCGAGCCATTCGCGATTCCAACCGCCGCATCGTCGTGCTGATGACGCACAACACGGACATCGCCGATTCATGGGAACGTGAGGGCGAAGACCCGGACTTCTTCTATCAGTTTTCCCCGCGCGGCTACGCGCTCGGCGTCGACGTGCTGCTCCACGTCCTGACGCACTGACCTGCGTCCCTCTAAATAGCTGATCACACACGGGTTGAACCTCTCCGGCTAAAGGTCGACGCGTTCGCGGCCGATTTCTAGGTAGCGACGTCTCCGCCGATTTGTGCGGCGACTGACTGATCGGAGGATCCGTGCTGCTTCGTCGATTCGGGCTCGTCCTGGCGTTCTGCCTGGTTTCTGTGAACTCCGCGCTCGCGCAGAACTGGTCGTTCGACGCGCGCAGCATCGCGCTTGGCGACGTCAGCGGGAAGAGCAATCTGGCGTCGCGGATGGTGGAAGAACAGCGCCGCTATCGCACGATCGTGATCCCGTTCGGTCTGTTCCAGGTGCTGAACAATCTCGACCGGTTCAAGCCGGAGTCGGAGGAATTCGATTTCGT
>Ga0307410_10000610_pt1 | contig 14708 bp, 13 predicted proteins | sample 322Ometagenome_3_FD_203707 | JGI IMG/M metagenome (GOLD analysis project Ga0307410, IMG submission 203707) | Maize rhizosphere microbial communities from greenhouse at UC Davis, California, United States - 322HYB-O-3 | ecosystem: Host-associated > Plants > Roots > Rhizosphere > Soil | place... | reverse complement strand
GCCCTGCCGGCAACCGGCAGCCAGCCGAGCCACACGGAGAACGTCAGCTTGAGCAGCAGGCCGGCAAAGAACACGGGGGTGGCGTAGCAGAGGATGGCGAAGATCCGCAGGACGGCGTCGGGAAGGTGGTCCCGGCGGTGCGCTGCCAGCATGCCCAGGGGTATCCCCACGAGCAGCGCCACTATCAGGGCGTTGATGCTGAGTTCCAGGGTGGCGGAGCCGTAGGTGGTGAGCATTTCGGTCACCATGCGGTTATCCGAGAGCGTGGTGCCGAAGTTCCCGGTGGCCAGCTGGCCGAGGTATTCGAGGTACTGCACAAAGAGGGGCCGGTCATAGCCGGCAGCATGGATCCGCTCCTGCAGCTGTTCCGGCGGAAGGCGCCCGCCCATGGCTGCCGTAATCGGATCCCCCGTGATCCGCATCAGGAAAAACACCATGGTGACCAGGATAAAAATAGTGGGAAAGATCAGGAGGAACCGGATAAGGATGTATTGGCCGAGCCCTCCGCCGGAGGATTTCTTTTTGGCCGGCAGCAACCCGTCCGCATCTGCGGGCGGTGTTTCAATCAAAGTGGTCATGGATTACCTAAAATTTTGGTGCCCCAGGCCAGCTGTCCCCCGATGCTGGCCGAAATCCGGCAACGAGGCGGGACGCACGTGGCGTCCCGCCTCTGCTGCCGGCAGGGCCGGTTGATATGGGGGCTACTTGGAGATAACACCCAGGCGGGTCTTGAAGGACGCGTCCAAGGTTGTCTCCACACCCTTCACGTTTGCCCCGGCCACCAGGACCTGCGCGCCCTGCAGGAGCGGCAGCGTCGAGAGGTCCTTGGCCACGGCTTCCTGCGTCTCGCCCAGGATCTTCACGCGTTCATCCTTATCCACTGTGGTCAGCTGCTTCTGGATCAGCGATGCCACGTTGGCATTGTCGTAGTGGTTCTTCAGGAAGTTGTTGGGCACGAAGAACGGCGTGAGGTAGTTGTCCGGATCGGAATAGTCCGGGAACCAGCCCAGCTGGTACACCGGGTAGGCGTCAGCGGTGCGGTCCTTGGAGTAGGTCACCCATTCGGTGGACTGCAGGTCCACGGTGAACAGCCCGGATTTCTCCAGCTGTTCCTTGATCATGGCGTATTCGTCGCCGGACGAGCTGCCATAGTGGTCGGGGTTGTACTGGAGCTTGAGGTTGACCGGAGCCGTCACACCGGCGTCGGCGAAGACCTTCTTGGCCTTGTCCAGGCTGGGCTTGCCGCCCTCGCCGTACAGGTCCTTGAGCGGCTGCTCCGCCCCGAGGAAGCCTTCAGGAACTACGGAGTAGGCGGGGAGGTACGTTCCCTTGTAGACCTGGGTGGCGATGGCATCGCGGTCAACGATGTTGGCCATGGCCTGGCGGACGGCCAGGGCCTTGGCGGGGTCAGCCTCGGGCGTTTTGGCTCCAAACGGCATGGTGTCGAAGTTGAAGACGATGTAGCGCAGCTCCCCGCCCGGACCCTTGTGGACCTTAACCTTGGAGTCCTTCTCCAGGTCCGCTACGTCGGTGGCCGTCAGCGACCGGCCGGCAACGTCGATGTTGCCCTGCTGGATATCAAGCTTCAGGTTGTTGGCGTCGGCGTAGTACTTGATGTTGGCACCGTTGTTGGCCGGTTTGCCCAGCAGGCCCTGGTAGTCCGGGTTGGGCTTGAGGCTGACGAGTTCGTTCTTTTTGTAGCTTTCAATGCTGTAGGGCCCGGCGAACGGTTTGCCCTTGACGATGTCGTCGTCCGACATGACCTTGTCGGCAGGGAAAACTTCTTCGTCCACGATCGGGCCGCAGTTGGAGGCAAGCACTCCGGGGAAGACCTGGTCGTTGGCGGCCTTGAGGTTGAAGACCACGGTGGAATCGTCCTTTGCCTCCACCGACTCCAGGTTCGCGAACAGCGAGGAGGGACCATTGGGGTCGGCGATTTTGACCACGCGGTCGATCGAGAACTTCACGTCGGAGGACGTGAGGGCGTGGCCGTTTGCGAATTTCAGGCCGGGCTTGAGCTTGACGGTGTACTCGGTGGGGGCTGTGAAGGAAGCGGATTCCGCGATGTCCGGTGATGCGTCCGCACTTCCGGGCTTTGCATTGAGCAGGAACGGGTAGATCTGGTTCATCACCAGGAAGGAACCGGCGTCGTAGGAACCGGCCGGATCGAGGGTGACCACTTTGTCAGTCGTTCCGAAGGTGATGGCGCCGCCCGCTGCGTCGCCGGTAGAGGTTCCGCCACCGCCTGAGGGGCCCGTGCAGGCTGTCAGTGCGAGCGCGGAAATGCCTGCCAGCGCGATAGCGCCGTGCAGTGCCTTGATGCTCTTGGTCATCTGTGAACTTTCTGTTCGATGAGTTCGCGCCCGCCTGCCATTGTGTGGATACCTGGGGTGCCAGGCGGAACGCTGTGTGCTGATGCCTAGATTCAATCAGAGAGTCAACCCTCAGGGCGGACCATTTTGTGAGTTGAGACACAAAATTTACCTGATTGATCCGGAGCTCTCAGTTGCCGGCGGCACAACGAACAAAACCGCCCCGGCAGGACCGGGGCGGTGATGGATTTTTGCTGGCTTAGAGGGCTGCGCGCTGCAGGGAGCGGGCGGCGTCGATGGTCGCCTGGCCGAGGACCCTGCTGCCTTGGTAGAGGACAACAGTCTGGCCTGGCGCGACGCCGCGCAGGGGGTTGGTCAAGGTCACCACCAGCTGGCCGGCGCCGTCCGGTCCGCTGCGTTCCATCCGGGCGGTCGCGGGAACGGGGTCGCCATGCGCACGGACCTGCGCGTAGCAATCGAAATCCTCACCTGTGTCTACCTCGCCGATGGGCAGCCCGGCCCAGGACACCTTGATGCCGCGGATTTCATCAATCGCGAGCAGTGCCTCCGGCCCCACCACCACTTTGTTTTCCTTGGGGCGGATTTCCAGGACGAAGCGCGGCTTTCCGTCGGCGGCCGGCGTGCCAAGCTTCAGCCCGCGCCGCTGGCCCACGGTGAAGGCGTTGGCACCGGGGTGCTCCCCCACTTTCGCTCCGGTTTCGTCCACGATGTCACCGGTGGCCATGTCGATTTTCTCGGCGAGCCAGCCGGCCGTGTCGCCGTCGGGGATGAAGCAGATGTCGTGGCTGTCAGGCTTATTGGCCACAGAGAGGCCGCGCCGCTCAGCCTCTGCCCGCACTTCGGCCTTGGAGGGCGTGTCAGCCAGCGGGAACATGGAGTGCTTGAGCTGTTCGTGCGTCAGCACGCCCAGGACGTAGCTCTGGTCCTTCGCCCAGTCGGCGGCGCGGTGGAGTTCGCGGTTGCCGTCGGCGTCTTCGATGACCTTGGCGTAGTGCCCTGTGCAGACGGCGTCGAAGCCGAGCGCAATGGCCTTTTCCAGCAGCGCGGCGAACTTGATCCGTTCATTGCACCGCATGCAGGGGTTGGGTGTGCGGCCCGCGGCATATTCGTCGATGAAGTCCTGGACGACGTCTTCCTTGAAGCGCTCGGAGAAGTCCCACACATAGTAAGGAATGCCCAGGACGTCGCAGGCGCGCCAGGCGTCGCGGGAGTCTTCGATGGTGCAGCAGCCGCGGCTTCCGGTGCGGAGCGTGCCGGGCATGCGGGACAGCGCCAGGTGGACGCCGACGACGTCGTGCCCCGCCTCGACGGCGCGGGCGGCGGCAACGGCGGAATCAACGCCGCCGCTCATGGCTGCAAGAACTCGCATGGTTGCTTTCTGTTGGGTGGTTCCGGCTTATGGCCGGTGCTGGCTGAAGGCGCTGCCGCGGAGACGGTCAGTCTCCGCCGAAGCGATCTTCGCCTATCTATTCTACGGCCTGCCGCAAGGGCGGTTTCAGCGCCCGCCCAAGCCCTGCCGGGCAACGGTGCCGGCGGTCTGGATGGAGGACTCGTGGCCGGCCATGCCGGCCTGCCGGGCCCTGGCGTAAGCACCCGGAAGGGCGGCCAGCAAAGCGTCGACGTCCTCATCCTTCGAGGAATGGCCCAGGGTGAAGCGCTGGGCGCCGCGCGCTGTTTCCTCGTCCAGCCCCATGGCAAGCAGCACGTGGGAGGGCCGGGGCACACCTGCGGTACAGGCCGACCCCGTGGAGGATTCCACTCCGGCAAGATCCAGCAGGAAGAGCAGGGAGTCCCCTTCACAGCCCGGGAAGGTGAAGTGCGCATTGCCGGGAAGGCGGCCGTTCCCGGGTGCCCCGCGCAGGACGGCTTCGGGCACCCGCTCCCGCACGCCGTTGATGAGCCGGTCGCGGAGGGCGGCGATCCGGGCCGACTCGGCACCAAGACTGGCAACTGCATTCTCCGCAGCCGCAGCAAAGGCGGCGATCGAGGCGGTGTCCAGGGTGCCCGAGCGGACGTCACGCTCCTGCCCGCCACCGTGCTGGACCGGGGTGAGTTTCACCGACCGCCCCAGCAGCAGGGCGCCTACTCCCACGGGTCCGCCGATCTTGTGTCCGGAGATGGACATGGCATCCAGTCCGGATGCTTTGAAGTCCACCGGTACCGAACCGAAGGCCTGCACGGCGTCGGAGTGGACAGGAACGCCGGCCGCGTGCGCCAGTTCCACAACGCGGTGGACGGGCTGGATGGTCCCCACCTCGTTGTTGGCCCACATGACGGTGACCAGCGCGATGGAGTCCGGGTCACGGGCAAGTTCAGTTTCCAGGACTGCCAGGTCCACTGCCCCATCGCTGTCCACGGGGAGCCAGGTGACGTCGGCCCCTTCGTGCCTTTCAAGCCACTCCACGGTGTCCATCACGGCATGGTGTTCGACGGCGGAACAAAGGATGCGCCGCCGCGCGGGCTTTTCGCCCGCCCGGGACCAGTACAGTCCCTTGACCGCGAGGTTGTCCGACTCGGTGCCGCCGGAGGTGAAGATCACTTCCGAAGGGTGCGCCCCTGCCGCTGCGGCGAGCGCCTCGCGGGCGTCCTCCACCGCCCGCCGGGCCCGCCGGCCCGAACCGTGCAGGGAAGAGGGGTTGCCGGTGCGGGCAAGTTCACGCGTCAGGACAGCCAGCGCCTCCGGGGAAAGAGGGGTGGTGGCAGCATGATCGAGATAAACGGGCACCCTGCAATTCTAGCCGCCATGCCCCTGCCGTTCAGGCGGACGGCGTGATCCTGGCGCAGCAGTGGCCGGGCAGGTCGGCAGGCACCACCCGGCCGCCGGACGCTTCCAGGCGGGCCGCCGCGCCCTGAAGGAACGCCCCGTTCATGGCGCACACCACTCCCGGATGTTTGTCCGACAGCCGATGGAACGGGCAGTTCGGCAGGAGGAAACCGCCGTCGCCGTCCGGTTGGGGCCGGTAGCCCGCCTGGACCAGGAAGTCGTGCAGTGTCTCCGCCGCCTCCGCCATGGCGTTCCCCACCCGCCACGACTCCGACGGCAGCGTGTCCTCGATGGGTTCCCCCGCGCTGGTGGATTTTTCAATAGCGGCGGCCATCAGCTCCCCGGCGAGGTCGTAGTTGCGGTCCGGCACGGAGGCCCCAATTTCACCGGCAACGGGACGGTACATCTTGGCGGGACGGCCCGATCCCGGACCGGCTTTCCCCGGCGGCTTGTGGAACTCGACCGCGAGCAGGCCGTCCTGCACCAGGCGGTCCAGGTGGAACGAGACGGTACTGCGGGGAAGTCCGGTGCGCTGGGCAACGTCGTCGCGGCCCACCGCCCCGGGCGACGATGCCACGAGTTCAAAAAGCTGGCGGCGCTTTTCATCGCCGAGGGAGGCGAGTGCTGCCATGCGGTTCGCCCAGGGAAGTCTGGCCATTACTCCACCAATCCAAAGTCAAGATGTATTGATTATAGACCTCCAGGCTTTCTAAAATAGACAAACCTACTTTTAGAAGGAGTCAGTTGTGAAAACCACATCAGCACTGCGCGCCAACACCACCACCATGGAACCGGCCAGGCAGGCCTTCCTGTTGTTGCGGACTGTTTTCACGGTCGCGCCCATCATCTTCGGGCTCGATAAGTTCACGAACATCCTGGCGGACTGGACCATCTACCTTGCCCCGCAGGCAACGGCGCTGGTGCCCTTGCCTGCCCAGACGTTGATGTACGTGGTGGGGGTGGTGGAAGTCCTCGCCGGCATCGCTGTTGCCGTCCGGCCCAGGTTCGGCTCGCTCCTCGTGGCAGCATGGCTCGCCGGCATCATCGTCAACCTCCTGCTGCTCGGAAGCTTCTTCGACGTTGCCCTCCGTGATTTCGGATTGCTCGTCGCTGCCCTCGCGCTGAACCGGCTCTCCCAGCGGACCGCCCGGCCGTCCGGGATCTAGGCCGAAGGAGGCAGGACCGGCAGGAACCGGACAGCGTCTGCCCTCGCCGCGGCCAGGGCAGACGCATCCGGGCACGAGACAGAAACGTAGACCGACGATCCGGACCTGCCAAAGAGCCTTGCCATGACCGCAGTCGCCCGGGCCCCTGGCGCCGCCGCCTCTTCCAGGACCAGCACCTCGAGCGTGTGGCCAGGAGTGGACTCGTCACCACCCCACCGCAGCGTGGCCGGTTTCAGGTACTCGGGCAGGATGGTGGGATCCAGGTATTGGAAGAGCGCCACCGTTGACTCCCGGTCATCAGCGCGCGCCAGCACCGCCTGGTTGGTCCGGACTTTGGCGGCAACGAGGCACCCGTCCGCTTTGAGGTACTGGCTTTCGCCGGCCACATTGTCCTTGACCATCTTCCAGCCTGGAGCGTCCTTCAGCCCGTCCGAGATGCCCACGGGCACTCCCTCGGCGAGGATGCCACCGGACGCGAAAGGCAGGTCCTGTGCGGCCACAGCCTCTGCATCGTGGCCGGGAGTGATGGTGGGGGTGGCAAGTACCGGGGCAGTTTCCGCAGGTTGGGCTGCCGTCGGGTCCGGAACACCAACGCTGCAGCCGGCGGTCATCACGGAGGTGAGAACAGCTGCCGCCAGCGGCAACCGTCGCAGCCCGATCCTGCCGGCCGGTGCCGCCGTCGTCCGCTTTTCCATGTCCGCCCCCACTGTGTTCCCTGACCTGCCGTTGCTGCCTGCTGCTTTGCCTGCCGCCGCGGCAGCAGCCCTTCACGAGTCTAAACTCCGCCGGATCACGCCGGTGCCGGGAACCCCAAGCCCAGGCACGGACGTTGTCAGATCAAGGGCCGATAAGCTGGCCCCACAGGGCTGCCCGCCGTGGACCGGCCGTTTCAACACGAAGGATGAGTGCTTGACCGAGAGCAGCTCCCACTACCAGGTGCTTCGCGTGGCAGTTACCGCCACCGAAAAAGAGATCAAGGTGGCCTATCGCCGGGCCGCCCGCCTGGCCCACCCCGACCACGGCGGGGATCCTGCCGCTTTCCGCCGCGTCACGAGCGCCTATGAAACCCTGATCGACCCGCAGCGCAGGAAAGCGTACGACCGCTCCTACGCCGCAGGTACAGCCAACGGAACCGACGGCGGGCCGCACTTTGATGCACCGCCGGCAGGCAGCCGGGCTTCCGCCACCGTGCACAAGGCCGGCGGCGCCCGGAACACTGCCGGTGACCCGCCGGTTTACGTCCCGCCGTTCAGCCCGGGAGCGGACGGCGGCGTGCCCCTGATTCCGTTGGCGCAGGCCAGCCGGCAGGTCCACGGGATGCCGCGGAAACGCGGCATTTTTGGGGCCGAAGCACGGATCCAGCGGGAAATGCGCACGGTCCAGCTCCTGACGCGGCAGGTGCTGCCGGCCATTCCGGCGGCACGCCTGATCAATGGACTCCAGTCGCCGGCCGACAACAGCCACATCGACCATGCGGTGCTGTCCGGCTACCGCCTGGCGCTCATCGGCTCCATGCTGCTGCCCAAGGGTGCCTACGCCTGGGACGGCAGGACCCTTAACCACGGCGGGCGCTCGATTGCCCCGCCCCAGCTGGCGCACGTGGTACGTGCAATGCAGGACATCTTCCCTGAGCTGAACATCACCGGCTGGACAGTGGTGCTGAGCCCGGGCGGGAACCTGCATGAACCGGTGATCGACAACCACCGCCGGTCCTCGGGGGCCCTGGAGAGCGTCCGGATCGTCAACGCGGCAGGTCTGGTGCGGGGCGTCAAGGAGTTCCTGGCGTCAGGACCGGCCCCCAACACGGTTAACGTCCCGGTGCTGGCCCGGCTGCTGCGCGGCATGCACTGACCCGCGTTGACTAGGATGGGATGGTGTTCCGCATCCTCTTCCATGAACCCGAAATCCCCGGCAATACCGGCAACGCCATCAGGCTGGCGGCCATTACCGGTGCCGAGCTGCACCTGGTGGAGCCCCTGGGGTTCGATTTCTCGGACGCGAAGCTCCGGCGCGCCGGCCTGGATTACCACGACCTCGCCGTCGTCACCGTGCACCGCACCATCGAGGACGCCTGGCAGCATCTGCAGCCCGAGCGTGTTTATGCCTTCACCTCCGACGGAGCAGCCAGCTACACGGACATCGCCTACCAGCCCGGTGACGTCCTGATGTTCGGGCGGGAATCAGTAGGCCTGCCGCCGGAGATGAAGACGGACCCCCACGTCACGACAACCGTGCGGCTGCCCATGCTGCCGGCACTGCGCTCGCTGAATCTGGCCAATGCTGCCTCCATCGCCGTTTACGAGGCCTGGCGCCAGCAGGGTTTCGCGGGCGCAAAGCTCTAGAACCCCCTGCGGGCCGGAGGGGCGCCGGCCCGTAATCCGGCCGCTCGCCGCTTGCAAAGCCAGCGCAGCCAGGCTCCGCCGAAACTTTTTTCCGCCCTGCCCCATCCGCACCCCCAACTGTGCCGAATCCCTCCTGAGAACAGTCCATTAGCGATCAAGGAGCGGCAGGTGACACTTCTCCGGGCAGGTTCCAGGACCAGCCGGGGCATCCCCGGCAGCACTGCTGAGGATTCACCTCCGGGAGACTTATGCTTGGTAGTAATGGATACTCCCGATGCTCCCGCTGTCACCGACACGCCGGCTGAGCTCAGTCAACGGCTCGCAGTCCTCTTGGGACAAATTTCCCAGGGTGACCGGACGGCGTTTGCGGAGTTTTACCGGCTGACGTCCCGCCGGGTGTACGGCATGGCCCGCAGGGTCCTGATTGATGCTGAGCTTAGCGAGGACACCACCCAGGAGGTTTTCCTGCAGGTCTGGCAAAACGCGGCCAAGTTCGACCCCGCCGCCGGAAGCCCGCTCTCCTGGCTGATGACCATTTCCCACCGGCGCGCCGTGGACAGGGTCCGGTCGGCGCAGTCCGCCACGGACCGCGAAGCCCGCTACGGGGCCAGCACCCAGGACATCGACCACGACACCGTTTCGGACGAAGTGGGCAGCAGGCTTGAAGCCGAGGCGGTGGTCCGGTGCCTGGCTACCCTGACCGAAACGCAACAGGAATCGGTCCGGCTTGCCTACTACGGCGGGCTCACCTACCGGGAAGTTGCCGAACGGCTGAACGCTGCAGTACCTACCATCAAGTCCCGCATCCGCGACGGACTGATCCGCTTGAAGACCTGCCTGGGGGTGAGTTGAAATGACAGAAATGAACCATGGACGGGACGGCCGTTCCGGCGCTTTTGGCGATACCGTTTCCGCTGACCTCGCTTCCGGCCGCGCCATCGACCTGGCCGAACTGTATGCCCTGGATGCAGTAACAGACGAGGAACGCCGCGCCATCGAGGAGTACATTTCAGCGGCCCCGGCAGCTGAGCGGGCTTCCTTCCTGGAACGCGTACGCCAGTCCAGGGAAACGCTCACCCGGACATTCAGGGCCGAGGAGGAGCCGCCGGCCGATCTTTTCGACCGGATCGTCGCCCAACTGCCGGTCCAGTTGCCGGCACAATTGCCGGTCCAGCCGGAATCCCGGGGGCCCGCGCAGGAGGTCCCCGCTGATGAACTGGCCAAGGCACGGCAGCGCCGGGAGGAGCGGCGGCGTCCTGCCGGCACCCGCCGCTGGCTGGCGGGCATTGCGGCCGCAGCAGCGATCGCCCTGGGCGGTGTCGGCGTCGGGTCCTACATCGCCGACCAGAATGATCCCCTGAACCAGGTGGTCCGCGCCGGTGACGTCCGTGAAGCCTCAGTCCCCGTGGCCGCGGGCGGTACGGCAACAGTCCTGGTCTCTTCTTCCGAGGACGCCCTGGTGGTCAAGATGAACGGTGTCCCTGCGCCGCCCGAAGGCAAGGTCTACCAGATGTGGCTGATCCCTAGGGACGGGTCGGCACCGGTTTCCCAAGGCCTGATGGACGCGGAGGCGTTGTCCAAGCCTGCGGTGGTGGAGGGCATCGCCTCTGCTGCGGCGCTCGGAATCACCGTTGAGCCCGTCGGCGGATCCACCTCGCCTACGCTGCCCACCGTCGCTGCCGCCCCGCTGGGCGCGTAGCGGCACGGCCCCGCTGAGCAAGGCAAACAGCAAACGCCCCGTGATCATCCTGAAGGACGGTCACGGGGCGTTGTTGCAGTCCGGATCAGAAACCGGCGATAGTTCCCGGCCCGTTGACGGCTACTACGTGGAACGCCTCGGCACTGTGCCCTGCAGGCAAGCCGGCACGTTCGGCGTTGACATGCATCCCCCGGCGCACTGCTGCTTCCATGGCGTCCACGTCGGGATGCTGGCTGACGTGGACGTGGATCGCCTTCAGCTTGGCCTCCACATGGGGCGTGACGTCAACAAAATGGTTTTCCCGCTCATCAGGCCCCGCGTACAGCCACAACCAGGGGAGCTTGTACGCGGCCAGCCCGGCTTCGGCGAGTTCGGGGTAGGCGAAGGGGTTTTCCAGCGCGGGATAAACCGCCCGGGTCACGGCCTCCCCCACCGCCAGGTGGTCCGGGTGGCTTTTCTGGATGCGCCGCCAGTTGCGTTCCGGATGCATGGCCAGTACGACGTCGGGACGCAGCTCGCGGATGAGCTTCACCACCCCGCGCATCACCTCATGCGAGGCCTCCAGGTAGCCGTCGCGCTGATGGAGGTAGTGGATGTCGGATACGCCCACCAGCTCCGCCGCGCGCCGCTGCTCGGCGTCGCGCATGGCGATGATGTTGGCCCGGTGGGCGGGATCGAAGCCGCCGGCGTCGCCGTCGGTCATGATGCAGTAGCTGACCTGGACTCCGGCCGCTGTCCACGCGGCAATAGTGCCGGCAGCGCCGAAGTCGATGTCGTCCGGGTGGGCCGCAAAACAGAGCACCCGTCCAATCCGGTCCGTGGCCGGATTGAACGGGCTCTGTGCCTGGCTGGCTGAGGCAGTCAATAATCAGCCTTTGCGCTTCTTGATCTCAGCCGTGGCCTGCGGGAGGACGTCGAAGAGGTCGCCGACGATGCCGAAGTCCGCAATCTCGAAGACAGGTGATTCGGCGTCCTTGTTCACCGCCACAATGACCTTTGCGGTCTGCATGCCGGCCTTCTGCTGGATGGCGCCGGAGATGCCTGCGGAGATGTAAAGCTGCGGGGACACGGTCTTGCCTGTCTGGCCCACCTGCGCATCGTGGCTGATCCAGCCGGCGTCGGTAGCTGCACGTGATGCGCCCACTGCCGCTCCGAGGGCGTCGGCGAGTTCCTCCACGGGGCCGAAGTCGCCGTCCAGGCCGCGGCCGCCGGCCACCACGATGCGGGCGTCGGTGAGGTCCGGGCGGCCGCTGGCAACCTTCTGCTCGCGGGCCGTGATCCTGGCAGCTGCTGCGGTGCTGCCGGCCGGGACCTCAACGGTGACGGTTTGCGGCGTGCCGGGCGCGGCAGCCGGCTCGGGGACCACATTGTTGGCCTTGACCGTCAGCACCGAAACGGGGGTGCTGGCCTTGCAGGCAGTGTTGTAGGAACCGGCGAGGACAGACTTGTGTGCCGTGCCGTCCGCATCCACGCTGACGACGTCGGTGATGACGCCGGCGTTGAGGCGGATGCCGAGCCGGGCGGCGATTTCCTTGCCCTCTGGTGAGTTGTCCAGCAGGACGATGCTGGCCCCGGTCTGCTCTGCCGCGGCTGCGAGGTACGCGGCCTTGGGCGCCACAAGGTAATCGTTCAGGTCCTCGGCGGAGGGGCGCAGGACAGTGCTGACGCCGTATTCCGCGAACGTGGCCGAGACGTCGCCCTGCAGTTCGCCGTTGAGGGCCACGGCGCTCTCGCCGAGGGAACGGGCAAGGGTCAGCAGCTCAAGGCTGCTCTTCTTCAGCGCGTTGCCGGGGTTGTCAATAAATACAAGTACTTTTGCCATGTCGGTGATCCCTCTTAGAGCAGCTTCTGGGCGGCCAGGAAGTCAACCAGCTTGATGCCGGCGTCGCCTTCGTCGGTGATGATGGTGCCGGCGGTGCGCGGCGGCCGCTCCTCCGCATTGATGACGGTGGTCCAGGAGCCTGAGTGTCCCACCTGCGCGGCGTCCAGTCCGATGTCGCCAAGGGACAGGGTGGTGATGCTCTTGCGCTTGGCGGCGATGATGCCCTTGAAGTTGGGGTACCGGGGCTCGTTGATCTGGTCCGTCACGGACACCACTGCGGGCAGGGGGGCTTCCACCGTTTCAGAGGTTGTGTCCGCGTCCCGGCGTGCCACCAGCCGTCCGCCGTCCACGTCCAGGGAGGAGGCGAAGGTGACCTGGGGCAGGCCAAGGCGCTCGGCCAGCTGCGCGGGCACCAGGGAGGTTTCGCCGTCGGTGGAGGCCATGCCGGTGATGATCAGGTCCACGGGTCCGTCCTGGCCCAGGCGCCGGACAGCGGCAGCCAACGCGAGCGACGTGGCTGCGGCGTCGGAGCCTGCCAGAGCCTCGTCCGTCAGGTGTACGCCCTCGGTGGCTCCCATCTGCAGGGACTTCTTCACAGCGTTAACGGCACCGGCAGGTCCCATGCTCAGTGCGATGACCTGGTTGCCTGCCTTGCTGCCGCCCCGCGCCTCGGCCAGCTGCAGTGCCGCCTCCAGCGCGTATTCGTCCAGCTCGGACAGGATGCTTTCGTCACGGTCCGTCGTGTAGCGCTCCCCGTTGAGGTGACGGTCGAACTGGGCGTCCGGTACATGCTTGACCAGGACGATGATCTTCAATGTCTTCTCCACTGTATCGACAGCAGCCTTCCATGCTTGTGGACAGCCAGCCGGGTAGGGTCATGGCCGCGGGATGCCCGGCGTACGGGTAGCTCCTAGCTAACCACATCGACGCTGGGCTCCGCCCGCTTCCATTACGCCAGTGTCGGCACTTTTACGTCGCCGGCAGGAACGTTCGACGGCGGCGCCCCACCTGAAGGGGGACGCCGCCGTCGAGCTTTCCCTCAGCTGCTGCGGCTGCGGGGTGCCGATGCTAGCTTGCGGTGCCGAGCGTAACGTCGAAGGTTTGTTCGGCACCGTTGCGCTGGACCGTGATCTTGACCTTGGAACCGGCGGGCTGCTCCCGCACGGCGGCCGTCAGCTGCTCAGGCTCACCGATGGCAAGATCATTGAATTTCGTGATGACATCACCCACCTTGATTCCTGCCTTTCCGGCTGCGGAGCTTGCCTCCACGGTGGCTACCTCTGCCCCAACCGAGAATTCGGAGGCGGCGCTGGAGGCGGCCTTCTTCTTGACGCTGACCCCGAGCTGGCCGTGCGACGCCTTGCCGGTGTCGATGATTTCCTGCGCCACCCGCTTGGCGTGGTTGATGGGGATGCTGAACCCTACGCCGATGTTGCCGCTGGATGAGGACGATGACCCGGAACCGGCGGAGGCAATGGCCACATTGACGCCGATGATCTCACCGCTGCTGTTCACGAGGGCACCGCCGGAGTTGCCCGGGTTGATAGCGGCGTCCGTCTGGATGACGTTGATGGAAATCTCGCCCTGGCCGGTGGTCTGCTGGCTCTGGCCGCCGCCCGGCGGGGCGAACTGGAAGCCGCCTTCGTCGTCACCCTCCGCGTTGTCGCCCTCTTCAGGGGCGGCGGCGGAGGCCACGCTGATGGTCCTGTTGAGCGTGGAGACGATACCGTCCGTGACGGTGCCGGTAAGGCCCAGCGGCGATCCGATGGCAATCGCTGTGTCCCCTACGTTGAGCTTGCCGGAGTCACCAAGGGTGGCAGGGGTGAGGCCTGAAGTATTGTCCACCTTGATGACTGCGAGGTCGGACAACGGGTCCGTGCCCACCAGCTTGGCGCCCAGCACCTTTCCGTCGCTGGTGCGGACTTCGAGGGACGCGTTGGCTGTCTGGCCGTCCAGCGTGACCACGTGGGTGTTGGTGAGGATGTGTCCCTGGTCGTCCAGAACGATGCCCGAACCGGTTCCGCCGGCGCCGCCGCTGGTAGCGCTGATGGTCACCACGCTGGGCGAGGCCTTCACAGCCGCTGCGGTGATGGCGTTGACATTGTCCTTGTTGTTGACGATGACGGTGCCCGGCTGGCTGTTGCTGCTGGTGGTGGCCGTGGAGCCTGCATTATCGAACAGTTCGCCGGAGCCAACGGTGGCTACTCCCCCGCCCACCAGGCCGGCAGCGAGGATGCTGGCCACCAGGGTGCCGACGCCGAATGATGCTTTCCTGCGGGGAGCATCCTTGGGGTTCGGGGCCAGGCCCACAGGAGCGCCGGCAGCTGCATGCTGGCTGTTGTGCTGGCCGTAGTAGCCGTAGTGGCCCTGTGGTGCGGGCGCTCGGTCGTTCCCGTGGGACTGGCCGTAGCCCGGCCCGCCTGCCCGGTCGCCGTCCTGCCCGCCCGGGGTGCCCTGCCCGTAGAACGGCTGGCGCTGCGGATAGGGCTGGCGCTGCGGGTACGCCGGACGTGTCCCGGGCAGTTCCTGGGTGGGGTTCGCCGGCTCAAGCCTTTCCGTAGGGTACTGGCGCGGACCGGGTG
>Ga0307410_10000609_pt1 | contig 14720 bp, 10 predicted proteins | sample 322Ometagenome_3_FD_203707 | JGI IMG/M metagenome (GOLD analysis project Ga0307410, IMG submission 203707) | Maize rhizosphere microbial communities from greenhouse at UC Davis, California, United States - 322HYB-O-3 | ecosystem: Host-associated > Plants > Roots > Rhizosphere > Soil | place... | reverse complement strand
CCACCACCACCACCCACATCGACGAGTCTTCCAGGTGGCTGAGGAGGAGCACCCATCGAAGCGATAGGTGCAACTAGAAGAATAAGAATAATAATAATTAAAAACAAGCTCGCTAAGCCAACGCCATAAGATGCTGCAACTCTGCCCGGCTTTCTTTTGCTGGTCTTATGAGAAGGTTTCTCTCTATCCATAATAATACATGTACCTTGATGAATGAGATATAAGAGCTAGCTATTACATTCTCTAATGTTTGGGAAGTATCGACATGCAAGAAAAGAAACAAGGAATATTCACTCGCGATGTTTATCAAAACAATCACTACAAGAATGGTATGCGAATCCAGCTGTAAGATTGATCTTTCAGCATCGTCTAGCTAGAAGAAATTTTGTTTCCGTAAGTTGGAAGAAGAAAAAGAAAAGGAAAAGAAAGAGGAGAGGCGTATTTCTCCTCTGCAGCTAGGAAGATAATATGTCAGCAACCCAGACCCAATTGATGAATCGAATTCCTGATCCTCTAAATTCACAGCATAGAGAGGTGCCTAGGAGTACAGAATCCTGGGTTAGGAAGGCTGGCTTTGTTGAGGGACGACGCTATACGACAGTAACTGAACCAGCCTAAAAAACGCGAAAGCAATTTATCCTTTTCTTTTTCTTTTTCTAACATTAATCTCCAGATAGATCAATCTTAACTTTTAAAACTAGACACTTTGATAGGATTGTACCTAAAACAAGAGAGTAGCAAAAAAAATAGCCTGTATGGGCGAGACAAAACAAGTAAGTGGAACCAAAAAATTTCAAGTGCGAGTGCATATACCAGTGGGGTAGAGGAATCTCTGCTGCCATCACGGGGCATGGCTGTTCTCCTTGGGGAAGAATAGCGGGGAGCTAGTGGCAGCGTACCTCTTACCCCACTGTCACTTACTATATGATGATATTTTATATGAACATTATTGAGTTCATCTATGTCGCAGCAATAATGCCACTACCCACCCAAATTGACAGCACTTGAACGATGAGCTTAGATTCTTCTACGCTTCTTCGTTTGAAGTTTATCCTCTTGTACTAGTTCAAGCTCCATTCTTGCCAAACAACTAATGCTACACCCTAGTATACAGCTTGTTTTGAGGTGTTGTCAGACAAAAACTTCTGGCAATGCCAATCCCGTATCCTCCTGTTGTCCGACATTTTGTCCAACAAAAGTTGAAATTATTACAAAAAGTGTAGGACACCGCCCACATTATCCTCTAATGGGTAAGAAGTTGTATAGTTGACTTCTTATTGATAATAATGTTTTTCTCTTCTATAGTATTTCTGAGAGATCTTGTTTAACTTTTCTGCTCAACGTATAAAGATGTATATCTAAAAGGCTCTATTGCAGAGAATTGAATGAGTCTTCTTCAACCTCAGACTATGTTACTAAAGTTAAAGCTGCAGGCTTTGTAGTGGAGAGAGTGAATTCTTCTACTCTAAATAGGGGAAAGGAAAATACTACTAGACAAGAACGCCTTAGATCAGCTTTTCTTCCATTAGGCTCTGAAGCTTTAGATACAAACTATACGGTGAAATCGTTCCAAGTTACGTTATCGAAGAATTGCAGCCATGGCATAATTGAAGGTGAACTCATTAGAGACGGAGGAGGGAATGATGCTGGCGCAACTGGAATTAAGAAGCTAGGTAAAGCGATTGTGGAATTTCCGATGACAGTTACACTTCTAGTAAAGCAGGCTCATTTCCTACAAAAAGAAATCAAGGATTCTGAAAGAACAGATAGCATTGAACATATGTTAATCATGAATTCTGCCGTGACTCAACTCGCCCTGCAGGTTGAACTCATGTTCTATGAGCTTGGAGACTGAGAGATATCTAAGATATCCTATGATAGAAGAACGAAGAAAGAAGAAGAAGAAAAAAGGATCTAAGGGCATCCTTAGGTGTCCTCACCACTATAACATTCTACCAATTGCACTGGTCTCAACTGGTGTGTAATACATATGCCTTGAGGAATGCCACAATTGCAACTAGAGGGACTGCCACAGAAATAAAATTTTCGTGACTGGTTGGATCGTACATGTCCTGAAGTTTGGGATAACAGAAAAGTCAAAAAGACCAATTTCAAACCACAAGGGTTTGGTTTCGATAAGAATGTAAGAGACAAGAACCACGAATATCTCATAAGTATAGATTATACACACTTGTTTCAGCTTTAACAAACTATCAGGGTTTTCCCATTTAAGGTTAAATAACGGAGACCGTAACCAATTAAGGGACATATAGAGAAGAGATGACGAATAAAATTTCAAGATGTAATATCTGTGGCGAATTTCTTAATTCAAAGAAAGAGCTAAAGCGTCATAGAGACAAGAATCACAGAATAACAGCTCCAAAGACACTAGCAGGAATAACTAAGCTTGCTGCGTCAAGTTCTGCTAAAAAAAAGTCTACGATAGGGTCAGAAAATGATGAAGTTGAGTGAAAACAAGGGCTACTTCATCCGATGAGTGAGAAAATATCAAGCCTGATAGCAAAGGAAATTATCAGATAGTAATTCACGACGCTCCAAAGGATAAGCGACTTGTCAAAAAAGGGCATAAGCGGCTGGGACTTTCCATTTAGGATTGTCATTAGTAGCATAAGATGCTTAGAAATATCAAGAATTACTAACCAATCATGAAAACCTTCATCGCTCTTTTCCGACTCATGACTTGCCATATGCTATGCTATTAATCCAGAAAAGCCATGCAATGAACCAGTGGATTTGAAAAAGCCACCTCGGTAATAATCTTGAAAAATAACAGTAAATGCTGAGCTTGTGGGTTCAAATCCCCCGGCCCATATTTTTTACTACTATACAGTAGTACGGCATTAAATTGAACTCATTTCTTTGAAGTACTAGCGGCATATTCCTTCATACCCGTAAAGTCTACTGCAACAAATGGCTCATTTTTTCCAACGACCCATGCATCATGACCTTATTTTTAAGTTGAATAAATCCGTCCCCTACTGGCTTTAGCATAAAATGCGAATAAGGCGCATTTCCATCTACAGAACAATCAATTCTCTCTTTTTACATTAGAGAAGATGTGTGTCTATGTGTATACGCTTGCATATGACGTTTATCTATGTGTATGTTGAAAAATAATAATAATAGTGCAGAGTATGAACCAGCAAGAAGATGATTTGCCATCCTTAGACTTTTATTTGTGGACGGATGAACAGTTAGCAAAGCTTCCATTTCTTGAACTTCTTGTTTTGTCTTTTGACGGTGAGGCATCACTTCATCCAGGAGGCGTATGCTCCACAGAGAGACTTTTCCAAGAATTGAGTCTAGGTCCTAATGATTATGTCTTGGAGATTGGGTGTGGTAGTGCTAAAGATCTTTGCAGGTTAGTTGAGAAATATAATTGCAGAGCAATAGGAGTTGATTCTAGCGATCTCATTCTGAAATTTGCTGAGCATAGAGTGCGAAAAACAGGTCTTAGTTCTAAAATAACTATTATCAAAGGCGATATTTCGAATATGAATTTCTTCAATGATAGGCAATTTGATATAGTGATTGCTCAGTCAGTCCTAGCTACAATCATTGATAAAGATAAGGCCGCAACAGAGGTTTCAAGGGTACTAAAATCAGGGGGGCATTTTGGAGATATTGAGCTTATTTGGATTGATGAGCCAGACGATGAGCTTGTCTACAATGTAGAAAAAAGAATAGATTCATTTGATAGACCTTTGAAATCGAGTGAGTGGATTAGATTATTCAAAGAAGCAGGTTTCAAAGAGACCAGTATCCTTACAAGTAATGACTTTGGTTTTCCGACAGATATTTTCGACGTGATAAAGCGCAACGGTGGCTTTGTCGAGTCAATGAAATTGCTGATGCTTATGATGAGCCGGGGCAATAGAATAAATCTTACAAAGCGCACTGAACACGTTCGATGGATGAAGGATTCTGGCAAGATAGGCTATGGAATCTATGTCTTTGAGAAGATATAATCGGCGTATAATAGAAAAAGAGATTTCAATGGGACGCTTCTAACGTACATATTGAATATTATTTGCTCAGAACTGGCGTGTCTAAATGTGGTTATTTATTGGAAGCAATAAAGCAGCAGAGACACTACACATAGAAGATGCACAAGGGGTTGGTTTCAGAGACTGAAACGGTCAAGCAAGATAAAGTCTTTTGAAGCGAAATCTTTGAAGGATTAATAATCTGTAATGGTTTGTAAGTTGAATCACTATTCAGTTTAATACCACTCCGGCGTGGAATATGCTGATGTACATGCGGGCACATCCGATGCTGCTCTGGATAGTACCTGCGAGCATAGCTATGGCTGTTGGTACTACTGCGACCATCATGGCTATTCTACAGTACAATCTGATCCTGGAAATTGTAGATACAACTACTATCCTCCTATGCAGTATAGGTGGAATTGCTATCGGGACAAGTGGGTTGATCATGGGTTATTATTCTCAAATCAAACCAAGCAAAAGAATGGAGAGGATACTTACTAAAGTTAAGATAAGAGATACTGAAATTAAGCCCCGAGAGGACAGAAAAAAGAGTTACTATCTGCACCGTATTACTTCTAATACGCTGCGAATTACAAAAAATCTGGTCAGATTAGAAAACCTCATTGAAAAATATGGCGAGGACCCTCCACCTAAGGATTGGCAAATTGTAAGATATAGTGCTGACCGCTCAAGAAAACAAATAGAAGAACTAGGAAAAAAGATAATTCTAGATTTCACCCAAATTATTGATTTAGTTGAAAATCCACGTCTAGCTGATAAATTCGGGACAAACAACATATATTATACTCTGTATCTACTTGATGAAACTCTTAGAATAGATCCAGAATATAACAAAGAGCATCTCAGAGAATTAAGAAAGGGATTTAGGGAGCAGGTTGCTCAATTGGATGAGACACTCTCTTCACTTGACGGAGAAAAAGAAGACACGTACAGATAACAAGTAAAAGTAGCTCCATGGATCATTAACCACTTCTCTCCCTTCATTCAGTGCTAGTGGGGTGTTTTTTGTAGACTTGGAATTTTATCATTAAGATTTTGTTTGTACTGGCGGTAATAGTTATAGTGTTAATGGTGATTTTCCTCTATTGCTAGGAGAATACCTTCATCATTTAGGATTGCGCTTGCAATTGAGGAGGCTGAATGGAATAAGCCATTTCGCAATGCTTTAGACAGATCAGACCGAAAGAAGTTTTTAATGAGGAGATATTCTTTGATATTTCTAGACTTTATACCTCTCAGTTTGCTCTCTTGTGCTGTTCAGCCTGTCATGATCTCTATACAATGCTTGTCCAAAATCCATGCATATAGTAGCCATCCTCATTAAGATGGGCAATAATTTATGGATACATTGCAACCACCATCATAAAATGTACTGGCGCAGGAGCAGTTGTGGAAGTTAGTGGTGTTTCTAATTTAGATACCTTTAACAAACTAGCCACCTAGTATATGATGAGAGAATAATTAAGAAAAATATGTTGAAACAAACAGCAATAACCGAAGCTGCTGACGGATATGCAGTAGCAAATGACGAAAGAATGACCGCACTTGTGAAGATTTTGATAAAGAAGGGGGATGGTGATATGATAAATCTAACCCATTTCTGTCACCAAGCAGAGGAATATCGTCCAAACTGGTTCCAAACGGTCGATACAAACCTAGATCTGGGTTTTGTTACTGTTAGAACAGCACCAGAGCTTGCAGATAAGCTGCACAGAGTATTTGGAAACGAAGGCTTGGGTAAAGAAGTCGAAATAAGAAGGCTAAACTAATCATATATGAACTAAAAAAACGCTACGTGGTTTGCCAAAAACTATATAGTAGTAGGCAATTTAGAAATCGGAAATGCTAACTCCCAATTGCAGATGTGCTAGACCATGCATCCCAGTTATTATAATGTGAGATAGAACGACTAGGATGGCTTACCTAACTATTGGCATCTTCTATCCTGAGACACTCTTCTTTGCGCCATTCACATCACTGTGAAAAATAAAGATAGCTCAGTAGTATTATTATGACTTATGCCATTGGATAGTCGTAAATGAAATCAGTATGTGATCCATCAAGATTGCCCACAGAATTGGCTAAAGGATACGAATTGCACTTGCAAAAAATGCATTGTCCAATAATAATCCTTCTTCCCTATCCCGCCTCCTAATATGTGTACAGTTACACATCAAATCCAATCAATGCCACTTATGTACAAGTGTCACATCTTCTGGAAATGGAAACTTGACGCTTCCAAATAGCACAGAAACCATCGCAGTAAACCGCAAACAGATTCTGTTCTAGTTAACTTTGAAACTACTTCAGTGATAGCTCAGGAGTTATGACATAACGGCACGGTGGATACAAAATCCTGTTAACTTTTCTTCTGCTCTTTTTATTGTTGTTGTTGTTGTTGCTTGTACCATCGATTTCCTTCGTGCTGGCGTTGATGTTTCACTGCCAGCAGCATTTGATTCATCTACGCGCCGTCATCGTCTATAAACTCACCGTCATCAGGGCTTGTTCCGCCAACTGTTCCCCCTTCATCATTTGGTTCTTCTGGCTCAGGCGCGAAGGCTTCACTCTCACATCCTATGCCATCATTATCACCATCAAGCTCATGTGGATCTGAGCCGACTACCTCAAAGTCGCGAGCAGTAATGTCATCGCAACTTAGGTCCGGTGGAGGAGGTGGTATACATAGATCTGGATAGGAGGGATCGCATACAGGTTCTTCTAGTGTTGGCGGTGTTGGTGAAAGTAATGGTTCCTCAACGGTAATTAGTATACTGTCAGATGCGGTTTGAAGGGTAGAGTCTATCACAACCAGATCCACATTATACGTGCCAGCTACATCAAATGTATGCTCGACAGTTTCATCATCACTTTCTTCGCTGCTGCCATCACCAAAGTCCCAGCTATAAGTGAAAGGCTCTGCGCCACCCGTTAGGTTGGCTTCAAACTCAAATGTAGCTGGTGCAACACCTTCTGTGTCATTTGAAATAATATCAACTGATGTTAGGGGTGGTGGTTCCTCAACGGTGATTGACATACTGTCAGATGCAGTTCGACCGCTAGAGTCTGTGACGGTAAGATCCACATTATACGTGTCAGCTACGTCAAATGTGTGCTCTACATCATCATCACTTTCTTCGCTGCTGCCATCACCAAAGTCCCAGTTGATGGTATAGGGTTCCAAGCCGCCTGCCACATCCGCTTCAAAATCAAATGTAGCTGGTGCAACACCTTCTGTGTCACTTGAAGTGATTACAGCTGTAAGAGGCACTGTAGATGCTGCTATTAACTCAAATGAATCAAATACCTGCCTGACAGATGCTGGCAATAGTATTGGCGCTAAACTGAAAGAGGGTCTTGTTGCCTCTGCAGTAGTAGTAGCAGTAGAATTACCTTCATAAAAGATGCTATATCCTGTCATTGTTCCCAAGTTACGAGGTGTTGCCGCCGTAGCAGTCAAAATGAAATAACCACTTTTTGTTTCATTTAGAGCAGTGCTGTATGTCATTTCTACAAGCTTGGCTGGCACTACTGTTGCTGTTCTACTACTGTTTTGACCTGTACTGATATCAACATTCATTGTCGTATCTGCACTGTTTACAATTTGGATGTCCCTATAACCAACCTCCTGAAGCTTTTGTATATGATATGCTAGAATAGCGTTGGGTATGGTGTCGCGGTTAATGACAGTAAAAATATCATCAGAAGAAATCCCGAGTCTTGTGCCCAAGTTCGGATATCGTATAATGTGTATCACTTCTTCTTGGGCCTGTTGACAGTTGCCGATGTATCTGTTGCTGCCGCCAACACTTGGAAGTGATGATTGTTGCTGCTCCTGTGGGCATAGTTGTGCTAATATCCCATACCCTTGCAGCACCTCTGCTGCCAAAGTAAAGCCTGTATTATTCATATCCTGAATTACCCAGCCTTCTGGTAGCTGTACTCTGAAGCTGTCCTTTGCGCTTAATAATGTTGGGCTCTGAGTTGCTGCTGGTTGGCTGGTCTGTGTTTGTTGTTGTTGCTGCTGTTGCGCGTAAGTTGTAATGAAATTGGCAGCTAAAAGAATAATAGCGATTGCTACTACTGTTGCTGTCAGCGCTATTGTCTTAGCTGGTGACATCGATAACCGCGAGGATACTCTCATAATGTGCAGAAGAGGTGAAACCTTCAAGGCTAAGATAAGGCTTATGGATTGATCATTCTATAAAAATATTCGTGTTTATCTTTTTTTAATTCATTCTGTAACTTATACAATACGCAGTATATTCGATACAACTTGAGCATGTCCATCTCTTCTACAGACCATCTCTATTGTGCTTTTTATGCATATTGCCTTCTACTGCTTTTACCTTATTATATAGGAAAATAAGAATTATGTTTTTTTAACTTTATTGCGTCTAACAAATAGAAATGACAGTTGCTTCTAGTGATGCAGAAAGAATAGTTGATGACATTTTGTCTAGTAACAGTGAGATACTGGATATATATCAATAATGGATATGAGAGGAAATACCCCTGCTCTATTCTAAAGAGGGTTTTAAAGAAACGTATTGAATACAATCAAAGTGGTAGTAGTTATTGAATTGGTCTATCATACATAAGGAGACGATTTTTTGAGCCCTGCTACATTCTCTCTCTACTTTCCACCTTGCTGCTGTTCCACCTCTATTATGCAAATCATCCTGACTAATGCTCCATCCTCTATCAGAACTTTAAATGTCTGTCCATTATCATCTTGATAAACGTCCTAATAGCATATTGTGATGTCGATAACTCGAAAATTGAGACCTTTTGAATAGTAAAGAATTGAACACTTTATTATTTGTCTATGGCAAAAATACCTGCTAGTTCTACTACTAATTCCTATCAGGGGCAAATCAAAGAGAAGTAGTAGCAAAATCATGGGCATGCTCATACAGCAGGAGGTATTCCAATCACAGACACCGTGCCATCTATTTGGTTAGTCAGATACATCTTGCTGTTGGCAGGGTTGTATGCAATATCCCATGGGGCTATACCAACAGTAATTGTATCCACTATGGCGTTATTGATATCTATCACCGAGATAGTATTAGAATAAGGTTCTCCACCGAAGTTGGTTACATATATTTGGAGGGTAGAGGGATTGTATGCAATACCATGTGGATGATATCCAACATCAAACTGGTCGACCACTGCACCATTTTCTAACACAAAGACTTTGCCTCTTGGAGCAGTCTCTGAAACAAAACTGGCTACATACATTTTGTTGTTGGCACCATTGAAGCTAACACCGCTGGGAAAGCGGTCTACTTGTACATGTGTAACAACAGGAGATGTCAACATACCAGTTTCATCAATTATGGAAACATATCTGTCTTGATGATCTGTTACATACATCTTGTGGTCTAGTGGATTGAAGAAAATTTCATGAGGACCTTGGGCTATCACCCCTGACGGATCACGTAACTCTATAACATTGACTACATTGCTTCCTTCTATTACAGTAACTGTAGTGGAACCACGGTTAGCTACATACATCATATGGTTATCAGGGTTGTAGGCAATTCCATCAGGTGTGCTAAAATTTCCTTGAATGGTAGTAGTAAGCGTAGGAGGGTTAGTGTTAGCATCTATCAGCGAGATAGTGTTATCATCATGGTTGGATACATAAATCATCCCGTTAGCATCATTGAAAGCAACGTCCTGAGGACCATCGCCAACTGGTACTCGGTGTATTACTCGATTATTATTCGGATCTATTTGAGCAAGGACATCATCTGAGTATAAAGCTACGTACATCATATTGCTTCGCTTGTCAAGAGCGATACCTCTTGGATTGCCGTCCACATCAATTATAGCAACTTGACGCTCCTGGTGGTCTGCGAAAGCGTGATAATTTGAACTTGGAATTAACAATGACGATGCTAAGACTGTAGAGGTATAAATCAGGAGAAATAATATTGTAAACGAACAAACGAATGAAAAATTTGTAGACGCTAACATATTTTACTGCTAAATTTATCATATTTAAGAGCTTCTTACTATTTTGGATGAGAAATGCATTTGATTATCTGCTTCTAGCAATTGAGACTGGTTAAGGAAACTAAAGTTCATCCATTCCAAACTTGTGATAGCATTGGTTGCACCTGAATTTCTCTCTTCCTGGATGGCGAGAAACAACTTCTAGCTGGCTCTTGGTCTTGCAGTTCGGACATCTTCCATAAACCGTCTGCCTGGGCATATCTCATGACACTTGAATATATGTGGGCATAAAAAGGTAATCAATCAATGGTTTCTCGTTTCTTATCTGGATTTTGTCTCTTAGATTTTGGGTAGAGAAGTTACAATCAAAAGTGGACCAAGTGAGATTAGTGGGTCTCTATCGATAACCACTGCAAAGATGGAGAGCTGAGCAGTGTATTAGTTGCTGATAAGCGGAACCCATTATTCAAACCCCTGTCCTTTTCTCTTATTTTGTATAATATACTGATATACATAATTTTGAGCCCATTGTAAGGTGCCTATCAAAATTAAGTGTCAACCTCATCTCTTAAATCTGTTGACTGATACTAAGAGTAATAATAATAGTATTGCAAAGGTGGAGTAAATTATGATGAAGGTAACTTTGCCTGCACTACTGGGTGGTAGTAGTATTACTGTTATTGTTTTCATCTTTGTCTTCTATCTGGCAGAAATAGGAGTATCGGCCCCTTCTCGTTCTTATGCTACGGACAGTTTAGATAATGAAATTCAAGAACCAGCAACATTTCTTGTAACAAATCTGTCGTCCAATGATAATAATGGTAGTAGTGCAATTTCAGCTAATACCACAATGGCCATATTATCTCCCAATTCCTCAACCGTTGTATATGAAACAGAGGCTTTCATAGCTCCACCGACTCTCAAAACTTTTGTAATCTATATGGCAAATGAGTTTCATGAGAACTGGCCTGAAGAATCTCACAAACATATTACAAACAAAAATGCCTATGCCATTCCGACTAACTTGACAGTATCAAATGGAACAAGTATAGCATTTCATATGGCTGACGCACCTTGGGATACTCCACATGATTACATTGTAAGGGTGATTGATGTCCACACCAATGAGACTGCATTGCAAACACCACTCCTTAGTTATCCTAAATTAAACAGAGGTCTATCTAATTCTGGAACAACAGTCCTGCCTATTGGAGAATATAGAGTGGAAGCATATCTTCATGGAACGGACAAAGTAGAAACTAAATCAATTACTATCAGGGTTACAGATACACCAGCGAATCAATCGTCTAATATGACTGCAGGGTTCTTTTATTCACCACAAAGGCCAGTTGCAAACCCATATGACAATGATGGTCAGCTGCATCAAGGTCATTTAGAATATTATAGACAACAATTTTCAATACATGGGTTGAAAATAGAGTCGATACATAGCTTCCATTTTGCATCCTGCTCATTTTATGATAAAGGGAAAAGCTCAGTATGCATAGATGACGGTGTGTCTCCCGGAGAGCTTTATTGGCATGATAATAAGACTGCAGATCACGTGCTGATATTCTGGAGCTCTACAAGACCATATAGCCAAATAGCTGCTTCACTTGATGAACTGACTTGGAAAAATGTATATACATGATAAATATGAGATCGTATCGCAGTTATCCCTTTTAGGCTGTGTTTCTATAGGTCTTACTAAAAGATTAAACTAGAGCAAGAAGTGTTGTTTATGTGCTTGAATTATCAACATATCTTTTACATATGATTGACAGTTCAATATCTCGGTCAAGTGCTACTGCTATCTTGAACAAACAAGTCCCTTACAATCCTCAGGGTTAGCTACCATTTGTTCAAATAAGCACATATTCATTCTATAACCTTTACAGTTAACGGGCTCATACGATATCTAGATGTTATATTATGACTGCGGCAACCCTCTCTATGCCTATGTTGAATATAAAAAGATATGACGGTACTTTGTCCATTAACCACTGATCATTAGAACTATGTTATTATTTGCTTTACCTCTCATTTTCAATAACCTTAGTATACTATTACATAAAGCAAATGAGAAGGGAAACAATGCATTGAGTACTTACTCTTTTTTTAGCTCTCTTTTTAAGAGGCACAGACTTCGCAAATTAAATTAAGGGTTACTGGTCCTCATGGCCAAAGTCCTCTTATCTTGATTGCCTCAACTACCCTGTTGACTGCCAGCACAGTGCTTGCCTTGCGCATGTCGACGCCGTACTTTTCAGATGTTTGATAGACGTCAAGGAATGCTTTAGTAATGTTTCTATCCAGTCTTTCGTTGACCTCCTCTTCAGTCCAATAGTCCCTACGAAGGTTCTGAAGCCACTCAAAGTATGACACAGTAACACCTCCACCATTTGCAAGGATGTCAGGAATCACCATGATCCTGTTGTTGTAGAGTACTTCGTCTGCTTCAGGTGTCGTTGGGCCGTTGGCAGCCTCTGCCACTATCTTGGCCTTGACTCTGCCAGCATTCTTGGCGGTAATCTGATTTTCAAGCGCAGCCGGTATTAGTATTGTGCATTCTGTTTCGAGCAGCTCTTCATTGCTTATCGAATTGGTGCGGGGAAACCCTACAACTGAGCCCGTTTTTTCCTTATGCTTTCTCAGTTCGGCGACATCTATACCATTCTTATTATGAATGCCTCCCCTGGAGTCAGAAGCAGCGATCAACTTGGCACCTTGATCTTCTACAAATTGCGAAGCAAACTGGCCTGCATTTCCAAAGCCTTCCACTGCCATAGTGGCGCCTTTCATGTCTATCTTAAGCTTCTTTGCAGCTTCTCTCACTGTGAACGCCAGTCCTCTGCCTGTAGCTTCGGTTCTGCCAAGTGATCCGCCAATAGCGATCGGTTTGCCTGTGATAATTTCAGGCTGAACGTAATTGCCCTTAAGTGCAGAGTATGTGTCCATTATCCAAGCCATTTCCTTGCCCCCAGTGTAAACATCTGGAGCTGGAATGTCTGTGTGTGGACCAATAATGTCTGCAATACCATAAGCGTAGCGCCTTGTAAGGCGTTCTAGCTCGCTCTCTGACATTTCCTTTGGATTACATATGACGCCACCCTTGCCTCCGCCGTACGGAATGTCTGCAATAGCGCACTTCCAAGTCATCCACATCGACAGGGCCTTAACCTCCTCAATGCTGACCTGTGGGTGATAGCGGATGCCTCCCTTGTATGGGCCGCGGGCATCATTATGCTGTGAGCGAAATCCCGTAAAAACTTGTATCTCGCCGTTATCCATTTTTATCGGTAGTGATACTGTAAGAACGCGCTTTGGATTGGCTAGAACTTCATGTAAACCTTTGTCTAGCTTTATAAGCTTGGCCGCTTCGTTAAGCTGTTTGAGGGCAACTTCAAACGGGTTTATTGCCTCTGTAGATCCTTTTGTAGTCTCTAGCATGCATTGTTCTAGAAAAGTTCATGTTATAAGTTTTGTGTGTAAATTGTAGTCGATATCCTCTAGTTTAACTCGTCATTCTCTTTGATATAAGGGCACGAAGCTCCTCATCTGTAAGGTCGTCATAGTCCTCTATGTCTAGCGAGATGGCGATTGACTCCAGTTTTTTCCTCTCGGTGGCGACTGGACCCATTATCTTGGGAAACTTACTGTCTCCTCTTGCATTCTCCGTCGCTTCTTCCATCTCGTGATGGAACATCTCCTTTGCCTTTTCGTACTCTCCCATTGCCTTGCCCACTGTGCGTGAAATCTGAGGCAGCTTCTTGGCACCAAACAGTAGGATAACTCCAAAAAGTATTATTATGATCCACTCTGATCCGCCGATGTTCATTACCAGAGCAGAAGACATATCCATCTTGAATGGTATTTTTAGTATTCTGACCAGAATTAAAGATTTCGACAACTAAACAGCTCCTCATTTGGGGTAGGCTCCACACAACTACTACTACCTCTGTCCATGTCGCTATTAGAAAAAAATGCAAAAGATCGAGCAGAAGTAAGTGATACAGGACAAAAAGAGATTCTTACCTTGTATTCAAAAGAAAGCACCAAGAAAAACTTCTTCCTCCAATTTGAAGTATAGGGCATGATAATTTCTCAGTTTTTAATAAGATTGTCATAATAGTAAAAAAGAAAGATATGCAAGGCAGATAGCAGACCGTCTATCATATCTCTTTTTTAGTAGAGTCACGCACAGTCAGGTCCATTTATACAATTTATCATGATCAAAAATTGGAGTTCTGCAAACTTGATCATATTTGGTAATGCTGCATGATTACATAGCTTCCTCATCTGCAAGCTTGTATTGCAACATCAAAAACTTATAAGGCTCTATCTTCCTTGCCCTTTATTCTAGATAGAAAGAATGGCTCATCGAGCTTCATGGCGTTACTCAGAACCACCGACACTATTCCTCCAAACATGAATCCAGCGATAATGTCTGTCGGGTAATGTTGCATTACGTAGATGCGCGTAATGCCAATAATGATTGGAAAGGCCCAGATCGCATAGCCCATTTTTTTGGATTTCTTGTAGATAGCATACCCTACGATAAAGGCCAGGGCAGTGGCACGAGAAGCGTGACCGGAGGGGTACGAAAATCCAGCGGCAAAAGGCGCAAGACTGTCGCTTTCAAGGCTAAAGTTTTCCGGCAGTTCTGAAGCTGGCTCAAACCCGTAGGGTGGAATCTCCCTTCCAATCAGGGGCTTCATGTACATG
>Ga0307410_10000607_pt1 | contig 14737 bp, 15 predicted proteins | sample 322Ometagenome_3_FD_203707 | JGI IMG/M metagenome (GOLD analysis project Ga0307410, IMG submission 203707) | Maize rhizosphere microbial communities from greenhouse at UC Davis, California, United States - 322HYB-O-3 | ecosystem: Host-associated > Plants > Roots > Rhizosphere > Soil | place... | reverse complement strand
AAACATTGTGATTATTTGTAATTGATGGTAATATAATATAACTCATACTATCTTAAAATAGAATTTCATTTTATGAAATACAATAATAAATGATTGGTATACTTTTAGTAGTTTTAATAATTGCTATATTCATACTATTTAATAAATCACGACAAAAGTATGATTCAAATGGTCATATAAATGGTTTAGCTGAGTCTTTTGATCATCATAGTTCTCGTTTACCTCATGGTGTATATCCAACAGATGAAATGACTAATCACTATTTATATCATTTGGATGCAACTGGTGGAGGAGAATCTAGTTTAGATGATCGTTATCATCATCGTCCTGGATTTTATACATCCGGTCATACAACTCGTGTTCGTCCTGGAATTAAGTGGAATAAATATGATCGTGATGTTTGGGTTAACTCTCCTACAAATGGATATTATTATATGAACCAATGGCCTGAAAAGGAAAAACCATACACAACTATGCAATATGAAGATAGATGGCACGACAAAATCTAATACGATATAATCATAAATCAAGTTAAATACATTTATAATAAATAGTATTATATACACGTTGTCATTCCGATAGGATGTATTGCAATCAGTATTCATACTTTTGTCCAGAACGATTCCAAGATGATTATTTTGAATTAGGTTGTAAAATTGATAGTATTCTTCGACGACATCCGGATATTTTATCTCTAGAACATCTATTAACGTATATATATAGATATCATCCTCAAACTGGTGATCAACTAGTAAATTATACTAGATTATATTATATGTGCCCATATATTCGAGATCTGATGTACTCGGTTGAAGTACTAAATAGACGAGTTTTTGCACATCTAAATTCACTTGCATATGAATATGTGTGTTTGAAATTCCTTGAACAAAATCGGAATGGAATTAATCGATTGGCATATTAATAAATAATATATTATAGTAACTATAATATAATCCTATAATAAGTGGTGATGCTTCAATTACACAGAAGTTATTCAAATACATCACAAAATGATATGAAAATGTGTATTAATAAAATATCACAAAAATTCAACATATCTGAAAAAGATATATTACAAATTCTTACCAAATCCATTATTCCTAAAACTCTGGTAAATGGTCCTACTGATTGTATTAAATTTACTAATCTAGAATATCATAAAACAGTATATGTGTTTGGTGAAAATCACAACATATATCAAAATGTGCCATATATGCATATTAGTGAATTTATGACAGAAGTATTAGATACACACACAATACATAGTACACACCACTCAAATGATCCAATTCATATCTATGTTGAATTACCTCTTGATCAATCAGAATTATTATATCCTAAATATACATCAGCTAAATCATTATTTGAATCAGATGTAGTGCATACATCACAATCAAAACACTTGCCATTAATTTATAATACGTTGCGATCGTATCCAAACACCCATTATTCAGATATACGATTTTCTGATAAACTCAAACCATACCTATATTTATACTTGGATCTTCAAGAATTGAGAGGGAATATATCATTATATAGGAAAGATTATGTCTTCGAATTAATGAATCGATTCAAAACATTATTTCCTGTTGATATGAATGACATTCTTTATGGAACTGGTATAACACAAATTGTCAATAATATATCATCACATTATATCAAAAATACTATTATACAATATTTTTATAATATGTTTAATAAATATAATTTTGCTTGGACTGATGTTTACAAAGATTTATTATCATTTTACAAATTCTCAAACAATCAATATATTACTGATATGTATTTACCATATGTTGTAGCATGGTTGAATTTATTTGTAGATTATTATATTATTGCTAGTATTTTTAATGATAATATTCATTATGCTATAGTATATGTTGGTCGAACTCACATGTTATCATTTATTGATATATTTCAATCATTAAATTTTCAAATGACATATTCAGATAAAGATCCAGATAGTATAACACCTGATCTGACAAAATTCATACCACTATTTTCATAAATTTTATTTATATTTTATTGTCTTTGACAATAAAATTTGTATTTATAAATTCCAATCAATTGGAGTTTTATTCAATCTTTTGAGAATTTTATTGGTTTTTAAGAAAGGTGAAGATCCGAAAAATCCTTTATGTGCACTCAATCCGGATGGATGAGCACTAGTCAATATTTTTTGATTTGTTAGAAGAGTTTTGAAACTTTCAGCTTGTTTCCCCCACAAAATACATATAACATCTTGACAATTATGATTTATGTAATTTAATAGATTGTTTGTGAATTGATGCCACAATTTACCATAACTATTTGCCATTCCTTTTTTGACAGTCAAAGCTGTATTTAATAGTAAAACGCCTTCATTTGACCATTTTGTCAAATCACCACACCCACCATCTTGAATTGTAAAACCATCGGCTTTCAATTCCTTGAATATATTTTGTAATGAAGATGGTATTTTAATTCCTTTATTAACAGAAAAACTCAAACCCATAGCTTGATTGGGTTCATGATATGGATCCAATCCTAAAATTATGACTTTTATATTATTCATATCAACCAATTCAAATGCTTTGTATATCTCTGATAATTTGGGATATATGACATCTCCATTTTGAATATCTTGAGATAATGTGTTGGATATTTTATTCAATTCATCAAGTTGTGATGTAAAGAATTCTGACCATCTCTTTGGATAATTCATAATGTCTAAATATGTATTAATTTGTAATATATTCAAATCTCGAACAGTATTCGGTGCGCACACTTTATATAACAAAACACAAATTTCAATATCTATATGATTCTGATAAATCCATTCATGAAATTCGGATCTAAATTCATAAGGAATGTGTGTAATAACCATCTTTTTATAATCATATAAATTATTACCAATACACATTAATGCATATCTGAAATTATTCAAATCACCAAATACATGAACAAATTCATTCGTTTTAGGTTGCGCAACAATATAACCAATATTACGGTCAGTATAACACAAATTTATGTAAAGTGTATTTTCATCATCATCATTTTCATCATTTTCATCATTTTCATCATTTTGAATTAGATATGTAATATTCAATGGACAAATATTGGATACAACCATTTCGGACATTTTATAATTTATATATTTACAAATATATAATTCATTTTATTCAATTATGATTGAATAAATTTTTATTTATTGATTTATTTTTGTTGTCATTGCGCATTGGCATGCAATGCATTTTTGTTTTCAATTTGTTCAAGTAAACTATCAAATTGTGTTTTGGTGGAATATGATCTATCTGGATCTAATAATTTATCCACAGATTTCATACCATACACAAAAAGAGCAATTTTATTACCTTTATAATTATAATATACTTTATTTAGTCTATCTGTTTTATTAAAATCTAATCCGATAAACAAATAATCGGACGATGGAAATTCATTCAAATTAGATATATGAAATTCATCCATTCCTAGATGAAAATTATTTGTGTCTACAAGATACATAATTTTGTCAGTGTTCTCTAATGAATTATAAAAATATTCAAGGAAATCATCAGTTGTATAATTTAATTTAATTGGTATATGTGCTATAAATGTGTCTTCCATATTTTATTATGAATATGAATATAATAAATAATATTGTCCATCATTTAAATCATTTTCTTGTTCGTCTGCGTTTACTTTTGTGTGTATTTGATCGACGACGTGATTTTTGTTTTGAAGATTTTCTTTTTGTATATTTATATTCAGGTAAATTACGTATATTACGTGTTTCATGAGCCCATTTATGACAATTCCATTTACTTTTTCTACCGGCTTTTTTATCGCGACTCATTTGTGCATAACATGCACGCATTTGTGATTTAGATTGAAATGGCATACAATATAAATAAATTTATCTATACTTATTCATATTAAATATAATATTAATAAATAATAATTTTGTATTTTCAAATGGATGAATCTGTGCAACGTGAATCAGATGATTATTTTTCATCTTCTATAGAATTACAACCATCTGATTTTCATGATATGAATACATATAAACTTAAAGATACATCATGTGCTATAGTATTATTTTACGCACCTTGGTGTCCTCATTGTAAAAATCTTCAAGATGTGTGGAAAAAATTATCAAAGAAGCTTATGTATATAAATGTTAAATCATTAAATTGTGAAAAATACAAACAATTAGTTGACAAAATTAAAACAGATATGCCTAGTCTAATTCAAGGATATCCAACTATTATGTTATATAAAAATGGAGAACCACAAGAAAAATATCAAGGTGAACGCACATTATCTGATTTGACCTCAAAAACTATGAGCTTTTGTCAATAATCCAATCATATAATTAAAAATATTACAATTCATATAAATATGTCAATTCATATTTATTATTTAGTATTTGCTATTTGTCATCCGTTATGTTATTAATTCATGATATTCTTTTGTATATTCATACATCCATAAATATTTTTGTAAAAAATATCATAACTCATATATCACTATTTGTGTGGTTATTGTGTATATTATTTATCAATATTCTATTATTAGATTTTCGATTGATTGTATATGGATTACTTAGAGCATGCGCATTTTCCATTATAGAATATACATTTACATCTTTGAAAAAATCGTTATATTATGGATATTATATTGGTGGTAAAACAACCATTTTACAATTTATCTTAAATTGTGTTTATTTACCACTGATTGAATATTTTTATGCATCACACATTCCACATGATTACATTATAGTATTATCACCATTATTATATTGGATGGTTGAAATTATTCAAGGTTATACATTAATGTATGTATATGGTTATAATACGGTATGGTTTTATCATACACCAGATGCACTATTTCACAATAATATTAGATTATTATATGCTCCATTATGGATGATGGTTGGTTATATAGATATCATATTACCTAGATATTAATTCATTGTAAATATTCAATTAAAGTTAATTAAATAATTTGACAATAATTTCAAGAATGAATTATGATAATTTGAGTCGCGATGAATTAATTAATATATTGAAATCTCGTAACACAAATACATCTGTTACTTCATTTGATAAATCAGGTGAACAATGTAAATTTAAACCTCTTCGTAAAGGACAACAACCTTGTCAGGAACAAGCATATGAATATGGATTTTGTCGTCAACATTGTAGAAGTGTCCAGGCAAAAAATGCCATGAAAGAACATCGTCTACAACAAAGTAAAAATTCACAACCCACATCAGCTAGTGATAATAGTATAAATCGTGTTGATAATAGTGACACTCGTGATATAAAAGTTGATTTGAAAGATTCTGATTCAGAATCAGAAATTCAAGCCATAATACAACCCGACACATCTTTAACCAAAAGTGAAAGCATAGATGTTCCACAAAACGATAAAATATCTCAGGATTTACCTAAAATTATTGAATCGACAAAAGTACAAACATCCAATGATATACCGCAATCTAATATTGTAACTCAGACTATTGCAGATACTCCTATTCATGAATCTCTAAATAAAGGAAATATGTATTCATCCGGATTAGGTGGTAATACACATTCTACACCATTTACAAATGATATGAATAGACAAATTCCCAAACCTATGAATACTCGATATGATAATAGAAATTATGATATAGGTCGTATTATTAGAGAAATGGAATCAGAATCACAATCCAAAAAATTATCTCAACAAAAGAATAATTATCGTAGAAATAATCTGAACGACAATCATGAAAATCTAGATTCTCATGATACTCGCACTTCTCATGAAATTCAAGACAAAAATAACACCGATACCGGACTAAAAACCAAACGGAAAAAGATTTATCAGAATAAATGGGGACGATATGAAGACCCTGATACAAAAATTGTCTTTGATCATAAGACGAAAGCAGCATATGGAGTTCAAGATCATAAAACAGGCGCAGTTCATGAATTATCAAAATATCATATCACAGTGTGTAAACGAAATGGTTGGGGATATCAATTATGTGAAGATACTGAATCTGACACAAATAGTCAAGAAACTGGTTCAGAAAATAGTCAAGAACCTGAATATCTTTCGGATTCAGATACATCCAAAAAAGATTATGATCAAGATGATCAAGATGAAGATGAAGATGAAGCAAATGACAATGATAATGATGAAACTAATTCACAAAGATCAGATGATACACAAAATACGGATGATTTATAATTAATAATTCGGAGTTTATGAATATATTTATACACAAAATTGTGTATAATTTGTAAAATACATATTAAATTAAATTAAATGATCATATGTTGATTATAGTTATTTGAATAACATGAATTCATCGAATATCCAAATAGATATTCAAAATATAAAACATTATCTTGAATGGGATGTGGCAATTAAATGTTATTTTAATTTTACACATTCTAATAACACAATTATTGAATGTCAGTATACTATTCAGCGTGCTGAATATGAACAACGATATTACATACATAATAAAACCAAAGTATGGTTGAGTATGCAAGATATTCGAGTTGTAAATTATTCTAGTCATTTGTTTGATCCATTGAAAATTAATGGTAAATATGTAAATATTGACGATTTCATGTCATATTTAGAATCGCATACTTGTCACACAAATAATGAATTTTATAATGTAATATGCACACACATTACTGCCATTCCTTATATTCATCCAAATAATAGAATGACAAAACAACAAAATCATGATTTATTTGTTAAACGAATAACTAAATTACAAGAATATCTAAATCGACAGAATTTTATAGATAAAATCATTATTCAAGAAACTCCTCCACAATCCCATACTAGTGATTTTGCCGATAAATCAGAAAATTAATTCATTTCTATTTTAGAAATGAATATTTTGACGAATAATGTTTTCTATCAAACACAAAATTATTTTAATTATAGATATTCTACTTGTCTGTATCGGAGCATTGTGCATGTTTTATAAAACACATAATAAATATATTACCGTAGCGTATTGTATTTTGACATGTTTATCATCTATCACAATTAATATATATGAATTGTATAATCCTGTTCAGCAATATGATATAGTATATTTATGGGTAAATGGTAGAGATAGTGTATTTCAAAATAATATCAGTAAATATATCCAAGATTATGATAAATGGGCATTTCACAAATCACGATATTATGAACATGATGAATTATTATATAGTTTACGTTCTATTGACAAATATATTGATCATCAAGAAATTCATAATATCATTATTGTCATTCAAGATGAATGTCAACCTCCTGATTGGATGAATTTAAATCATTCGAAAATACGAATTGTATATCATTCACAATTCATTCCACAAAGATATTTACCGACATTTACATCAACAACGATTGAATTATTTATATGTCATATACCAAATCTTTTGGAAAAATATATATTGATGAATGATGATGTATTTTTTATGGATGAATTGTATATTTCAAATTATTATATGAATGACAAAGTTAGATTTGATATGGAAATTCCTAAAGAATTTACAACTCCTATTTACTATAATATTCATACCAATTCTACTGAATTGTATTTCACAAATGAATCATACCAATCTCATTCTATAAATCACAAAAATACAACTATTCCTAAAGAATTGCACATTGTCTCACAACCATTTAATTTCCAAAATAGTATGAATTGGAATATACAAATTCTCAAATTATTATTTCCAATTCACACAATATATCCTTATAAATCTAATTATTTATATCGTCGTCAACATACACCTAGTATGTGTTTAAAATCTGTGGACAATCAGTTTATTCAATTCATATCACAAATGTCATACAAAGATACGACATTAATCGAATGGATGTGTGGTCAAAAGTTTAGAAGTAATGATGTTTTACATTATAATTTGTTTATTCGTCCGTATTATTATTATTTTAATGGTAAAGGTATATTTAATACATCTAATGCACAATTAGTATCAATGACAAATACTCAAACATCTCATATGTATATGAATTTTATTCCTTTGTTAAAATGTCAATATATGTGTATCAATGATGATATGGATTATATGAATCATCAAACTCATAAAACTGTATCTGTTTTTCATAAAATTATGCATAAACAATTTCCCAATAAATCAATTTATGAAAAGTAAAATTTTTATTCAATTGAATAAAAATCTCAACTTTATAAAAATATAAATTTTATAAAGGTCCATAAAAATTTTGATTTTTATATATTTGAAAGGCTTAAAGAACAATTGACTTTAACTCTGTTTGTATTATTGAAAGTGAAATTTTTTATTGAGGTTTTATAAAATCCTAAAATTTATATTTTTATAAATTTTATAAAGCTCAATATAAAATTTTGAAAATTGGAAAAATTAATAATAGTATAAAAGTATTTATTTTGTAACTCATGACGCACTCATTTCAATTAATCAGCGATATCCATTTGGAATTCTATAAATTATCTAATATTCCATTCATTATTCCGACGGCTGATTATTTAATTTTAGCAGGTGATATTGGAAAACCTAAAAGTGATATATATTATACTTTTATGCAAGATTGTTCTGAAAAATTTAAACACACATTTGTCATTTGTGGTAATCATGAATATTATTCAAATCATCATACAATACAACAAATTGATGATCATTTCATTCATTTAAACAACGAATGGTCCAATGTACATTTTTTACAAAGAATGTCATTTGAATTAGATGATATTATTATTCTAGGATGTACATTATGGTCACACATTCCAGACAGTATGTTATCATCTATTGTTGACATGATGAATGATTATAATCATATCATGATTGGAAAAAACGAGAATCATAAATACATAAAACTCGATCCAAATTATGTTAATCAGTTACATCAAAATGATTTGGAATGGTTGCGAAGGAATATCGAATCATTATCAACAGATAAAAAAATCTTGATAATTACTCATCATGCACCATTAATGAAAATGGCAGGAAAATATTATGATCAAATATTGAATTGTGCTTATACAACAGATCTTAGTGATTTTATCATATCACATTCTAATGTTAAAATGTGGTGTTGTGGACATACACATCAACATGTTGATTTACAAATCGAAAATACTAGGGTATTAAGTAATTGTAAAGGATATCCTGGTGAAAAATCGTGTAATTATGTTGAAGGTTTATCATTTGAATTATAAATATATCATTAATTATTCACATTGTATATAAAATTTATATACAATTAATTTCTACTCATCTGTATTATCACCATAATCACGATTTTTACCGATAATGGTTGGTGGAATATTAAATTCTCTAACAAATTCTTCCAATGAATATATTGGAATACCTGCACTTATAGCTTCTTGAGTTTTGGAACTGGATATCAATATATTACCACTTATAACGGCCGTTGTTTTTTTAGATACGACATTTCCAAATCTGCCACCTTCATCCATAATATAATCTTCAAAATCATATAAATCTTTCATGAAATTTGTCATTACGAATTCAAAAGTATTTATTAATGGATTTTTAATTTTCGTTTTCATATCATGTTTATGTCGTTTGTCATTTTGAATGGCTATTTGAATATCATATTCATTCAATCCAAATAAAAAGTCTTTGAATTTTTCAATTCCGTTAATTACAGATTCTATTCTCTTGGGTCCAATTCCAGGTATTTTAATAGTATGCATCATTCTAACAACTGTTTCCTGATCATCTTCTACAAGTGAAGGATAATGATTTAATAACACTTTGATTGTATCACGACCCAATCCTTTAATTGTTGTAGAAGCCGGTATAAATCTGTCTAATCTGGTCTTTTGTAATATCGTATGAATATTATTATACATAGTTTCTGCTCGTTTTTGTCCAAATCCTTTAATCTTTTTGAAATCACTAATATTTGCATTTGTTATACTTTCAACATTTCGAAATCCGGATCCCCACAATTTGAGTGCTGTTGCATCTCTTAATCCAGGAACACCAATAACTTCGAAAAAATGTATGATTCGTTTTATCTGTACAAATTTATTATTTTCTATATCTGTCACAATAATATCCAATTTCTGAAATATCCAATCACCTTTATACAATTTATCATTTTCATCTTTGGTAGGATATATAATTGGAATGTTTTTATCAATGTCGACATGTTTGATAACAGGAATAACATCTCCACTTCTAATGATATGAATTTTTGTTCCACTACCCATGTGCCACATTTTAACTTTAGATGCATTGAAAGCTGATGCTCTATGAACACGAACACCATTAATATAAACACTATTAAATACAGCTACAGGAACATATCTACCATATCTCGAAACATCCCAATCTATATTTATAATAGATGTTTCCCGGATTTGTTCTTCCAATTGCATCTTGAACGCAACTGAATCTGAAGGATTGCGTAATTCGGTTTGTATGTGTCGTGAATGTTCAACAGATAAAACCAATCCATCAATATCATATTCTGAATCTAATCTATGTTGTTTATATGATTCGATTAATTGAATAGTTAATGGTCGTTTGGTATATATGTTGTAATATACTGTATTGAATCCGTATACTTTCAAAAAATCCAAACTATCTTTAGGTGATAGTCGATCATCATCTATAGCGATAATATCATAGGCAACAAAATCTATATCTACTAAAGCCGGATGAACAAATCCCGTATTCAATTTGCCGCTGACAAAATTTCTGGCATTAGATGATATATTCTTGTATTTTTCTGACCACACACTTTTCTTAATTACAAATTCACCTCTTACAACCAAATTATTATTAGATTTTAGAATACTATCTACAGACGGAAATGTAATATAATCTTGAACATAACTAACCAATCCACCTTCTACACCATTACCTCGGGTATAGACTTCCAATTTATTATCTTTATAAACTAACATGCCACTAATTCCATCTAATTTTAGTGAAACGACAAATTCAGTTGATAAATTCAAAAAGTTTGTCAATTCTTGCGTATTTGGTTTGACTTTATCTAAAGATGCCATTGGATATGGAAGAGTAACTTTAATCTTGTCAACAGGAGGAGCCCCAATTTTCACATCTTGAAGGTATTTGCTTTTATATTTTTTATTCAAATAATATTGAATGGCATCAAAACTATTATCTGTTAATCCACCTCCACTATAATTGAAATATAAATAAGCAGCCAAATCTCGCAATTCTTCCAATTCAATTTTACTCATTTTCATTAGATATTTGTCTGGGTCACGATTTATAGATTCGTAATTTTGAATCATCAATGGAACTTGTCGTCCTTTATATTCAATCGTATCAGATATATATTGTATTCCAAAATCTGAATTTAGAATATTTTGAATATCAGATAAAGATATATTCAATCGTTTGGATATCATCTTTATACATTCATTTATCATCTTTGATGCATCAACTTTTGAAATCTTTTTATGATTAGATATGAGATCAATAAATTCATAACTCATTTCATTTGACATGTATTATTAATAAATAATATATTTTATATACAATCTATATAAAATTAATTACAAATGAGAAATATATATAATTTTTTTGCATTCATTCATATAAAATGTATATATAAATTTTTATAACTTTCTATATAAAATGTATATAGAATTTTTGCATTCATTCATATAAAATGTGTATATAAATTTTTATAACTTTCTATATAAAATGTATATAGAATTTTTGCATTCATTCATATAAATTTTTATACTTTCTATATAAAATGTATATAGAATTTTTGCATTCATTCATATAAATTTTTATACTTTCTATATAAAATGTATATAGAATTTTTGCATTCATTATATTTATACAAAGTATAAATATGTGCATTCATATAATATTGTATATAAAATATATACAATTATAAAATTTATAATTTACTCCTTTTCATTGTTATTCCATTTTCTCTATAATATTGTTTCCATAATTCAACAACTTGAGGATATTTTTTCCTCGTAGATTTTGATATATTATAATGTACACTAACAGGTATAATTATGTCATTCATTTTATAAACATTCATCCACCATTTTATAGCTTGAATGGATTGATTACAATTTGCCATATTTATGGCAAATTGTGCAGATCTATCAATAAATCTGGATTTATCTATAGTATTTGAATATAACCAATCTAAAATATCTGCTCTATTGTATGCTGAACTGACATCCTGAATATAAGGTATTAGTTTATATATAATTTCATCTTTGGTTAAGATATCATCCGTATCATCAGAAAAACAAGAAATTGTATATAAGCACAAGTCAGAATCGATATACCAATCTAACACGATTGGTGCTAGATTGTGTGTTACAATATTATAAATTATATTATATCTATATGGATATCTTTTACTATCACGTGCAATTTCATAAAACCAATCTCTACAAACTTGCATGCATTTTATTTGTTGACTATCATCCAAATATTGTAATACTAAAAATTGCAAATGAATTGGTAATCCCATATTTACAAAAATGTATAAATATAAATTAATTCATTTGTATAAATAAAATAAATTGTTTATCATTTTATTGTATATAATAAATGTAAAAATTCTATATACATTTTATATGAATGAATGTAAATGATTGTAGTTCTTATTCAATATAATTGAATAAGTTAGGCATACTTATTTTATTTAAAATGTTTTGATAACCACACATTCATTCATTTGTACAACTCCAGAGCCTAACGTAGTTTTAGGTTTGAATGATTGAGTTATATAATACATGGATTCAGTAGGCAATAATATCTCAAATTCATTCTCATAATACGTTTCAAATAAAACCAAACATGAATAACCTGGAGGAATAATAATACGATTTATATAACCACCGCTTCTACTACCAGCAGAAAATGATAACGCAACTAAACTTGAAACACTAGTTGATACATAACCTTTATTTGTGTAAATATGATTTGCAGTACCGACAAAGAAATCAGCATTTTCTATTCCTCTATATAAAACTATTCGTTCATGTAATACTGGTGCATTTCGAATAATACGCGATAGTTCTAAATTGAATCGTATCAAAAATTCAGTAATATTTTCAATAGATATATCATGAATAAAATCACGAAATGATCCAATACGATCCTGTATATATTCCACAGTTTCTTGATTTACAGGTTTACCTCTAAGATATCCATTCAATACACGATCACCGTGTAACGTATATAATTTAATCCATTTTCTATCTATTTCAGATAATGATGACGTGTAATCTTTCTGTTCATATAACCATGCAACAGATGGCATTTCCATTTGTAACGCTTTACATGCTTCTTGTTGATTTTCGGGATCGTATGGTATAGATCGTAAATATAATTCTTTCATAAAATTAGAATTTTTCATATATGCAGTACATCCAGAACTAGGAAATAATTGACAATGTAAATTAGGACACGTTCTTTCACCACCATTTTGAATACCTTCTTTATATGGTTGTTTATTCAAATTGCGTATTTTACTGAATTTGAATTTAGATTTGGTTAATTTCTTGTAACAACAATCCTGACCATTTATAGTCTTGAATTTGAACGGAAATGGTTCAACACATTCACCATTCACTGGTTTATGACTATCTGGACATTCATCATTCTCGTCTTGATATGTTATTCTTGTGGGAATGATAATAGGTTTAGTAAATATCTGGTGTCCATGTTCACGTTTATATATATCGGATAAATTTTTCTGATGTCTGATAACAAGGACCCAATCTAATTTATCTTTATAACGTAAAAGAAAATCTTCTGATAATGTTTGATATTTGGAAATATCTTTCCAATCTACTTTATCTGCATATTTAATTATTAAATCTTCAGGTATTTTTTGTGTTTTGGAAGCTGTTTTCCAATTAATTCTATCTTGATATTTGTATAATATTTCAGGTGATAATTTATTCTCTATTATCATATCCCATCGTATTTGTTGATTAAATTTGTCAATAAATTCGTTAGATAATTTAATATTATGTGATATGATTTCCCATATATAATCTGGATCATCATGTGACATGATCACATCCATATATTTATTAACAAAATCCTCTGTTATGTTGGTTTCATTATTGGCCATAAAATTTTCTATAATCTCCAACAATTCAGGTCTTTCTGGTTTATAATATCGTATCAATTCCTCTATATATTCAACATCAAATTGTGGATCTGATTGAATATGCTCATTTAGAGACAAATCCATAAGATTAAATTTAGATAGATTATCCAAAATAAATTGTCGTGTTAACATATGATTGTGTGATGCCATAATTTCCCAATTAATACGATCAGAAAATTGTGTAATAATATCTAATGGAATGAATTGATTTTCAGATAATATGTCCCAATTTATATTATCTGGAAAAGTATTGATGATTTTCATATCATCTTCTGAATCCATCGGATTCAAATTTTTGGTAATATTGTCCCAATTCAATTTGTCTATATATTTCATTCCAATTTCAATATTAATCATATTTATATCTGACCATTTTACCGATCTACCTTTATCTATTCTAGTTTGTATATAATCACGTATATCTTCATTTGCAAGATTCATAATATCTTGTAATTCTGATTCACTAATAATATCAGAAGCGTGATATTTGTGTCGTCGTTTTCGTTTATGTGATTCTGCCGACATTATTATATTATAATATAATATATAATTTTTTGTATTCATTCATATAAAGTATTATAATTTT
>Ga0307410_10000606_pt1 | contig 14764 bp, 14 predicted proteins | sample 322Ometagenome_3_FD_203707 | JGI IMG/M metagenome (GOLD analysis project Ga0307410, IMG submission 203707) | Maize rhizosphere microbial communities from greenhouse at UC Davis, California, United States - 322HYB-O-3 | ecosystem: Host-associated > Plants > Roots > Rhizosphere > Soil | place... | reverse complement strand
CGATCAACTCGAAGAAGATCGCCCGCCGGCTCACGAACCAGAAATGGCTCTCCTCGAGCTCGACGAACTGCCGGTAGGCGGTCGGGTCCACGGTCAGACCGCCGGCCGCGCCAGCACCAGGATCTCGTCCATGAGGTTGACGTAGACGCCGCGCCGCCCGCCGAGTCTGCCGAGGGGCTTCAGCACCCGAGCGAGCACCGGGTGCAGTCGGCCCGAGCGCTCGGCCATGAAGGCGCCCGATACGTACTTTCCGGCGAAGCGCGGCGTGACGGTATCGACCCGCAATCCAGTCTCTTGCAGCAACCGCGAAAGACTCGCGGGCGCGAAGTGGGAGAGGTGCTCGTCGTGCTTGTAGTGGTGCCACCGCCGCCCGAGCAGGCGAGCGAACAAGCTGTCGACGTTCTGGGTCTCGAGGACGAGCAATCCGTCCGGGCGCAACAGCCGGCGTGCGTGCTCGAGCAACGCACGCGGGTCAACCACGTGCTCGACGACATCCCACATCGTCACGAGTTCAAACGAGCCGGGGGGGTGCGGACTCGTATCGAGAGTTCCGATATGGACGCGCTCGGCTCCGAGCCGCGCCTGCGCCTCGCGCGCGATCGTCTCGGAGACCTCGACGCCGTGGACATCGAACCCGCGTTCGGCGAGGACCTCGAGGGAATAGCCGGCGCCGCACCCGACGTCGAGCGCCCGGCCTCCATGCGGGCCGTCGCGTAACGCGCGGTCGAGGCGTCGCCGGAATGTACGTAGGTACAGTCGCGCTTCGCCGCGGTAGTCGCCATAGCCGACGGTGCGCGGCGAATCCGAGCGCCAGTACCGCTCGCTGTTGTAGAGGGCCAGCAGTTCGGCGTCTTCCAGCCGCGGGCTCACCCACACGAAACCGCATTCGACGCAGCGCCGCACCTCGTGACTCCCCTCCCGGAACTGCGACCTGAACTCCTCGCTGCCGCAGACGCGACACCGTGTGACGGCCAGGGTCAACCGAAGTATTCGGCCTCGGTGGCGACCGCCTCATGGCCGGTGTCACGGCCGGCGATCACGGACCATGCCATGCGCCGTCCCATCTCGATCGACTGGTCCATGTTGTTGTAGCGGAACAGGCCTTGGCGCCCGCCGGTGCGGATGTTCTCGAGCGAATGGACGAAGTCCAGGACCGGTGTCAGGTTCTCCTTGTACTCCAGGTCGTACACCGGGTAGGCGTACGGAATCCGCTTGACGAACCCGCCGATGACCTCGCCCGGCGCCAGCAGGTCGATCGCCTCCAGATCCGCGGTGGCTGTCGCGATCAGCTCGTCCTCGCTCGCGCGCCAGTGCTCGTCGCCGATCCGGCACGTGACCTCGGCGCAGACGCAGGTTTTTCCGGCAGGAGCCGAACTGGGGCTGAAGTTCTTGAACTCCGAGATGCGGTGGACGGTGAGGTGGTGTTCCGGCAGGTAGAGCCAGCTGTCCGGCGAGACCTGCGGCTTGTCCACCTGCAGGTACACGAAGATGATCGAGATGTATTTGAGGTTCCGTATCCCGTCGCGCACCTCGGGCGGCGCTTGCGGCCGGACGGACCTGGCCAGCGCGGTGATCGGGATGGTCGAGATGTAGTGGTCGGCTTCCAGCACGCCCGGCTCGGCGCCGCCGTATTTGATGCTGGTCACGCGGTTGCCGCTCTGGTTCACCCGCACCACGGGGGCGCCCGTGATGACCGTGCCGCCGCGCGACTCGATGGCGCGCACGTAGCCGCGAGCGAGCTCGCCGATGCCGCCCCGATCCGGATAGAGGAAATCTGTGACGAGCGTCCGTGGTCCCTGTCCGTTGAGTGGCCGGAACAGCGTCTTGCGGACGGTGTCGCCCAGGCTCAGCAGAGAGATGCGCTGGCTGGCCCAATCCCCCGAGATCTGGGTCGGGGGCATCTTCCACGCCTTCTCCGTGTAGCGCCCGAAGAAGAGGTTGTAGAGCGTGCGGCCGAAGCGCTTGACGACCCACCCTTCGAAGTTGTCGTCGCTGTGCTTGCTCAGGCGGGTGCGTTCCGTGAACCGCACCCAGACATAGTCGGCGAAGGCGCGCACCAATACGCGGAACGGGAGGTTGCGCAGCACGTTGCCCGCGCGCAGGGGATAGTCGAAGAACCGATTGAAGAGGACGATCCGCGATAGCCGCTGGGCGGTGCGGTGGTTATCGCCGAGGATGTGCTTTACGTGTTCGATCAACTCCGCGTCGTCGCTGTGGAAGCGGTGAGGGCCGAAGTCGTACGACCACGACTCGGCCGGCGTCTCGTCGAGGAACGAGGAGGCCATCCCGCCCACATGCTCCTCGCGTTCGATGACGGTCACTTCGGCGCCCTCGCAGGACAGCTCGTACGCGCAGGAGAGTCCGGCTAGGCCGCCTCCCAGGACGGCTACATGCGTGGCCATTGGGGCGATGGTAGTCGCCGGTGGAGGCGGTCCCAGGCGGCCAGCAAGCCCAGCGCCGCCAGCATCACAACGAACGGATCGGCCGGCGACCGGTACCGCGTCAGCCCCAGGAACACGACGCAACTGAGCGCTGTGAAGAGCGGCACGCCCCACAGTGCAACCGGGGCGCGACGCGCAGCGCGCGTGAAGGCGCCACCGGCCGCGATGAGCGCCAGCAGCCAGAAGGCGTAGACGCTCGTGTTGACGAGCTCGACGGGGTAGCCCTCGAGGGGGGCGAGGTAACGCTCGATCGCCGGCCCCTCGAGGTTGAGCAGGCGCAACACGTTGTGGCCCACCACTTCCCCGACGTACCCCGGGCGTTCGCGCGCGTAGTCCACAGCTCGCTCGCGCAGCTCTGCGGAGAGCTCGACCTCGTCCAGACCGCGGTCCCTATAGGCCGTTTGCATCGCCTCCACTCGCCACGGCGGAACCCAGATCGTCGGGAAACGCGGATGCTCGCGCGCCTCGTCGTTGAAGGTGCCGGCGAGCGCGTAGCCGCTCTGGGTGCTGACCGGCACGAACGCATCCAGAACGCTCGCGTTCCTCGCGCCCCATGGCACGAGCATCAGCACCGCCACAGCCAAGAGCACGGCCGGCACGGCAAGTGCGCGACGGCTCCAACGCGGTCGCGTGGCCCAGACCAGCACCGCTAGCGGCGGCAGCGCCGCCAAACCGTTGCTGCGGGTGAGCGCGGCAAGTCCGACGAGCCCGCCCGCCAACGCCGCCCACCGCGTCGGGTGTTGCGCGTCCCGGCTGAGCAGTGCCGACAACACCGCGCCGAGCACGAGCACGATGTAAAGCGGCTCGGCCATGATCGACGACCCGACCAGCACGAGGGGCGGGTAGAGCGCTGCGATGAGTGCGGACAAGAGCCCCGCCGCCGGTCCCCACAGCCGCAGGGCAATCAGGGCGGTCAGCGCGACGGCCACCGTACCCAGCAGTGCTTCGAGAATGCGCGCGGCGCGCCAGCGAGAGCGCTCGGAATCGGTGCCCACGACCGTGTAGACCGCGGCGAGTGCAACCGGCATCGCGGGCGGGCGGAACGCGGTCGGGCCGCCGGCGGGCGCCAGCACCGTCGACGGGTAATTGCCGTCGACGGCGATGGAGACGCCATGGCGATCGTAGTCTCGGGCGTCGGTTTCGGGCGTGAACCCCGGCGTCAGGAAGATTGTCAGCAGGCGCACCGCCAGCGCCAGCGCGAGCACGATCAGCAGGCTCCGGCGGAACGACACGCGCATCTTTCAGGAGCCTACTGTCGGGGCAAGTCTCCCCGTGTCGCGGCGCTGGACGGATGTCCCATCGACACCCTGGCGCGTGGGAATCACCCTACGAGCGGGGTTGCGATGACGTACACCGAGCCTGATCACGATGCGCCGCTGCGGCGCTGGGTCGAAGGAGTGGTGACCGCGAAGGTGGTCGACCGCCAGACGGTCACGCTGCGCTCCGCCGAGTACGAGGGGACCGAGTTCAGCGTTCCGGACGCCCAGCTCTGGAAGGACATCGACGTCGGCGCCATGGGCATCGCCGAGACGGACGCCGGTGACTTGGTCGGCTGGCGGCTGCTCGCCCCACCGGGTGCGTAGCGACAGTGCCGACGGGCCGCGCTCCGGCCTACACTGCGGATAACCATGCAGGAGATGGTCATCTACGGCGTGAGCTTCGACATGGTCGGCAAGCAGCCGATCGTCCTGCTCAAGACCCGTGACGGGAACAAGTTCCTCCCGATCTGGATCGGCCACCCCGAGGCGGCGGCCATCCTGATGAAGCTCCAGGGTGCGAACACGCCGCGGCCGATGACGCATGACCTGATCAACGACATGCTCACCGAGATGGAGGCGTCGTGCAGCCGCGTATCGGTCACAGAGCTGCGCGAGAACACGTTCTACGCGTCGATCACGCTCCAGGTGAACGGCCGCGAGGTCGAAATCGACTCGCGCCCCTCCGACGCCCTCGCGCTGGCGGTCCGGACGAGTGCGCCGATCTTCGCGGCCGAGGACGTCATCGCCGAGTCGGCGATCGAGTTCGAGCACGAGGACGAGAGCGAGGAGCAGGTCGTCGACAAGTTCAAGGAGTTCCTCGACAACGTGACGCCCGAGGACTTCATGGAAGAGGGCGGCGGACCGGCTACGGGCTGACCGGCTCGCCCGCCCGCGCGATCGCCAGCTCGATAGCACGCTCGACGAACTGATCGAATCCGATGCCGGCGGCCTCGCACGCCATCGGAAGAAGCGACGTCTCGGTCAGCCCCGGCGTCGCGTTCACCTCGAGCACCTGAGGCTCCCCGTCCTCGGGCAGCATGATGTCCGCGCGCGCGAACCCCTGGCAGCCGAGCACCTTCCACGTCGCCCGGGCAGCGTCCTCGACGGCCGCGGTGTCCGCGTCCGCCAGGTCTGGCGGGCAGCGGTACTCGGTACGCCCGATCTCGTAACGGGCCTCGAAGTCGAAGAAGTCCTCGTCGCGCGGGAACGCTTCGACGATCGGAAGCGCGAGCGGCCCGCCGTCCTGCTCGATCATCGACACGGCTAGCTCGCGCCCGTCGATATGGCGCTCGAGCAGAACCTTGTCGTCGTAGGAGAACGCGTTCACCAGCGCCGCCGGCACGTCGTCCGCTGTGCGGGCGAATTTGATGCCGAGTGCTGACCCCTGCGCGGCGGGCTTCACCACGATCGGGAACGTCAGCCGCTCCTCGATCTGCGGCAGCGCCTCCGCCGCTCCCAGCTCGCGGAACGCGAGCTCGCTGAAGGCGAAGAACTCGGGCGTGGTGACGCCCGCCTCGATGAGCAGGTGCTTGGCGAGCACCTTGTCCATGCAGCGGATGCACGCGAGGACCCCGGAGCCCGTGTACGGGATGCCGAGGATCTCGAGCAGTTCCTGGACGGTGCCGTCCTCGCCGTTTCGTCCGTGCAGCGCGAGGAAAGCGACATCCGGCGCGCCAGTGCGCAGGCGCTCGATCAGGTCGGGCCCGACGTCGATCGCGAGCGCTTCGTGGCCTAGCCGTTCGAGCGCATCCTCGACGCGGCCGCCGGAGCGGAGCGACACCTGGCGCTCGAGCGAGCTGCCGCCCTTGAGGACGGCGACCTTCACTGCGCCTTCCGCCGCCGGAGCGGCACGACTTGCGCCTCGCCGGGCACAGCCGGCCGCGCCTCGGGAGCCGCCGCGGGTCGCGGTGCCGGGCGGCCGGTGAGCGTGCCGTAGAGCGCGACCTGCTCGGCGACGACCTTTCCGATGCGGCGGATCCCCTCCCTGATCGACTCTTCGTCGGAGGCCGAGAAGTTCAGCCGCATCGCGTTGCGCCCGCGTCCGTCGAGATACGCGGCCTCACCGGGCACGAATGCGACGTTGTCGCGCAGAGCGCGCGCGAGGAGATCGGTCGTGTCGATGTAGTCGGGCAGCGTGGCCCAGATGAAGAGCCCGCCCGCCGGCCGGGTCCACTCGGCCTCGGGCGGGAAGAACTCGGCGAGCGCGTCGAGCATCGTGTCGCGCCGCGCGCGATAGATCTCGGTCAGCGACTCGACGTAGTCGTGCCAGCGCGATTCCTCGAAGTACGCCTGCACCATGAGCTGCGAGAGCGTCGAGGTGCAGAGATCGGCCGCCTGCTTGCCCAGGTTGATCTTCTCCAGCACGGGCGCTGGCGCGGCCACCCACCCCAACCTGATGCCGGGCGAGAGGATCTTCGAGAACGTGCCGAGGTACATCACGTAGACGCCACCGTCGAGTGCATACAGCGGCGGAAGCGGCTGGCCCTCGTAGCGGAGCAGCCCATAGGGGTTGTCCTCGAGCACGAGGATCTCGCGCTCGGCAGCCAGCTCCACCAGCCGCCGCCGCCGTTCGAGCGACATCGTCACGCCCGCCGGGTTCTGGAAGCTTGGGACGGTGTAGATGAACTTCGGCCGTCGCCCCTCGCGTTCGAGCTCGGCGAGCCGCTCCTCGAGCAGGTCGATCCGCATGCCGTCCGAGTCCATGTCGATCTGCACGACGTCGGCCTCGTACGAGGAGAATGTCGGCACGGCACCGGGGTAGGTGGGCGCCTCCGCGACGATCACGTCGCCCGGGTCGATGAGCGTCTTCGTCACGAGGTCGATCACCTGTTGGCCGCCGGTCGTGACGATGAGGTGGTCCGGGTCGATCCGCATGCCACCGTCGGCCTGCATCACCTGGGCGATGCAGTCCTTCGTCTCGGCCAGCCCTTCGGTGGGGCCGTACTGGAGCGCCTTGGCGCACGACTCGCGCGCGATCCGCTGCGCGATCGCGGCGAACGTCTCCGGCGGGAAGCTGCTCGTGTCAGGCAGCCCGCCGGCGAGCGAGATCACCTCGGGCCGGGCGGTCACCGCCATCAGGTCGCGCATGGCGGACGACTTCATGACCTGGGTCCGCGAGGCAAAGAGGCCGGCGTATCGCTCCAGGTCGCGCTTGGTAGAGCGTGGCCGGCCGCGGCGCGGTCCGTCGTCTACAGTCACCGCGCTCCAGGGTACCTAGTCGCTATCTCCCTCTTTCTGGACATCGGGCAGGGCACGGGCCTTGCATCCGCCTCCGGCGTCAGGCCGTTCCTGCCGCCGATCCTGGCGGGATCGCTGGGTCGCGCTGACCTGGGCGTCAACTTCTCCGGTGGCGACTTCGCGTTCCTCGAGTCGATCCCGTTCGTCGCCGCGCTCGTCGTGCTGGCGGCCGTCTCGTATCCCGTCGACGTCCCGCCACCGCTCCTGGCGGCGCTCGCGGTCGTGCTCGGCGCACTGCTGTTCGCGGGCTCGCTCACCGAGGGCGGCCGCGAGGGCTGGATCGGCCTGCCGCTCGGCGGCGCCTGCGCCGCACTCGCCTGGTATGCAAGCGCCCGCTTCTTCGCGCGCGCACGCGCGCGACTCGCGTCCGATGCAGGTTTTCTCTCGGCCTACGGCGACCTGATCGCGCTCAGCATCGCGATCGTGTCCGTCGTGATCCCGCCCCTCGCGTTCGGGGCCCTTGCCGCGTTCTTGTTCCTCCTCGTCCGTGGGCGCGCCGCCGAAGGCCGCAAGTACGAGGGCCTCCGCATATTGCGGTGAAGAAGCTCGTACTAGCGGTCATCGACTCGCTCAAGCCTGAGATGCTCGAGCGTGCGATCGACTCCGGCCGCGCGCCGGCCCTGAAGGCGCTCGTTGAGCGTGGCGTCTACATCCGCGACTGCGTGTCGAGCTTCCCGTCGGTCACGCCGGTGGCGTCGGCGAGCATCACGACCGGACTGGGCCCCGACCGCCACCACATCCCGTCGATGAACTGGTACCACCGCGGCGAGGAACGCTATGTCGAATACGGCTCCTCGTTCGCGGCGACGCGCACGTTCGGGATCGTCCGCTCGCTGTACGACACGGTCTACAACATGAACCTCGCCCACCTGAGCCGCGGCGAGCGGACGGTGTTCGAGGTCGTTGAGGACGCCGGCCTCAGGGCGGCTTGCACGACCTACCTGATCTTCCGCGGCAGGCACCGGCACGAAGCGGACGAGGCGGGGCCGTACACGCGGATTGCAAAGGCGGCGCAGTTCAGGCACGCGGTGTGGGGCCCGACGGAGCTGTTCTACGCGGACCTGTTCGCATCGCGCAAGACCGACTGCCGCTCGACGCTCGGGATGCCGGGCCAGCGCGACCGCCACTCGGGCTGCGTCGCCGCGCACCTGGTGGAGAACGACCTGTGCGACTTCATGCTGCTGTCGCTGCCCGACAACGACACGCACTCGCACCGCTACGGGCCGTACGCGCAGACGAGCTCGATCGTCGAGGCCGACCGCGCGATCGAGCGCATGATGCATGCGGGTGGCGGGGTCGACACGTTCCTCGAGGATCACGCGGTGATCGTGCTCTCGGACCACTCCCAGACGCCGATCGAGCAGAGGGTCAACCTCGCCGCGCAGCTCGACCACCGCAGCGTGCTGATGCCCGACGGCGACCCCCGGGACGCGGACATCGCCGTCTGCCCGTCCGCGCGCTCGGCGATGGTCTACGTGCTCGATCCTGATGACCGCGAAGCGGTCGTGCCCGTTCTCGCACGCGAGTTGGCGAGCATCGACGGCGTCGACCTCGTCGCGCACCTGGCGGGCGGCGAGGCGGTCGTGCAGTCGTCCCGGGGAGCGGAGCTTCGCTTCCAGTCGGGCGGCGATCTGGTCGACCTCCGAGGTGTTCACTGGAGTGTCGACGGAAGCCCCGAGGCGCTGGCGCTCGAGATATCCGACGGGCGCGCCTGGAGCAACGAGTATCCGGACGCGCTCGCCAGGCTCTGGTCGGCCCTCCACTGCCCGCGCGCGGGCGAGGTGCTCGTCTCGGCGTCGCCCGGACACGAGTTCATCGACTGGGGCGGCGCCGACCACGTCGGGGGCGGGAGCCACGGCGCGCTCCACCGCGCCGACTCGCTCGGAGTGCTGCTGATGTGCGGCGTAGGGCCCGGATCGGCCTCGGAGCGGGTCCAGTGGACGATCCGGGACGCCGTCCCGACGATCGCCGAGCACTTCGGTATCCACTAGCCTCCGCGCGATGCGAGAGGACAGCGCTGCTCTCGCGGCACAGGCCCCGCCGCGCGCCCACACGCGCGTCCGTCACGGCCTGCGGCGCCCGCACAACTGGTATCAGCTGGTCAAGTTCTGCATGGTCGGCGGCTCCGGCTACGTGGTCAACCTGTGCGTGTTCGCGGCATGCGTGGGGCTCCTCTCGATGCACCACCTCGTCGCCGCGACATGCGCGTTCGTCGTCGCGGTCGCAAACAACTTCTGGTGGAACCGCCACTGGACCTTCGGCGCGGGTCACGGCCATGCCGGGTTCCAGGCCGCGCGATTCTTCGCCGTCAGCGTCGGCGCGTTCCTGTTCGCCGCCGGCATCCTCGAGCTGCTGGTCAGCGTCGCCGGAATGGCGGAACTACCCGCCCAGGCGATCTCGATCGTTGCGGCAACGCCGCTCAACTTCGTCGGGAACAAAATGTGGAGCTTCGCGCGCTCGCGGCCGCGGGCCTAGCGGTCGCGTTTGCGGCGGCGGCGCCTCCGGCGCACGCCGTCGATTTGGAGCGGCCGGCTAGCGACGACGTCGCGCCGCCTGGCTACACGAAGACCGCGCGGGAGGTCGAGGCCATCTCCGCGCGCGACGACAAGGTCAAGGAGGAGCGCGCGTCACACGCGTCACTGCGCCCAACCGCCTACACGCGCCTGCCGGGGCGCTGGCAGGTGTCGTGGTTCGACGGCGACGACGAGCTGGTGCAGGTCCACGTCGATGACCGCAGCGGCGCGATCCTCGAATCCTGGACTGGTGACCAGGTCGCGTGGCGGATGGCGCGCGGCTACGAGGGGGCGTTCGGCCGGAAGTGGAACTCGCCCTGGCTCCTCGTCCCGCTCGGGTTGCTGTTCCTGCTGCCCTTCGTCGACATCCGCCGGCCCCTGCGGCTGCTTCACCTGGACCTGCTCGTCCTGCTCGGGTTCGGCGTATCCCACATCTTCTTCAACCGGGGCGAGATCGGGCTGTCGGTGCCACTGGCGTATCCGGTCCTGCTCTACGTGATGGGCCGCATGCTCTGGGAGGGCTGGCGCCGGCGCGAGCGCGTCGGAAAGCTCGTGCCACACGTGCCGGCGGAGGCGCTCCTTCCCGCGCTCGTCTTCCTGGTCGGATTCCGTATCGGGCTCAACGTGATCGACTCGAACGTGATCGACGTCGGCTACTCCGGCGTCATCGGGGCGGACCGGATCATGGATGGCGACTCGCTGTACGACGGTGAGTTCGCGTCCGACAACCAGAGCGGGAACGTGTACGGCCCCGTCGCGTACCTCGCATACATCCCGTGGGAGCAGCTCCTGCCCTGGAAGGGCGCCTGGGACGACCTCCCCGCCGCGCATGCCGCCGCGATCACGTTCGACCTGCTGACGACGCTGGGGCTGTACGTGCTCGGGCTTCGCCTGCGCGGCCGGGCGCTCGGCATCGCCCTCGCGTACGCCTGGGTCGCGTTCCCGTACAGCCTGTTCGCGCTCTCGACGAACTCGAACGACACGCTGATCGCGGCGCTGGTCGTCTGGGCGCTGGCTGCGGCAACGATGCCCGCCGCGAGGGGCGCGCTCGTCGCGCTGGCGTCCGCGGCGAAGTTCGCTCCGCTCGCGCTGGCGCCGCTGTTCGCGACGCTCGGCCGGCCGCTGCGGTATGCGGCGGTGTTCGCGCTTACGGCGGCGATCGTCGTCGTCCCCTTCCTCCCCGACGGCGGCGTCCGCGACTTCTACGACACCACCATCGGCTTCCACGCCGGGCGGGAGTCGCCGTTCAGCGTCTGGGGACAGGAGCCCGGGCTCGACTGGCTCCAGACCGTTCTGAAGGTGGCGGTGGCCGGGCTCGCGCTGGCGGTGGCATTCGTGCCGCGCCGGCGAGACACCGTTCAGGTCGCGGCGTTGGCGGCGGCCGTGCTGATCGGCCTCCAACTCGTCACCGTGCACTGGTTCTATCTGTACATCGTGTGGTTCGCTCCCCTCGTGCTGGCGGCGCTCTTCGCCGCGCAACGCGACCCCCTGGAGCCGTCGCGGACGTGACCTGGGCACGCATAGGCGCGGGCGCGCTGCTCGCGGCGACGTTCTGCCTGACGTTCCTCGTCGATCCCTGGCAGGACGAGCTCGTCAGCGACATCCCGCTCTACAACTTCTACGCCGACCTGTTCCTGGACGGCGTCCTCCCGTACCGCGAGATCGGCTTCGAGTACCCGCCGCTCGCGGCGCCGCTGATCGCGCTGCCCGGCCTGGTCTCGCTCGACCCCGAGACGTACCGCTACGCCTTCGCCGTGCTCGTGTTCGTCCTCGCGGCCGGCGCGATGTTCGCGACAGGCCGCCTCGCGGCGCTCGGCGGCGGACGCGAATGGGTGGCGCTCCTGGTGGTCGCGCTGGCGCCGGTGGCGACGGGCGCGATGATCCGGACGCACTTCGACCTCGCGCCGGTCGTGTGCCTGGTCGTGGGGCTGGTCGCGATCGGCACCGGGCGGTCGAAGACCGGGTTCGCCCTCTTCGGGATCGGCGGCGCGATCAAGCTGTTCCCGCTCGTCGCCGTCCCGATCGCCGTGGCGTGGCTCCTTGGGCAGGGTCGCCGGGGCGAGGCGGCCACCGGTCTCGTCGTCGCGGCCGTCGTCGTCGCGCTGACGGTGGGGGCGGGCATCGGCCTGTCGGCCGACGGGGCCGCCAACGCGGTCGAGTACCACGTCGACCGGCCGGTCCAGATCGAGAGCCTGCCGGCGACGGTCCTGAACGCGGTCGAGGAGGCCGGGGGTCGAGCGCCGGTGCCCAAGCACAGTCACCGGTCCGACGGCCTGACGCATCCGACCGCGGACGCGATCACGGCCGGCTTCCTCGTGCTGCTGGCGATCGCGGTGATGACGCTGACCGTGGCTGCGGCGCGACTCGAGGACGTCCGCGGCCTCGGCCTGGTCGCGCTGACGGGCGCCGCCGCGGTGGCGACGTTCGGAAAGGTGCTGTCGCCGCAGTTCATGCTCTGGCTCGTGCCGCTCGCGGCGGTTGCGTGGGCGTGGGGGATGTACGCGCTCGGCGTCGTCACGACCGCGGCGATCGCGGTGACGCTCGTCTGGTTTCCCGACCGCTACTTCGACCTGGTCGATCGCGACGACGAGCTGCTCGCGGCCGTCGCAGGGCGCAACGCGCTCCTGCTTCTGATGCTCGCGCTGGCCGGGTGGGAGACACGACGCCTCGTCAGGGCGTCACGAGCAGCGGCTGGATCGACGCCGCAAGCCCGTCCGGCTGTCCCTCGATCAGGACCGCGTTGACCCACGGGTTGTCCTCTGCTGTGTCGAAGCGGACCGGCATCTGAGTTCGGAACGACTCGAGCGCCTGCTCGGTGCGAACGCCGATCACGCTGTCGCGCGCGCCGGTCATGCCCACATCCGAGATGAAGGCGGTTCCATCGGGCAGCACGCGTGCGTCGGCGGTGGGCACGTGCGTGTGTGTCCCGACGCACGCGGTCACGCGGCCGTCGAGGTGCCAGCCCATCGCCACCTTCTCGCTGGTCGCCTCGCAATGGAAGTCGACGAGGATGTGGTCCGCGCGGCCGGTGAGCTCGTCGAGGATCGCGTCGATCTCGGTGAACGGTGAGCGAGCCGCCTTCATGAACACGGTTCCGGACAGGTTCACCACCGCGAGCCGGCGACCGTCCTTCTCCACGATCGTGTGGCCGCGGCCGGGGTTGCTCTTCACGTAGTTGGCCGGACGCACGATCCGCGGCTCCTCGTCCAGGTACGAGTAGACCTCGCGGTGGCGGTACACGTGGTTGCCGAGTGTGATCGCGTCGACGCCCATGTCGAAGAACGCGCGCGCGGTCTTCGCGGTCACGCCGAGGCCGCCCGCGGAGTTCTCGCCGTTGACGACGACCCAGTCCGGGGAATGCTCTTCGCGCAGCGCGGGGAGGGCCGCCTCGAGCACCCGCCGCCCAGGGCTGCCGACCACGTCGCCGATGAACAGGAGTTTCATCGCCGCAGCATTCTTCCAACGTCTAGCGTTCGGCCCTTGCCGGTCATCGAGGCGAAAGGGCTCGTCAAGCGCTACGGCACGCGTGAAGCGCTGCGCGGCGTGTCCGTCGCGGCGACCGAGGGGGAGCGCGTCGCGGTGATCGGCCCGAACGGCGCGGGCAAGACGACGCTCCTATCGATCCTCGCCGGCATCCAGCGGCCGGACGAGGGCACGGTCGCGGGCCCGGAGGCCCGGGCCGGCTGGGTGCCCCAGCAGGCATCGCTGTACGGCAAGCTCACCGTCGCCGAGAACCTGCGTCTGTTCGCGCGGCTCGAACGCTGCCCCGACGTCGACGCCGCGGTCGACCGGATGCTCGCCCAGACGGGGCTCGCCGATCGGGCGGACGACCAGATCAACGTCCTGTCGGGTGGGAACCGCCAGCGCGTGAACATCGCCATCGGCCTGCTGCCGGAGCCGCCCGTCCTCCTGCTCGACGAGCCGAGCTCCGCGCTCGACCCGCGCCAGCGCGAGCGCCTGTGGGAGTTTCTGCTGGCGCTCGAGTCCCAGGGCACCGCGATCGTGTATGCGACGCACGACGTCCAGGAGGCCGAGCGGCACGCGCACCGCGTCGTCGTGCTCGCGGACGGCGAGCTGCTGTTCGCGGGCACGCCGCGCGAGCTCGAGCAGACCGTCGGCGCCGCGGGTCTCGACTTCGAGGAGGCGTTCGTCGCCTTCCTCCGCCAGCGGGGCCACTGATGCGCTGGCTGCTCGTCAAGGACCTTCAGATCCTGCGCCGCTCGCCGCTCCTCTTGGCGCTGCTCGTGATCTACCCGATCGTGATCGCCGTCCTGATCGGCTTTGCCCTGTCGCGCGGCCCGGACAAGCCGAAGGTCGCGTTCGTCAACCTGGTCCCGGCCGCGCAGAACGAGCTCGAGCTCGCGGGGGAGGAGATCGACCTCTCCGACTACGCGAACACCCTGTTCGAGAGCATCGATCCGGTCCGGATCGACTGCGAGAACCGCGACCCGCAGGAGTGCGAGGAAGAGGCGCTCGACAAGGTGCGGGACGGCGACGTCCTGGCCGCGCTCGTGATCCCCGCGGACGTGACCCAGAAGCTCCAGGCGCTCCAGAGCCTCCAGGCGGTCGAGCCGCCGACGGTCAAGGTCTATTTCAACGCCGAGGATCCCGTCAAGGCGCGCTACGTCGAGGACACGATCAAGTCCAGGGCGCAGGACGCCAACGCGGCGCTGACGAAGAAGCTGACCCAGGTGGCGCTGAGCTACCTCGACCTGATCGTCTCGGGGGGCGACATCTCTTTGCCGCTGCTCGGCGGCAACATCGAGGTGCTCGGCCTCGAGCGCTCCGACGCGATCGTGCGCGCGGCTCAGGCGCAGCTGCCGCCGAACTCGGAGGGGCGCCGCCAACTCGACCGGGTGCTGCGCTTCGGCGAGCTCGCGCGCGAGAACCTCGACCTCTCGGACGAGATCCTGAACACGATCGGGACGCCGATAAAGATCGACACGGAGATCGTCGAGGGCGGGACCACGCCGCTGTCCTCGTTCGCCGTCGCCGTCGCGGTGGCCGTGTCGCTGATGTTCGTGACCGTGCTGCTCGCGGCCGGGACGCTCGCACTCGAGCGCGAGGAAAACGCGTTCGCGCGCCTGATCCGCGGCCTGGTCTCGCCGACCGGGCTGCTGTCCGAGAAGGCGCTGCTGGCCGCCGCGTGCTCGACGGTGGTCGCGCTCTTGATGCTGTGCGGGCTGGCGCTGTTCGTCGATCTCGACTGGGGCCGCTTCCCCCTGTGGGTGGTCGCGGTCGCCGCCGGCTCCATCGGCTTCGCGTCGCTTGGGCTCGCGGTGGGGGCGCTCACGCGCGAGGTGCGCGCGGCGTC
>Ga0307410_10000605_pt1 | contig 14768 bp, 15 predicted proteins | sample 322Ometagenome_3_FD_203707 | JGI IMG/M metagenome (GOLD analysis project Ga0307410, IMG submission 203707) | Maize rhizosphere microbial communities from greenhouse at UC Davis, California, United States - 322HYB-O-3 | ecosystem: Host-associated > Plants > Roots > Rhizosphere > Soil | place... | reverse complement strand
GCAAAGAGGGTCTCACCGGCGTGCATTGGCCGGCGCTGGCCCCGGGCCCTGAGGGCCGCCATGTCGCCTGGGCCGAGAACGGGAAAGGCGACGTCGAGTTCGGTTGTCATGCTGGAAGGTAGCGTGTCCGGGATTGGCTATGCGCGATCGGAGTCGTGATCGTGGAACGGCTTCCAGGGCTGGCGGCACTTCCTGCAGCGTGCCTCAGGGTTGGGCCCCAGGCCCACACTCCCGGGACGCCCGGAGTGCCCGCAAGCGGGGCAGGGTCCGGGATCACGAGGATGCCAGGGATTGCTGCAAGCCCAGCGAATCTGACCCGCCGCGGTCTCCCGAACCGGGATCATCGGATAGCGATCATCGATGCATTGCGGCATTAAGCCGCGACTCCCAGCTGCCCCATGGCGCCTCGCAAGGCCGCCAGATACTTCTCCACGCTCACATTTTCGGGATCGATCATGGCCTGCACCGGATAACCGATAATCAGGCTTACGGCTACCGCTGCCGTCCCGGCCGACGTGCCCTTGTCCGACCGTTTCGCATCCGGGCCGGAAATCTCCGCGGCGAGATCCTGGAATCCCTTTCGGTAGCGGTCCAATCCCGCCGCGATCTTCTGCCGAATCACGGCATTGTGGCCGCCGCGGGTCCAAAACTCCAGGAGAAGGCGAAGGCGGCGAGGCTCCTCCGACAGCCGCTGCAGCTCCTGCTGAAACAGCGCCTGCAGCCGCTCGCGGGGCTTTCGGATGGTTCGTATCTCGTTACCCACGGTGAGCGAGAGGGTGCCGGCAAGCACCCGGTCGAGCAAGGCGAGCCCCAACTGATCCTTCCGCTTGAAGTGGAAGAAGACCAAACCGTGGCTGAGTCGGGCCCGCGCGGCCACAGCGCGGACGGTGAGGCCATCGATTCCGCGGCGCAGCGCCACCTCGTACGCCGCCTCCAGGATCTGCTCCCGGCGGGTGGCCTGGTTTTCCTTGTGCCCTGGCATGGGTGACCCTCTCGTGAGTGGCTATTGACCTTGTGGTCAATAAAGGGTACTATTTATTGATCGCCTGGTCAATAGCGTCGACCCTTCCGCGCTCCCCCCGAACCGGGCTCCTTGCCACACCGCTCTTCCGGAGGCACATGCCCAACCATCGCCTTGTCCTACTTGCCGTCTTGGCACTCGCGCTCAGCTCGTGTAACCCCTTCCGGCACAGCCAGCCGGTCGAGGTGAGCAACACGGACCAGAATCTGAACTCCCGCTGGCACGCTACACTGGCTACTCCGGCAGATCTCGCCGGCGCTGTTCAGATGAACGGTTCCGCGTCCATGGCGCCGGCCACGAAGACCGGGAACACCAGAGTCTCCCTCGACCTGGCAAATGCCACTCCAGGTGGTCTCCATCCATGGCAGCTCCACCGAGGCCAATGCGGCTCCGATGAGGGTGTCGTTGGTTCGGCGACCGAGTACCCGGTCGCCAAGGTGAGCTCGGAAGGCCGGGCCACATCGACCGCCGATCTGCCGTTTACGACTCCCACGGCCGGTAGTTATTTCGTGATCGTCCGGGCGTCGGCTGCCAACAATGCGATGACCGTCGCCTGCGGCAATCTGGCGCCGCCGACTCTGTAGTAAGAGAGAATCGCACCTGTCCTCCCTCATCCGAGGGAGGCACTGCAGTCCCACTCAACCGAGGGCCCGCCGGATGCCAGAGTCACCTGAGAGCCTGACGGATCGGATGCTCGCGCAGGTCAACGCCGCCCAGCGCGCTATCGACCGACGGGGAAGGGCCACCCGTCCCAAGTTGCAGCGCCCGCGGCGAGTCCAACCCAACCAGGCCACCTCCTCCAGTCTCGAATCGGCTCAGGAAACCGAGTCGCTCCACCGGGTATTTCGAAATCTCGGGATCCTGTATCGTCGTCACCGGAAACGGATCGGCGGTCCGGTCACACCTGGCCTGCGTGACGCCGCCTATAACTTTCGGGCGGAGCCCAGTCTCGCCTCGCTGGTCACCGTGGCAACATTCTTGGATGAGCTGAAACTTCTGAATTGAGGATCCAGCATGCAGAAACGTCTCGTGGGCGCCCCAGGACCGAGTAGCGTAGCAGAGGAGAGCTGGCTGGACCTCGAGTCCATGGCGCAGGTCGAGCTCACGTCCGAAGACCCCGCCTGCCCGATCGAGGGCGCCTTGCTATCCAATGGACAGCCGGGATGGCGCGCGGCCGAGCCTGGCACCCAGAGCATCCGGCTGCTGTTCCATCAGCCGCAGCGACTTCGGCGCATCCTCCTCCGCTTCGATGAACGCGCCGCCGAGCGAACTCAGGAGTTCGCGTTGCGCTGGTCACCGGATGGCGGCCGTTCCTCCCGTGACTTGGTGCGGCAGCAGTACACCTTCAGTCCCGATGGCTCAACCAGCGAAGTTGAAGATCTGAACGTCGACCTCTCCTCGGTCACCGCGCTGGAGCTGACCATCATCCCGGATCAAGGCCAGGGGCAGGCCCATGCCTGTCTCTCCGAATGGCGACTCGCCTGATACATCGACGGGCCGGCGCCCTCCTGCCGGGTTGGGCAGCCGTCCTGGCATGCTGCTGGAGCTCCCTGCTGAATGCGCAGCAAATGCGGCTCCGGCCCCACGCAGACCTATCCCTGCCAAGCAGGGTATCCATGCGGGGCGGAACCCTCCAGGTTGAACAGAGGATCGGCCTGGCAGTCGGCGCCCGCCTGACCATCATCTTTACTCCACGTATGGACCTGGTCACCGGCGCGAGCTACAGTCCGGGACACGCCGTCCTCCACGGGGCGGGCAGACGGTTCCATGTCACCGCAGGAAACCACCTGCTCACGGGCACGGCCGATGCTCGCTACTGGTTGAGTCCACCTGGGCGTAGGCTCTCGTGGCAGGTGCACACCGGTGTTGGATTCGTATTCGGCGGCGAACCCGCCTACCAGGATCTGTTCGAGAGCTCAACGGTCAGTGGGTTGGTTGGCACTGCGGTACGCTATCAGATCAGCCGGCTGGTGGCACTCAAGGTGGGACTGCGGAATCGGCTCTACCGGATTCACTTGGGGCACCTGAATGGAGGCAGCAGTTCGAGTTCCCCATTCCAGGTTTCCTTTGGCCTAGACCTTCCATTTCACCCCCAGGCTCCCTGAGCACCCCAAGTACCTCCGCATCCCGAGCGGCGCGAGGGATCTATCGAGTTGCCTCAACATCTCTGCTAATGTCTTCGAGTAAGATCCTTCGGCCCTGAGAGGGCCTCACAGCTTCCCCTGAGCAGCGCGAAGGGATACTGGATCCGCAATAACACTCACGGCCCGCCAACTGCACGGGCCGCGAGTTCAGTCTCAGCGGATCTCAGTACATCCCGCCCATACCACCGCCGGCCCCGGCCGGAGCCGGTTTCTCTTCCGTCTTGTCGACCAGCACGCACTCGGTGGTGAGGAGCAGGCCTGCGATCGAGGCCGCGTTCTGCAACGCGGTGCGGGTGACCTTGGTGGGATCGATGACCCCGGCCTTGACCAGGTCCTCATAGCTGTCAGTCGCGGCGTTGTAGCCGAAGTTCCGGTCCTTGGAGTCCTTGACCCGGCCCACCACGATCGACCCTTCGGCGCCCGCGTTCTGGGCGATCTTCCGGATTGGCTCCTCCAGCGCCCGGCGGATGATCTCGACGCCGATCTTCTCGTCCGACGTTCCCTTGACCCGATCGAGCGCGCTCTGCGCCCTCAGCAGCGCCACGCCGCCTCCGGCCACGATTCCCTCTTCGACGGCCGCGCGGGTGGCATGCAAGGCGTCCTCAACCCGAGCCTTCTTCTCCTTCATCTCGGTCTCGGTGGCTGCTCCCACGTTGATGATGGCGACGCCGCCGGCGAGCTTGGCCAGTCGTTCCTGCAGCTTCTCCCGGTCGTAATCGCTGGTGCTCTTCTCGATGGCGCCCCGGAGCTCGGCGATGCGGCCCTGGACGTCCTCGGTCTTGCCTTTCCCATCGACGATGGTGGTGTTGTCCTTATCGATGACGATCCGTTTGGCGCGGCCCAGATCCTCGAGCGTGACGTTCTCCAGCTTGAAGCCGATCTCTTCGGAAATGACCTGCCCGCCGGTGAGCACCGCAACGTCACGGAGCATCTCCTTGCGGCGATCGCCAAAGCCCGGCGCCTTGACGGCAACGATCTTCAGGGTGCCTCGTAGCTTGTTCACCACCAGAGTCGCCAGCGCCTCGCCTTCGACATCCTCAGCGATGATCAGCATCGGCCTGCCGGTCTGCGCCACCTGCTCCAGCAGCGGGAGCAGCTCCTTCATGGAGGAGATCTTCTTGTCGTGAATCAGAATGAAGGGATCCTCCAGCACCGCCTCCATCTTCTCCGGGTCGGTCACGAAGTAGGGCGAGAGATAGCCCCGGTCGAACTGGGTGCCGTCCACGGTTTCCATGGTGGTTTCCAGTCCTTTCGCCTCCTCGACGGTGATGACGCCGTCCTTGCCGACCTTTCCCATCGCCTCGGCGATCAAGTTCCCGATCTCCTTGTCGTTGTTCGCGGAGATGGTCCCCACCTGAGCGATCTCCTTCTTTCCGGCGGAAGGAACCGAGATACTGCGGAGCTGCTCCACCACCGCCTCGACTGCGCGATCGATTCCCCGCTTGAGCTCCATCGGGTTGGCCCCGGCGGTGACGTTCTTGAGGCCTTCGCGGAAGATCGCCTGGGCGAGCACCGTCGCTGTTGTGGTACCGTCCCCGGCCAGATCCGACGTCTTGGTAGCGACTTCCTTGACCATCTGGGCGCCCAGGTTCTCGATCGGGTCACTCAGCTCGATCTCTTTCGCCACGGTGACCCCGTCCTTGGTCACGGTGGGCGAACCGAACTTCTTGTCGATCACGACATTGCGGCCTTTGGGGCCAAGTGTGATCGCGACAGCCTCGGCCAGCTGGTCGATGCCCTTCTTGAGCTTCGCTCGTGCGTCGGTACTAAACAGAAGTTCCTTTGCTGCCATAAATGTCCTCATTTCCTGAGTAAGCTGCATTAGCCAATCTTGGCCAGAATGTCGGAGGCTTTGATGATGATCAGCTCATCATCGCCGACCTCATACGGAGTTCCGCTGTACTTGCCGTAGATCACCTGATCGCCGGCCCGAAGGTCCATCTTTACGCGATCACCCTTTTCGATCCGCCCCGGCCCGACCGCGAGCACCTCGCCCCTGGTCGGCTTTTCCTTGGCGGTGTCAGGGATATACAACCCTCCCCGCATCCCCTCTCCCTCGTCTGAGGGCAGGATGACGACGCGATCCTCGAGCGGGTGGATCTTGATCTCGGGCTTGGTTTTGGTCTTGGTCTTGGTAGCTGTGGACATAGTACTCCTTCCAACCAGGTCAAACTGCGTGATAGGTGCCGAGGGTTAGAGAGCCTGAAAGTGGAGTGCGTCCCTCAGGTTCTGTAACTCCCGGTAATAGTAGAGTGGGGTCGGACGCCGGCCGTTGAACTTCAGCCGCTTGAGAAAGGCGATCTCTTCGTCAGTTGCATTACCCCTGAGGGCGGGATCATCCAGGAACTCGAGCAAGGCCGGCTCTTCAGTCAACCCGGTCTCTGATTTCTTCTCGACAAACTCGAAACGCTTCACGTGTCCCGAGACCACTCGCTGGTTCAACACGATGTCGATCGCGAAGGTCCCCAGGTCGACATTCCAGGATTCAATGAGTGGATCCAGGAACGACGCGCAGTGTTCCGCGGACAGGCGGAAAATGTCGGTGTCGAGGAACTCCAGCACGATCACCCGGGTCTCTTCGTAACTCCGATGGCTGAGCTCGGCCACTATGTGTAGCCAGTGGTCGTTCTCCAGCTCCTGTCGGGCCACCCCTTTCACGACATCGAGGAGGGTCTGGGTGACCAGGCGTTCAAGCTCGCCGAACGGCTCCTTCTCGAAGATCGCGCGCAGATCCGCTGCCTTCTCCGGGGCGCATTTTCGGAGGACTACCTCACGAACTTCGGCGAACAACGGCGTGGGCTCCGGCGCCAACTCCTTCTTGAGCTCCTGCTTGCGCTGAACGTCCGCCAGTCGAGCCAGCTCTCCGTGGGGAAGCTTCAGGAATCGATCCATCTTGTCGTAGATGTCGGTGCGGTTCGGGGCCGGTGGCGCCCGGCGGCGGGTCAGTAGCTGGGAGATGTAGGACTCGGTGACTTGCGCCGCCCGGGCGAGCTCCCGCTGCTCGAGGCCAAATTTCTCCAGCCTTTCTCTGATGACAGACGGAACGTCCACGGTGGCTCCGGGTGAGCGTCAGGGCGGTGATTAACAATTGTAAGTTAATCTGTCGGCGGTCTAAGTCAAGACGAAGCTCGCTACTTGACAACTTTAGTACAGTCTGTTAAGTTTAACTCCGTCAAGAACATCCATAGTGGAACTCTCCACTATAGTAGTCTAAACCCCAGGAGTCTCATGTACGCACGACACGTTACTTGTAGCCTAAAGCCGGTTAAGCGGGAAGAGTTAACCCAGACCTTCGATCGGGAGATTCTGCCCCTGCTGCAGAAGCAGAACGGCTTTCACGAGGAAATCGTCTTCGTTGACCAGGATGGCAGGCACGTCCTGGCCACCAGCTTATGGGAAAGCAAGGAAAACGCGGAAGCCTACAGCCGCGAGACCTATCCCCAGGTGCTCAAGACGTTAGCGAGATTTATTGAAGGTACGCCGCAGGTACGCGGCTATGAGGTGGCCTTCTCGACAGTCCACAAGACCGGCGCCACTATCTAAGCTTGGCCGATCTGATACGACTGAGGGGAAGAGCGGCTTGGTCGCTCTTCCCCTCAGTTGTGTCTAGTAGTGGGTCAGCCGCCGGCTATCCCCCGTCCTGAGTTTGGGTAACTCCCGCGCGGCGACCTCTACTTCAAAGTCTTCAGCCTCCACACAATACCGTTACCTGAGGTCAGAAGCAGTGCCAGGGTTTCAATCGGAGGAAAGAGTGGCCCCCCAACCATACCGTTCGGCCGGCGTTTCTAGTTGCCCCAGTCTACGGCTCAGGGATAGTCACCACCACCACCGCCGCCCCCGCCACCACCACCGGTTCCTCCATCGTTGCCAGCGGTCGAGCTGACGATAACGCTCCCGCTCATGGTGGGCCCGTGAATGGTGCAGAGATAATTGAAGGTGCCGGCGGTTGGAAAGGTCCGCTGGAAGGTGCCCGAGCTCTTGTCACCCGAGTTGGCATCCGGGAAGGTGACGTTGTGGACCACGCCTCCCGAGTTCCAGTTCCAGGTAACCGTGCTGTTCGGCGTCACGGTGACGCTGGCGGGGCTGAAGTTGTTGCCCCCGGAGCCGACGGTCACGGTGGTGCTACCGTCTCCCCCGCCATCGGGTCCGCTGGGGTTGTCGTCCCCCCCGCAGCCCAGCGCAGCGACCGCAGCTGCAGCCAGGAACAAACGCAGGTGTCTCATTGTGATCTCCAGTTTTTTGAAAGCCCTGTACGCTATACGATCTACTCCTCAGACCAGTCAAAAATTCCGGGCGGGGAGTGTCCTTGACTTGACGCGCGTTGTGGCACCGCTTTTCGATCCTAGCCGGCACCTTGACCCCGGTCTTGTACGGGGATAGCTCCATTGAAGAGGCGTAGCGTAGTGTAGGGAGAAGCGTCCAGCACGTCAGTTAGCTACAGCACACTCGAGAATAACCCCAGGACCCAGCTTCGGTTAGGCTACCGCATGGGCAAGGCCAGGCCGGAATCGAGCAGGACGCGACGGATCGTGGCCGGAGGATTCACAGTGACCGAGGGCATACACCGGCATGGCGCCGAGCTGCCCTGGCACGACCACGCCACACCAACGATCTGCTTCGTGCTGAAGGGAGCGTTCACTGAATCGTGGCGGGGCGGCTCGATCGCCTGCACCAGCTCCACCCTCAAGATCACCCCTGCCGGTGAGCGCCACTGGGACCGCTTCAACCGGGGGGACGTGCGAGGGCTTCTGATCGAGGCCGATCACCAGCAGGTTGCCGCCATCCGCCCCCACTCGGCGGTGCTGGACGAGCGAGAGTCGTTCCACGGCGGTCTGCTCTCCACCTACGGCTGGCGGGTCTACCACGAGATGCAGGTGATGGACTCCACCGCGCCGCTGGCCATAGAAGGATTGCTGCTGGAGCTGGTGGCCTCGGCGTCACGGCTTCAGGTGAGATATCGGGGCGGTCGCGGCATTCCCCGGTGGCTGGAAGAGGCACGCGACCGGATCCATACCGAGCTGGCCTGTCGCCCGAGCCTGAGCGGGCTGGCGCAGACGGTCGGGGTGCATCCCGTCACCCTGGCCCGGGCATTTCGGCAGGCGTTCGGCTGCAGTGTGGGCGAGTACGTGCGCAACCTCCGGATCGAGCGGGCCACCCTGCAGCTGGCGCAGACCGAGCTGTCGCTGGCCGAGATTGCGCTGGCCGCGGGCTTCTCGGACCAGAGTCACTTCTCCAATCTGTTCCGGCAACGCACCGGGTTTTCGCCCTCGAGATTTCGGGAAGCATCGAGATCCTAGTCCGGGCGCTCAGGATGACAGCGCGGCAAAGCCCGCCCCAACCACCATCGCAACGCCCAGACCCATCTTGATGGCGACCGCGGCCGCCCGGCCGAGCACGGCGCCCCAGCCCGCCCGAACCGAGCCCTCCGCCTGGCGAGCCTTGGTGTACTCGAACAGAGCCGCACCGACGAATGCGCCGACGAAGCCGCCGATCACCGAGCCGATTATCGGGATGGGGACGCCGACGATGGCGCCGATCAGTCCTCCGACCAGCGCGCCCCAACCCGCCCGGCTGGATCCACCATAGCGTTTGGCGAACCGGAACCCGATCCAGGACTCGAGCACCTCGCCCAGAAGCGCCAGGGCAATCGCCAGTATGAGAAAGCCGGTGCTCACGGTGCGGAAGTCGGTGATCCAACCGTAGCCGATGATGCCGAGCAGGATGACCCAGAGGCCGGGGAGCCCGAACGGAATGAGCAGCAGGCCGATGAGGCTGGCTGCAATGAGTATGAGGGTGCCGGTGGAGTCGGTGAGTTGGATCGACATGCTACCTGTCGGTGGTCTCCCTTTCCAAGGCCTCGAGCTGAGCCCGGACCTGCGCGACCTGCCGCTGTAACCGCGGCTCGGCTCCAGAGCGGAGCGCCAGATAGCGACGATAGGCCCGAATTGCGCCTTCACGATCGCCGTTCAGCGCGGCCAGCCGTCCTTCCTCCCGGTGGTAGGTCACCTGAATCGCACTGCGAGCCAGCTCCCAGACCTGCCGGCGTATTACTACTAGGGCCGCCATCAGATTCGCTTGCTTCTCGAAGAGCTCGCTGGCAACCAAGTTGCCGATCATAGGAAAGGAGACATGTCTGGGCTCGACCAAGGCCGAGTCCAGCTGCCTCAGCAGCCTCGGCAGCTGGGGAGAGTGAGACCTCGCCGCGATCTGGGACTCGAGCAGCAACGCGTAGCCCGTGCCGATCTCGCGGAACCAGCTGCTGTCCGGCGGGACACGCAGGTTGATCAGGTCCGCCACCGCCCGTTGGGCCAAGTTCAGCCGGCCGTAATCGAATGCCCGCTGGCCGGCTGCATAACGGGCGACGAGCTTGGTTTCGGGGCCTATCGGCGTACCGATCAGCTTTTCGAGCGTGGCGCCAGCCGCAGCACCGGCCAGCGAATCACCCTCCGCGAAGCGGGCCTCGAGATAGAGGATCGCTAGACGTTCTTCCTCGGGAATCAACGCCGGCAGAGGGGCAGCCCGGCTGGGCCAGCCGGTAATGATCGCATTCATGTGGGAGAAGACCTGCAGGCGGCCCTGTTCTTGAACAGTGACTGCCCGAGCCGTGTTGCGGCGGAGCGCCGCATCCGCATCCCCCAGAGGCAAACCCAGGGAGAGTGCTATACCCATGATGAACGGCCCCATCACGCTATCGGTCCTGAGCGCCTCACGTCTGCCACTGCTGTCGCCCACGGCGTGCGCAAGTACCCAGCGGTTGGAAGTCGCCCATGGCGAGGTCGAATCGGTCCGAAGTATGAGGGAGAGGACCTTCCGCGCCCCCGCTGTGTCGCCCAAGGCAAGCGCCAGAGCTGTTCCATGTTCGAGCGCGGGCACAAAGCTGGAATCGAGCGCGAGCGAGCGGCCAAAGGCCTGGGCAGAGCGCCCGAGATGGTCGGGGATCCCGGCCACCGCACCCCAGTGGTAGAGAACGTCCGCCAGCTCGAACCAGGCTTCGGCATTGTCCGGCGCCAGTTGAACGAAACGTTCGGCGGCCGCTATACCCAGGCGCCAGGGACGAGGTCCGGGATATTTGTCACCGACTTGAATGGCCAGAAGCGCGCGGTCCGCGGGGCCGAGCTTGTCCCGATGCTTCCAGGCCAGGGCGGCGCCCTCCTCGTTGGAGGCCTGACCGAACCAAAGCCCCGCACGGGTGAGACCCAGGCCCGCCAGCGCAAAAGTGGAGTCGAACTGGAGTGCGCGCTTGAACCCGTCTGCTGCCTTGGTGAACTCACCTCGACGCATGAGCGCCTGCCCTTCCAGGTAGGCGCGGAGTGCGGGCAGCGACGTGCTGGTGAGGCTGGCGAGCCGCTGTTCGCCTTCCCCAGCCTCCAGGGCCAGGAGTTTCCCCGCCAGCCGATCCACCAGCCTTGGAAGGCTGTCCGGCGAGCCTTCGACGCTGGCCTGCGCCGTGACCCTGTGGTCACGCGCATCGAGAACCGCGGCGTTGATGGTGATCTGTTGCCGGGTACCCACCACATCACCTTCGATCAAGCGACCGGCGCCGATTCCCGCCGCCACCGCGATCGCGTCTTGCTCGGCAAGATCACCGGCTGCGCCGGCTTTCCTGCGCCAGGCTGCCAGCAGACTGCGAGGATCGGCCGCTCTAATCCCGGTCGTCCCGCTCAGTTTGGCGGCCAGCAGGTCAACCATTCCCTCACGGAGATAACCGAGGGAAGAGTCGGCACCACTCACCCGAAAGGGCGCGACCGCGACGACTGCGCTATCCATCTTCATCGGCGGCGCTCGACGGGCCACCAGCGCGAGCAGCAGGGCGAGCACCAGCGTCGCGACCCCGCCGGCAACCAGCCAGCGACGGCGGTGCGGACCAGACTTTGCCGGCCTCACGAACGAGGGAGACAAACGCGCCTGAGTGATTGCCACCGGGTCCGACGCCGTGTGACTCACGTCCAGGACCGAGAGCAGGTCTTCGGCGCTCTGGGGCCGGTCGGCTGGACGCTTCTCCAGGAGCTGCATGATCGTGTCGCCTAAGGCCACGGGCACCGCGCGACGCCGCTCGCGAACCGGTATCGGCCGCTCAGTAGCGTGAGCGACGAGAAGCTGTGCCGCAGTCCGGCCTTGAAAGGGTGGCTGGCCGGCGAGCATCTCGTAGGCGACCACGCCTAGGGAGTAGAGATCCGCCCGCGCGTCAGTACCGGGATCAGCTGCCGCCTGCTCTGGCGCCATATAGAGCGGAGTGCCGAGCGCCACGCCCGCCGAGGTGAGGCCACTGTGCTCCACTGACGCGGTGATCGCCTTGGCGATGCCGAAGTCGGCCACCTGGGCCTCGTCTCCGGACAAAAGGATATTGTCTGGCTTGATGTCCCGGTGAACGATGCCGTGCCGGTGGGCGTAGGCCAGCGCTCGCGCGACTTCGCCGAGGATCCGTACCGCGGTTCTGATCGGAAGCTCACCTTGCTGCGCGAGCCGCGCCCGGAGCGATTCGCCCTCGACGTAGGGCATGGTGTAGTACAGAAAGTCACCGGCCTGGCCGGCGCTGAGGAGCGGGACGATATGCGGGTGCTGCAGGCCTGCCGCGACCTGGATCTCCCGGCGAAACCGCTCGGTACTGAGCCCGCCGGTGAGCTCGCGGGGCAATACCTTGAGCACGACAGTTCGGCCCAGCGCCCGCTCCCGCGCCACGAACACCCGGGACATGCCGCCCCGGAGCTGGCGCTCGAGCAGGAACGCGTCACCCAGCGCCTGTTGCAGCGGGTCGCGGATATCGGCCAGAAATCACCTGTGTCGGGAGGCTGTCTTAGAAGCTAATTCGCTGGCGGGTATTGGCTATTGCAGGTGGCAGGATGCCCGGCGAGACCCAACTCTCGCGCCCATGTCCGGGAGCCGACCGGCACCGCGATCAGGAGGCAAGATGTGGGAGCGGTAAAGAGGTGAGCGGTAAGAGGTGAGCGGTGAGTGGGGATGCCCGCTTACCGCTTACCTCTTTCCTCTTACCGCCTACTTCCTTCGCCTCACTGCTTTGCCTTGCCCGGCTCATCCGCCGGATTCACGTAGGTCAGCTTCCATGGTCCCACCCCATTGATCTGGACTATGGTCTTGCCTTTGGCCTGCACAAAATGGCGGGTACCCGGCTGCATCGAGACGTAGGAGCCGGCCGGCATGGAGTTCAGCGCCGACTCGTCGAACTTGTCGCCCATGCCTAGCCGGAAGGTCCCCTCGATCACCGTGACCCGCTCCACGGCCGGATGGGAATGGGGAGGGATGCGATAGCCATCCGGGAGCGTGATGCGCATGGTAAAGGGAACCGACTGCCCGGGATCTCCCTCCAGCACTGCCACCTTGGCTCCAGCCGGGAGACTGGACGGGGCGGGACCCCAGGTGACCTGATCGGGTGATACCATCACGGCGTGCGGCGCGCCCTGGGTGGGTGAGCCCTGTGCGGCGGCGACGCCAGCAGACAGCGAAAGCGAAGCTGCGATGAGTATGAGTCGCATTGATCCTCCTGAAGGATTCCGGTTGAACTACCTCACCTGGGTCGGCAATCCGCTGGGCACCCGCCCCGGCACTACGCCCTGCAGGTTCCGGGCGGCGGGATCGGTGAGCGCTTTCATGAACTCGGTCACCTCATCCACCGTTTGCGGAGTGAAGAATACCCCCTCGAGCAGTGGATCGCGGGTCTTCAGGATGTCGGCCTTGTTGTCCAACATGGTCGAGGCGGGCACGAGGTCGCCGCCGGTGAAGCTCATCAGCTTGACGTCAGACTCGCTGTAGTGATCCACGAAGTCACGCAGACTGAAGAACGCTCCGTCGTGCCCATAGGGCGCAGTCAGCTCGACGTTCCGGAGCGCGGGCGTTCGGAACGCAAACCTGTCCGCCTCTATTCCAGTCTCCAGGAACCGCCCGAAGTCCTCGCGCTGGGCATCCTTTCCCGGGCCGAACTGCGCCACGGCCACGTTATGGAACTTGTTGTCGGTGAGCGCGGGGCCGTTGTGGCAGACGGAGCAGCGGGCACTCATGAAATTCTTGGCGCCAGCCAGCTGCACTTGCGTCATCGCCTCATCGTTGCCTCGCAGGAAGCGGTCCCAGGGCGAGTTGTTGAAGGAGAGCCGGTCGATCAGGAAGCCCGCGATGGCGTTGCTGGCGTGAGCAAAGGTCATCTGCTCGAAGCGTTGGCCAGGATAGGCCTTCTCGAACATGTGGCGATATTCCTTGATGGCACCGAGCCGAGCCATCAGGCCGGCCCAGATCTGCTGCGGCTGGTCATCGGGAATCGTGGCCAGCTCATTGCCGCCGAAGGCCCGCATCTCCTCTCGGGACAGGACAGGGAAGAGCGGCTGGGCCGACACTGCGCCGAACTCGAACACCCGGGTCATCGCCGGCGTCAGGGCTGGACCGGCAGGAGTGTGGTAGTTCCCCGCCGCGTCCCGGCTCACCCGGCCATCCCAGAATAGCTCGGTAACCGCAAACAGGTTGAAGACCTGGGGTGAGTTGCGGGGGATAAAGGCGCCATCGGGGTGGGTCCGGGTCGGACCCAGTCCGAAGCCACCCTGGCCGATGGAGAGGCTCCTGCCATCACCGGTAGCCAGGGACGGCAGGTGGCAGGTCATGCAGGAGATGTCGCGGTTGCCGCTCAGGAGCTTGTCGAACGCGAGCGCCTGGCCCAGCCGTACCAGCGCGGGCCGGACCTGGGGCGGCTTGGGCAACGGGGTGATCCCCCGCCCCGCCGTCAGCAGCCGGACCTCCGCCGCCAGCGCATGCACCTCGGATCGCGAGGCATCAGCGGAGAGAACTTTTGCGGGACCGGTACTCTCGTCGTCACTGCAACCGAACAGCGCGACCACCGCCGCAGATACGGCCAGTCTGCCGATCCACGCCATGCCTCTCATACGCGCCTCGCTCCGAGCTTCATTTGTAGGATTGTGATTCGAATGCCTGGGACCCGCCTACACTAGATCGCAATCGAGCCGGGAAAGCCGACATGGATGTTACAGCAGGCACCAGTCCCTGGCCGCCCGCCTCTCTCCCGCAAGCACGCGCATTGTAAGATTATGCAGAGGGGGCCGGAGAGCAGCAAGCTGCCGGATGATCGTTAGCGCGGGTTCAGCTGCCCAAGTAGCTCGCCCAGCCTCCGCATCTCTTCACCGTACTTTGCCCAGTCCAGATTCCGCTGGGCCTGGATTGCGGCATTGTAGTGGTCGCGGGCCTGGGTGACCAGCGTCCCGAGTCGAGCGTCGCGACTCGCGGGTTCCGGCGCAGCGGTGGAATCGGCCGCCAGCGCCGGGGGCGGTACCCGCCGTCCACTCCCGCCACCAAACATCTCGGTGAGTCCCTCCTCCAGCGTCTCCCGCATCACCACCCGATTCCGGTAGGCGACCACCACGCGCTTGAGCTCCGGAATCCGTCCGCCCTCCGCCCGGAGATAGATCGGCTGGACGTACATCAGCGCTTCCTCGATGGGAATTACCAGCAGGTCGCCCCGGATCACCTGGGAACCCCGCTGATCCCAGAGCGTGAGCTGCTGCGACACCTCGGTGTTCTGGTTGATCCGGTTCACGATCTGCTGGGGCCCGAACGCGAGACTCTGCCGCGAGAGCCGGTAAACCCGA
>Ga0307410_10000604_pt1 | contig 14783 bp, 12 predicted proteins | sample 322Ometagenome_3_FD_203707 | JGI IMG/M metagenome (GOLD analysis project Ga0307410, IMG submission 203707) | Maize rhizosphere microbial communities from greenhouse at UC Davis, California, United States - 322HYB-O-3 | ecosystem: Host-associated > Plants > Roots > Rhizosphere > Soil | place... | reverse complement strand
TCACCACAGAAGGTGGTTTGGACGTCGCTTCTCATCGACGAAAAATTTGCGAGGCAACGCAGCTGCTGCAGGGTCTGGGCGTGCGCGTGAGTTTATTTGTCGATCCCGAAACGGCTCAGATTGAAGCCAGCCACGACGCTGGCGCGGATGCGGTTGAAATTCATACCGGCGCTTATTGCAATGCACTGGGGATGGAGCGCGACAAGCAACTGCAAGTGATCCGCGAAGCCGCGAAGCTGGCGCAGAGTCTCGGTCTGGAGGTTCACGGCGGCCATGGGCTGAACTATGACAATGTTCTGGCCATCGCACAGATCTCCCAAATGGCCGAGCTCAATATCGGTCACAGTATCATCGCGCGAGCGATTATCGTCGGCATCGAGCAAGCGACGCGTGAGATGAAGGAGATTCTTAATAAAGCGCGTCAAACAAGCTGACATTGAAATCTCTTCCCAGCTCAAGAATTGAACATTTCGCTAATATGATCCTAGTTACCGCCGAGCAGATGCGCGAGATCGATCGATTGACGATCCAAAAGTACGGCACGCCTAGCCTGACGCTGATGGAGCGCGCCGGAGCGGGAGTCGCGCACGCAATCCTGCGGCGTTTCGGCGAGGCCGCGAGCAAAGGTGTCTTGGTTGTTGCGGGCAAAGGCAACAATGGCGGAGACGGTTTTGTTGTGGGGCGCTTGCTCCGGCAGCAGGGGGTTTCCTGCGAAATCGCCCTATTGGCCAAACGCAACGAAATTTCCAGCGACGCAGCGAACAAGCTAGAGTCGTATTTGACAGCCGGCGGCAAGGTAGTCGATATCGGTGCCGATCGTTTAGCTTTGCTCAACGACTCAATTGCCGGCAAGGGATTGCTGGTCGATGCGATTCTGGGTACCGGGACAAAGAATGAGATCCGCGGATTGTACGCTGACGCTATTAAGGCAATGAACCAGTCCGGATTACCCATTGTCGCCATCGACATACCTTCCGGGCTGGATACCGACAAAGGAACACCGCTGGGCATGTGCATCCAAGCTGTTATGACGGTTGCGCTCGCGTATCCCAAGCTCGGCGAAGCGATCCATCCAGGTTTGGGGTATGTCGGCGAGCTTGTGGTTGCCGAGATTGGCATTGAGCCCGCCGCGCTAACCGAGGTGGCGCCCACTGCAGAACTACTGAGCCTGGAACAGGTGCGTTCGTTAGTTCCGGTCCGTAAGCCGGATTCGCACAAGGGAACCTATGGCCACGTCGTGGTGATCGCCGGCTCGCGCGGGAAAACCGGCGCGGCTATTCTCGCCAGCCGCGCATGCATGCGCGCCGGCGCGGGATTGACTACTTTGGCGGCGCCGCGATCGCTTAACGACGTTTTTGCCAGCGCCATGATCGAGGTGATGACCGAACCATTGCGCGATACTGCCGAGGAGGAGATCGAAGCACTGACCGACGAAGAGTGGCGACGACTGTTGGAACGCAAGACGGTGGCTCTGTTTGGTCCTGGCATCGGCGTCACCGATTCAACGCGTAACAACCTCCGTTGGCTGTTGCGCCATTTAAATATTCCCTGGGTGATCGACGCCGATGGATTGAATAACCTTGCGCTCGATATCGATCGGCTGCGCAAGGCCAGGACAGCGCCGATCTTGACGCCTCATCCGGGTGAAATGGCGCGGCTCCTGGGCAAAGACGCATCGACCGTCAACCGAGACCGCATCGGCGTAGCGCGCGCGTTTGCGACCGAACATCGATGCTATGTAGTGCTTAAAGGCGCGCGCACAGTGCTCGCCACACCTGCCGGCAAAATTGCCATCAATCCAACGGGCAATCCGGGAATGGCCAGCGGCGGCATGGGCGACGTTCTCGCGGGCATTTTGGCAGCGCTTCTCGCCCAACGTCTCTCTCCTGAAGAGGCGATGAAGTTGGCGGTTTATCTGCATGGTTTGGTCGCAGACCGAATTGCTGCCGAGCGTGGGATGATCGGCATGATTGCTTCAGATATCATTGACGGCTTACCCGCTGCGATGCGCAGTCTGTCCGCTGCCGCTTAGACTCGAAATTTCCTAAAAAATATACTACTTCTGCTTATGGAGCGGTGTTGCTGATGCACTGGGCGGTTATTTCGCGCTCCGCCGAGCACACGCGACGCTTGGGGGTTAGATTAGGTAAGCTGTTGCAGGGCGGTGAAATTGTTGGGCTTATCGGGGAACTCGGAACTGGCAAGACCTGTTTTGTAAGAGGCTTGACGGAGGGGTTGGGGGTTAGCCGAGAAACGTGGATTCGCAGCCCCACGTTTACACTTGTCAATGAGTATCACGGTCGCTTACCCATCTATCACATCGATCTTTACCGAATCGAAAGTACCGGCGAATTCGAAGAACTAAATCTCCGAGAGTACCTCTACTCTAGCGGCGTCAGCCTGATTGAATGGTTCGAGTATTTTCCTGCCGGCGAGGTTGACGATCATCTCAGAATCGAGCTGGCGTATTGCGAGGGCAGAAAACGTCAGGTGACGTTTATACCTCACGGCGCACGCTACGAGGAATTGGTGAAGGCCTTACAGCAAAAAGAAGTCAAACTAAAAGATGAGATTCGGCGCTAGGTCTTCAACCTTCAGATGCTGAACTCCTGAGTGTCTAGATAGCGGCGCATTGAATATGTCATTGCTGGTTCAGAAATACGGTGGTTCTTCCGTCGCGACGATAGAGCGCATCAAGCATGTAGCCGAGAAAATCTGCGCGGCCAAGCGCACCGGGCATGATCTTATCGTGGTGGTCTCGGCCATGGCCGGAGAAACCAACCGGCTTTTAGGGCTAGCACATGAGATTTCAGAGATGCCCGATGAGCGTGAGAAAGATGTTTTGCTGGCTTCGGGAGAGCAGGTGTCGATTGCCTTGCTCAGCCTCGCGTTGAAAGAGCGTGGACAGCCGTCGCGCTCGCTTCTCGGTCATCAGGTGCGAATAGAAACTGATAACGCTTATGGCAAGGCGCGCATCCGCAACATCGATTCCAAGAGAATTTTGCAATCCTTGAAGGCGGGAGAAGTTGTGGTCGTGGCGGGATTCCAGGGCATCGATGAGGACGACAATATCACCACGCTGGGGCGCGGCGGATCGGACACCACTGCGGTGGCGCTGGCGGCGTTTCTCAATGCCAGCGCATGCGAGATCTATACAGATGTCGAAGGGGTTTTCACCACCGATCCAGGGATTTGCGCCGATGCCCAAAAACTGCCGCGAATTTCTTATGAGGAAATGATCGAGCTAGCCAGCACCGGCGCCAAAGTGCTGGAGATCCGTTCAGTCGAGTTCGCTAAAAGATTCGCTGTTCCAGTGCACGTTCGTTCTAGCTTTGGCGATATCGAAGGGACGTGGGTCATCAAGGAGGATGAGAGCATGGAAGATCTGCTGGTCTCGGGCGTGAGCTACGACAAGAACGAAGTGAAAATCACGATACTCCGTGTACCCGACCGGCCGGGTCTTGCCGCTCAGGTGTTCGGCCCCATCGCCGACGCCCACATTGTCGTCGACATGATCATTCAAAATGCCAGTGCCGACGGTACTACAGATTTGACTTTTACGGTTTCTCAAGCGGATTATAAAAAGGCTTTATCCATCGTCGAGAAGACCGCGCCCGCTATAGCGGCCAAAGGGGTTGATGTCGATACCGATATCTGCAAGGTCTCCGTCGTCGGTGTGGGGATGCGCACGCACGCCGGAGTGGCGGCAAAGATGTTTCGGGTTTTGGCCGAGGAGGGAGTTAACATCGAAATGATTTCCACTTCGGAAATTAAGATCTCGGTCGTCATCGCAGCCAAGTATACAGAGTTGGCGGTGCGGGTGCTGCACGAGGCGTTCATCGGCAAGCAGGGGAATGTATGAAGGATGTTTTGATCTACGACACGACACTGCGGGATGGGTGTCAAGCGGAAGATATTTCATTCACTTTGGAGGACAAGCTCCGTATCGCGGAGAAGCTCGAAGAATTGGGAGTAGATTATATCGAGGGCGGTTATCCCGGATCGAATACTCGAGATGCGGACTTTTTCAAACAAGTGATGAAGCTCAATCTCAAGAACGCCAAAATCGCCTCCTTCGGCACCACCCGCAAACCCAGCGCGAAAGCAGCGCAGGATGTGAGCCTCAAAATTCTCCTGAGCGCCGATGCACCCGTAGTCACCCTGGTGGGCAAAACTTGGGATCTCCATGTGCGCGATGATTTAAGGATCAGTAAGAAGGCGAACTTGGAAGTTATCGCCGACTCGATCGCCTATGTGAAACGGCGCGTCGATCAGGTGATTTTCGATGCCGAACATTTTTTTGACGGATTTCGTTCGAATCCTGAATATGCGGTGGAGTGCTTGCAGGCGGCTCAACAAGGCGGCGCCGATTGGATCGTCCTATGTGATACCAACGGCGGCCGTTTGCCCGGGGAGATTCGTGAAGCCATCGCCAAAGTGAATGAGTCCGTGACAACGGCGCTCGGAATCCATTGCCATAATGACGGCGAGCTGGCCGTCGCCAACACTATGGCGGCGGTTGAAATGGGGGTGCGCCAGGTTCAAGGAACGATCAACGGTTTTGGCGAACGCTGCGGCAATCTCAATTTGATTTCGCTGATTCCTAATCTGCAATTAAAAATGGGCAAGAACTGCATCAAGCCGAACCAGCTGAAGAAGCTGCGCGAGGTATCGCATTTCTTTTATGAACTGGCGAACATTCAACCGAACAAGCGACAGCCCTACGTTGGCGACAGTGCCTTTGCGCATAAGGGCGGGCTCCATGTATCGGGGGTGTTGAAGAACCGCGAGACCTACGAGCATATCGATCCGGATTTCGTCGGTAATCGGCAAAGGGTGCTGGTTTCGGATCTCTCTGGGCGCAGCAACGTTGTTTATAAGGGCAAAGAGTACGGCATCGATCTCGAGGACCAAGGTAACGCCGTGCAGGAAATTTTGCGACGGACCAAGGAACTGGAGAGCCAGGGATATGAGTTCGAGGCGGCGGAAGCCTCATTCGAGCTGCTGATCCAGCAAGCGCTCGGCAGAAAAAAGAAAAACTTCAAACTGATCGGCTTTCGCGTCATCGACGAAAAAAGACAGGAAGGCGAAGCGCCGCGCTCCGAAGCGACCATTATGGTCGAAGTCGACGGCGTGATGGAGCACGCGGCGGCGATGGGCAATGGCCCGGTTAACGCTCTCGACCAGGCGCTGCGCCGGGCATTGACAAAGTTTTACCCTGGTCTCAAGGATGTCGAGTTGTTGGATTATAAAGTCCGGGTGCTATCCTCCGGAGAGGGAACCGCAGCTTCGGTGCGAGTTCTGATCGAATCGGGCGACGGCAAGGCGCGCTGGGGTACTGTCGGCGTCTCGCATAATGTAATTGAGGCGAGTTGGCAGGCTCTGGTGGACAGCATCGACTACAAACTTTATAAGGACGCCCGGCGTCGAACGGATTAAGCGGGTGGCGTGGACGGCGATCCTGCTCACTTGGTCGACGCCAACTAACCTTATGTTTGATGTGGTCAAAGAAGACATCCGGGTCGTTTTCGATCGCGATCCGGCCGCCCGTAATGTCTGGGAGATCATTTTTACCTATCCCGGATTTCATGCGCTATTCTTCTATCGGGTCGCCCATTCGACTTGGATCAGCGGCTTCAAAGGCCTAGCTCGATTCGCCAGCAATCTCGGCCGCTTCTTTACTGGCATTGAAATTCATCCGGGAGCCCGGATTGGTCGGCGCTTCTTCATCGATCACGGTATGGGGGTGGTGATCGGTGAGACCACCGAGATCAAAGATGATGTGACTCTTTACCAAGGAGTCACTCTCGGCGGCACCAGTTTGAGAAAAGAAAAGCGCCACCCGACGGTGGAAGATTGGGTTGTCATAGGCGCCGGCGCGACGGTGCTCGGGCCGGTGACAATCGGTCATAACAGTAGAATCGGTTCAGGATCGGTTGTGGTTTCCAGTGTGCCGCCGCATTCGACTGTTGTCGGAATTCCGGGACGGGTCGTTGAAGGCGAAGCTGCTCGCCGGGACGCTCATGCTCATATTATCGATCTCGATCACGCCCGGCTGCCTGATCCCATCGCCAAAGCCATCGGTGGGCTGGCAGATTACATTCAGAAGCTGGAGCAACGGGTTGACGAACTGACCGACCGGCAAGGCGGGCTCGAGGAGCAGCGAGCCGAGCAGAGTGAAGTCCTCGACAAGGTTAAGGAGCTGCTCAAAAATTCGACTTGAATTGGCGAGAACGCAAGCCGTTACACGAAACAGGTATTTCGCGGAGAGATGAATCGCGTGATTGCGCCCCCGCTACGGTTCTATTCATAGGCAAGGGATAAATTATTCAGAGTTCCATGACTACGAGAAAGCCAAAGGTTGTCGTTGCCATGAGCGGCGGCGTCGACAGTTCGGTCACAGCGGGTTTGCTCGTCGAGCAAGGCTACGATGTAGTGGGCGTATCGCTGCGTATGTGGGAAGGAAATCGCGGCCCGCGCGTTTGTTCCGACCATCGCGGTGCCGAAGATGTCGCCGAGTTTCTAGGCATTCCTCACGAGCTTTTGGATTTGCGTTCGCAATTCGTCGAAACCGTCGTTAAACCCTTCGCTCAGGACTATATTCGCGGGCGCACGCCCAATCCATGCGTCGCCTGCAATCGCGATTTCAAGCTCGGCACCTTACTGCAATGGGCCAAGCAGCAGCAGGCGGACTACGTGGCCACCGGCCACTACGCACGGATCGAACGGGACAGCACTTCCGGGCAAGCCTCACTGCTGCGCGGCATCGATGAAGCAAAAGATCAGTCGTATTTCTTGTTTGCTCTTTCGCAGGATCAACTGGCGCATACGATTTTTCCCCTTGGCGATCTGCGGAAGAACCAGGTCCGGGAAAAAGCACGCGGCTTCGGTTTATCGGTGGCGGATCGCCCCGAGAGCCAGGACATCTGCTTCGGTGACTACAAGTCCCTGGTCCAGGCCCATGCCGATGTCAAAGATCTTGGCGCCGGCGATATCGTCAACAGATCCGGTAAAGTACTGGGCACGCACAACGGCATTCACGGTCTCACTATCGGTCAACGCCGGGGCCTTGGGATTGCGGCGCCGCAAGCATCTTATGTTCTCGATATTGATCCAGCATCGAAGCGGGTCGTCATCGGGACTAAGAGTGAACTTGCCTGTAGCGGACTCACGGCGGAGCGGATGAATTGGCTCGAGCCGCCGGTTGCCGCAGAGTTCGCGGCGCAGGTGCAAATCCGTTACCGTTCGCCGGCAATTCCATGTGTCATACGTTTGGTCGAAAACAATGCTTGCCAGGTGCGCTTCAAAGAAACATACCCGGGGGTAACGCCGGGTCAGGCGGCGGTCATTTATTGCGGCGAGAAGCTCCTCGGCGGAGGCTGGATTGAACAGGCGATCCCATAGAATCTATCAGCTATCAAGATCCGGTCATGCGCAGAAGATCCCAGGCGGATCCATTCTACCTGTTTTCATCTCTCGATTGGCTAACCTATGCGCATAGCAGTTGCGACACTCGGTTGTAAAATCAATCAATACGATTCGGCCGTAATTCAGTCGCGCTTGGAAGAGAAGCACTCGTTTGTGCCCTTCGAAGAGCCAGCCGATTGCTACATCATCAATACCTGCACCGTAACCGATCGCGCCGACTGGGAAGCGCGACAATTGGTGCGCCGGGCTAAACGGCGGAGCCCGAATAGCAAGGTGCTGCTGACCGGCTGTTACGCGCAGGTAAGTCCGGCAGAGGTGGCGCGAGTTCAAGGTGTCGACTTTGTCGTCGGGCTTAATCGGCTAGATGATCTGCTGCGCCTGGTCGAAACGACAGATCTCAATTATCCACGGATTCACGTCAGCGATGTCAAACGGCAGCGCGGCGTGCCGGTCCTCGGCACCCGGGCTTTGCCCGGACATACTCGCGCATTCCTCAAGATTCAAGAAGGCTGTAATTATACCTGCAGCTACTGCATTATCCCGACCGCCCGCGGCCTGAGTCGCAGTGTCGCGCCGCGCGAAGTTTTGCATCAAGTTAAATTGCTGGCCGATGCGGGTTATGCGGAGATCGTTCTGACCGGAATTCATCTCGGCGGATACGGCCAGGATCTAACCCCGAGGACCGATCTCACCGCTCTCTTGGAAATGCTCGTCGACAGCAGCCTGGTTCGACGAATTCGCCTGAGCTCTCTCGATCCGCGCGAAGTGCCGGACCGATTGCTCGATCTCATCGCCGGCTCGGAAGTTATCTGCCCGCACCTGCATATCTGCGCACAGGCGGGTGAGGACACCATTCTCAAACAGATGAAGCGCAATTACGATACCGCCTATTATCGCGAGCTACTAAGTAAAACCCGCGAACGATTGCCGGAAGCGGCCCTAGGCAGTGATATCATCGTCGCCTTTCCGGATGAGAGCGACGAGCAGTTCGAAAGCTCATTGGCTTACTTCGCATCGCTGCCGCTGACTTATTTTCACGTTTTTCCGTATTCGCAGCGTCGCGGCACTGCCGCCTCGATCTTCCCGCACCCGGTGCCTATTGTAGCCAAGAAATTGCGCGCGCAAAGAATGCGACAACTGGGCGCCGAGAAAAAAGAGCAATTCTGCCAAACCTTCCGTGGCCGGCGCATGGCGGTTTTGATCGAAGAGAAGATCGACCGCGGCAGCGGTGGTCGCCGCGGCTTTACCAGAAATTACTTGCCCATCATCGTCACCGGTGCAAACCATCGCGTTAATGAAGAGGTGGATGTCCAGATCCAAGGGTTCGCTGGCGGTTGCTTGACCGGGGCTGCCATTTATCCTGGCGCGTGCGAAAACCCAAGCGAGACCCGCGCATAGCAGGGACTTTGAAAAATCCAGCACAGTTAGAGGCCCTTCAAAAAGAGCTCGGTTATAGCTTCAAAGACCGATCTCTCTTGGTTAAGGCTCTGACGCACGTCTCTTACGATCGAAAAAAAACCGGAAGCAATAACGAAGTCCTTGAGTTTCTCGGTGACGCAGTGCTGGATCTGGCGATCAGTGATTTGTTGATCCGGCGTTTTCCCGAGAGGAGCGAGGGCGATTTATCGCGCATGCGCGCAGGGCTGGTCAACTCTGCTGTGTTGGCCGAGAAGGGGAGCGCGCTGGCGCTCGGCGCTGTGTTGCTTTTGGGCAAAGGCGAAGAGCGCAGTGCCGGAAGAAAAAAGCAGTCGATTCTGGCGGGCGCGTTCGAAGCCTTACTCGGCGGAGTTTATCAGGATGGCGGGTACGATCCGGCTCGGCGCATCATTGAACGTTATTTCGCCCCTGATGTGATCGAAAGAACACTCGGCCAGCAGGATTATAAAACGCGACTCCAGGAAATCAGCCAGCTACTTTTTCGAGCGCCGCCGGTTTATCGCTTGGTTTCCGAAAGTGGTCCCGATCACGCCAAGTGTTTCGTCACCGAGATCTCGGTCGGTGGCAACGTGCTGGGGACCGGCGAAGGCAAATCAAAAAAGCAATCCGAACAAAAAGCTGCTAGACAAGCATTGAACGAGCTCCAGAAAAGCGACAAGACTGGGTCTTGATTATCCCGGCTGCGGCCGAATTGTCAGTCAGTTCAACATGCGAGAAATCTCCACGGATGTGTTGGTTGTAGGCGCAGGCGGCGCAGGAATGTACGCGGCGATTTCAGCCGCGCGCCAAGGGGTATCGGTGCTGCTCCTGGATAAGAGTTTGGTCGGCCGCGGCGGAGCGACGATCATGGCGCAGATGACGGTGGCCGCAGCGCTTGGGCAGGAAGAGCCGGATGACTGCGCAACTCATCTCAGGGATACGCTCGAAGCCGGCCGCGAGCTGTGTAATGAAGAACTTGCCGAGCTGCTATGCTATGACGGCCCCGCGCGTATCCTCGAGATGGAAGGGTGGGGCACGCGCTGGGCGCGTGCGGGTGACCGCATCAGGCAGGAAATAGCGCCGGGCCATAGCCGAAAGCGCTGCTGCTACGTCGACTTTCTCAATACTGGTCCGGCCGTCGCCGCTACCCTGCGCCGCAAGGTGAGCGAAGTCGCCGCGATCCGGCGCCTCAGTAATATCGCGGTGGTTGATCTTATCATCGAAGACGGCCGCGCCGTCGGCGCTATCGGGTTAAGTCTCGCCGAAGGTGAACTGGTCACCTGCCATGCCAAAGCGATCATTCTTGCCGCGGGCGGCCTGACTAAGCTTTACGAGCGCAACAGCGCATCATCGAATATGGGAGGGGAAGCTTACGCTCTGGCTTTGTGGGCCGGCGCTGAGCTGATCGACATGGAATTCGTGCAGTTTTTTCCCATCGGTCATCTTGCGCCGAGATTGGTCGGTATGGATCCCATCATGTGGGATCCGTTTCGTTATAAGCTGGGCGGAAAACTTCTCAACGGCAGCTTTGCTGAATTTGTCGATCGCTATGGCGCCGTGGATTTTGGGAAATACACCGTTACTCGTGATATCGCCGCCTACGCCATTCTCAAAGAAGTCGAAGCCGGTCGTGGAACGCCGCATGGCGGAGCCTATCTCGATTTCCGCCATGTTCCCGAAGCGCAATTGCGCGCAGCGTTCGGACCGGTGATCGATCGCTTGCTTAGCAATGGCATCAATCTCACCAAGACGCCGGTCGAAGTCGGTCCAACCGCCCACTACCAAATGGGCGGTATCCGAGTGAACACTCGTATGGAGACGTGCATTAAGGGATTGTACGCGGCCGGCGAAGCGGTCGGCGGCGCTAACGGCGCCAATCGCTTGTCCGGTAATGCGATCACGGAGGCGTTTGTCTTCGGCGCCCGCGCCGGTGCATGCGCCGGCGCAGAAGCCAAGACCCTGTCGCGGAACCGCGATGATAAGCTTGCCGCGGTTGCTCTTGATCGGATCCAGTCGATGCCGCCGCGCGGTTCTAAACGGGAAACCGCGCCGGTTATCCTTCAGGCCGAACTGCAAAAGCTGATGTGGGAGAAGGCCGGACCGTTTCGGACCGGTGAAAAGCTTTCCGAGGCCTTGCGGCGGATCCGCGACATGCGCGAACAAGAATTGACCGATCTTAAGATCGCCAGTGATCGCGCCTTCAATTTGGACCTTCAGGATTGGTTCGAGCTCCGTGCCATGCTGACAACGGCCGAGGCGGTGGTAACATCAGCGCTGGCGCGGACCGAGAGCCGCGGGGCGCATCAGAGAGAAGACTATCCCAACCTCGACCCTCTGCATCTCAAGAATCAAGTCCTGAAGCTCGAGGAGGGCGCGTTGAAGTCCACCTGGATCGATCCGGTGCGGCGCGCGGCGGGGCTAGCCGAGAATGGTTGAAGGCTCGATCAACAAAGCCGTTTTGCGCGTCCGCCGCGGCGGCCCCGCCGATACTCCGCGATTCGAGGATTTCGAAGTTCCGTTCGAAGACGGCATGTCGGTGCTCGATGCGCTACGCTGGATCCGAATTCATCGCGATAGCTCCCTGGCAATTCGTTACAGCTGCATCAATGCCAATGCCTGTAAAACCTGCATGGCGCTAGTCGATGGTCAAGTAGAATATACCTGCATCGCCAAACTGTTGCCCGGCATCGTTACGGTCGAGCCACTGCCAAAGCGCCGGCTGATTCGCGATCTGGTTACCGATGTTGTGCCGGATGAGGAAAAAGCGTTGCTTGCACGGCAACAACCAGACTGATGAAGCTGTCTGCCGAAACAAGCTCGCAAGTCAGGCGCGTGATCGCGATCAATGTGTCCTGAGACTTCGGTCGGTGTCAGTTGCTCGGGCCGGCGTGCTTGTAATCGAATCTCTATTCTAAGCCCATCAACTTTGCCGGGTTCGTACAGGCGACCTGCTTCACTTCATCTTTGCTGAGACCGCCTTCGTGCAGCATGCCCAGAAACATTCGAAAGAGCTCGGCCGGATTGGGACTGTACGGGCGGAAATAATCGGTGCTCGCGATAATTTGCTGCAAGCCAATCTGGCGGAACTGTTGCACGAGCTCCGGTGAATCCATCCGCCCGGGCGCAAGCGCATTCCAGCAGGTCTCGAGAAAAGCTCCCATCCCGGCAGCGCGCTGCATGGCATCCAGCGGCATGGCAATGATATGGCTTTGCACGTGATTGACGATGATCCGATGGCTATAACCCATATCCCGCGCCGCGTCGATAAAAGCGAGGGATTCCTGCCAGGAAACATGGCCCATGCCAAGAGTTAGGTCGTGCGCCTTACAGCACTCGATAATTTCGTAGCCCAGCGAAATCAGCTTTCCTTTATCATCCAGGAAGTAATAGTTGGGATTATTGAGCTGCGCGTGACTCTTGTAATAGGATTTGAGGCGGTTGCTAAAGCCTTTGCGTTCGACGTCGTTGCGCGCGCTCCAGGTCGGAAGAAAAACCATTTTGCCGCCAAGCTCGGCGCAGGATTCGATGATGCATGGGTTGGGACCTCCGGCTGTGCTGTTGAGCGCGACGCTGGACCACAGGCGAACCCTGGTCTCCACCGAGGAAAGAATATAGGGGACGACATTGATTGTCGGCCACCAATGCGACTTGAGAACCACGCCGCGCATGCCCATGGCCTCCGCTTTGGGCAACCAGAGAAATTCCGGTTCGCGCTTTCGTTCTTTGGCGGAAAATTCGAAGTCAATATGGCAATGAACATCGATCCCGCCATCGATCATCTCATCATATAAGCTCATGCGCAGACTCCTCCGAAGTTAGTTGCTAGCGAGCTAAATCGTTTTCTGCCGTTGAGTGTTATGAGATGCGGGGCTGGTCCTAAGTGTACGCGTTTTACAGCCTTATCGAGGCATGCGATTTTATTTTGCCGGCGCCACAGCATCGCTTGTATTTTTTGCCGCTGCCGCAGGGGCAGCGATCGTTGCGGCCGGCTTGAGGGACGATGTTTTTGGCGTCGGCGGCGCGGACGTTTTGCATCAGTTTTTCGCCCGGTTCGCCGGCATCGACGAGTTCCGCGAATTTTTTCAAATAGGGTTTGCTGTGAATGAAGAAGCTTTTCAGTCCGGCACAAAGATAATTCAACCCCTCTTCGCCATCCGGTGTTTTAATGAAACGGTCCTTGGGGCAGCCGCCGTTGCACATGCTGCGAACCTCGCACTCCATGCAATATCTGGGCAGGCTCGTCCATTTTTTCCTGCCGAATTCGTGCTGCGACGGATGATCGATCATCGATGCGAGAGTCTGTTCATAGATGTTGCCGATTTTGTATTCTGGCTCGACGTAGTGGTCGCAAGAGTAGAAATCGCCGTTGTGCTCGATCACCGGGACGTCGCCGCAAGTCTCACGGTAGATGCACAGCGCATGCTCCATGCCGAGAAAGGGGCGCACCGATTCATCGAATAGTTGAATGAAAACTTTGCCGATATCGTGACGTACCCATTCGTCGAAAATCGCCGAGAGAAATTCGCCGTAAGCGGCCGCCGGCACCGAACGTGAGCCGGCAGGATCGCCGGGTTTCTCCGGCTTTTCTACCAGCGGCAGGAATTGTAGGTACTGCCCGCCGATTTCCTTCAGATAGCGGTACACGGCAATGGGATGTTTCACGTTGATGTCGTGAACGACGCACAGCAAATCGACATGAACTTTGTGCCGGCGCAAAAGTTGGAAAGCGTGGACAACTTGCTTATGGGTGGGCTTCTGTCCCTTGGTCACACGGTAATGATCGTGCAGATCCTGCGGCCCGTCCAGGCTTAGCCCGACGTAGAATGTTTCTTTGGCAAAAAATTCACACCATTCCTCATCCAGAGTCGTGCCATTGGTCTGAATGCCATTGATGATTTTTTTGTCAGCCGGCAAGTGCTTTTTTTGCAGCTCCACGGCCTTGCGGAAAAAATCGACGCCCAGCAGGGTTGGTTCGCCGCCATGCCACGAGAAGCTGACGATCTCTTTGGGTGTTGCCTCAATATGCTGGATGATGTAGCGCTCGAGAGTTTCATCACTGAGGCGGAAGTTGGATCCCTTGGGATAAAGCTCCTCTTTCTTAAGGTAGTAGCAATAATGGCAGTCCAGATTGCAGATGGCGCCAACCGTTTTGACCATGATCTGAAATTCACGAGACGCTGTATTCAACCGATACCTCCGGAGGATCAAAAAACTGGCCGGTGCGGCCGGACGCAATCCATTGCGAGGACTCTACTCAAAAACAGTTCGGATGTCGAATTCGAAGCCCCGGTGCCGGTTCCAGAATAGACGGTGGAAAGTTGCGAGTGGGTGAGCAAGCCAAGGGGAAGCAGCCGGAGAACTCAAAGCGAGTTGTCACGGCGCTTCTTGCATGTCTATCAATGCGTTAATTTGATCGGCCGAAGGTTGTCGCGATTTTGCTCGCGAGCAGAGGCTGGATCTATCGCGATTCGCTGCCCGAATCGAGCGCTTTCCCGAGAGCTTTAAGATGATTGGTGAGATGTTGCACCATCATGCTTTCGGCCAGCTGGGGATTTTTCTTGAGGAAGGCATCCATGATCTGATCATGCTCGCGCATCGAATAATCGAGTCGTTGCGGCATATGCAACGACAGCAAGCGGGTTTTCTGGATTTCACGCCGCAGTTCCTCGACGAGTTGGTAAAGCCGCTCATTGTGCGACAGTTCGGCTATGTAACGATGGAAATTGCTGTTGGCATCGAAGTACTGCAGCACGTCACCCTTATGGCATGCTTCTCTGAGAAGCTGGTGCAGCTCGCGCAGACGAGCGATCTCGTCCGGCTGAGCCCTCTCGACGGCAAGACGCGCCGCCAAGCCCTCGAGTACGCCAGCGATCGTGTAGTAGTCGTGCATGTCCTCGCGCGATGGATTGCTGGCGACAACATGGTTGCTGGGCAAAAAC
>Ga0307410_10000603_pt1 | contig 14788 bp, 9 predicted proteins | sample 322Ometagenome_3_FD_203707 | JGI IMG/M metagenome (GOLD analysis project Ga0307410, IMG submission 203707) | Maize rhizosphere microbial communities from greenhouse at UC Davis, California, United States - 322HYB-O-3 | ecosystem: Host-associated > Plants > Roots > Rhizosphere > Soil | place... | reverse complement strand
ATGAGAAATCTAAAAGACATTTATAATTTTTCCACGTAAGAATGATGAGAAAACATACTATTATGATATATTTTATAGCAAATCTTCTTAAAGACAACACATATGACATTCCCTTGCTAAAGCTATGGAAGCATAGATCAAAGATATATTAATAAGTAATAATGGCAAAGATGGTGATAAGTTAAGATTGATTCTTCTGAGTATCAAACCCATTTAAAATGTGCTCAATTATGTATAAAGCACCGCAAAAACAACCCCCTACAATAATAAGCTTACCTACTAGGAGTGCCATTACTACTATGTCTACCATAGATGCCCCATAATTCAAATAGAGATTATATATAATTTTATCCATTAGCCCAATATGTTCATGAGCACGCATTCTGCTTGCTATTTCAATATTATTGCGAGTACACGCTTTAATCAGGGCAGTACAACCAAATTTATTTTTTAGATTGACATTAACCCTTGGATCAGCAAGCAATTCCTTTACTGCTTCTATATTATTGAAAAAACATGCTGTTATCAGAGCAGTTTCACCCCATGTATTTTGTAGATTGACATCAACTTTTTGGTCAGCAAGCAATTCCTTTACTATTTCCATATTATTGTGAGCACATGCTTTCATCAGAGCAGTATCACCCCATCTATCTTGTAGATTGACATCAACTTTTTGGTCAGCAAGCAATTCCTTTACTGCTTCCATATTATTGAAAAAACATGCTGTTATCAGAGCAGTTTCACCACATTTATCTTGTAGATTTACATCAATTTTTTGGTCAGCAAGCAATTCTTTTACTATTTCCATATTATTGTGAATACATGCTTTCATCAGAGCAGTATAACCACATTTATCTTGTGGATTGACATCAACTTTTTGGTCAGCAAGCAATTCCTTTACTATTTCCATATTATTGTGAATACATGCTTTAATCAGAGCAGTATAACCATCTGTATCTTGTAGATTGACATTAACCCTTGGATGAGCAAGCAATAAGGGCCATAGATTTTTCTTGTAATGCTGGAACATATTTATAAGAAGAGTAGATTTATTATTATCATACATACTGCTTGGATGATAGTATTGTGAATATAAGATAAGTTTGGTTGCTATATCCTGTGCATCATTATCTTGAAATAAGGTCTTTTGTTTGCTTGTCTCTACAGATATATCTGAGAACAGACGCTTGTTACCAAGGACCATTGTCATTCTGTTTTCAATTCTCTGCAATACAAGCTCTGTAGTAAGACATTCTTTTATATCACTGCGAGATAAAAAGCGCATAAAATTCTCTTGAATGTTATTGCATGTACTATCTTTTTCCTTTACGCTCATCTGGTCTTGTTGTTGTGCAAAAGCAATTAATCCCCGCAAACATGTTACGGTCGCCATACTAGCAATACTATAGTCTGATGCCATATGAAAATGAATATTTTCATACAATTCTTTACAGGTATTTTTGTAATTCCCAATTGCAGCAATATCTATATAAGATATGAGAGCCTGGTGCATCTCTTGCGGCAATTCTATTATATGAAAACCAAAACTAGTGAAATAACATGCTATCATTTCCATTATTATGAGATATCTAAAAGCCATTTATAATTTTTCCACGTAAGAATGATGAGAAAACATACTATTATGATATATTTTATAGCAAATCCTCTTAAAGACAACACATATGACATTCCCTTGCTAAAGCTATGGAAGCATGCATAGATCAAAGATATCTTAATAAGTAATAATGGCAAAGATGGTGATAAGTTAAGATTGATTCTTCTGAGTATCAAACCCATTTAAAATGTGCTCAATCTTGAATATATTTTCGAATACAGTGAGTACATAATTTACAACAATGCATAAAAATTCCTTAATGTATAAAACGCATAACTATTGAAAAAAATTGTGAAAAATACAGATTAACGTATATTAAAAATAAACATTATTAACTCGATCGTAAAAGGACTATTTTATGTACAAATTACAACGTGCAACAACCCTAACCATTCTTTTATTGACAGCCTCAAATTTTAATGTGAGCACAGCCAATTGGAAAGACTACCTTCCTAACAAGCCTGCATTCTCATGGAAACGTCTAGCGACAGTAACAGCATTCGTTGGTGGAGGTTTCGCACTAGCTTATTTTACAACAGGTAATTTGACCAGAAATGCAGGAATAGGCCTGATAGGACTTGGTGCTGTGGGAGGTGCTTATTCCCAAGGAAGACATGATATGCTTGCTCAAGCCATAGAAGCAAAGAACAACAATAAGTTGCCGGAATTTATAAAGAACGAAAAAATAGCCTACGGATACAAATCTTCTGTGAAGACGATGAACCTAGACTAACTATAAACTATGAAAAAGCCGGGTAAAATTTACCCGGCTTTTTCACTATGAAGCGTATCTCTTAATTAATTACTGCTGTTCTAAAACCTGTAGCCGTTGCATACAATCTTCAAGTTGATTCTGTAACGCAGCAATTATAAGACTCTGTTTTTGCATCTCATTTAATAAAAGAACTGGTAGCATTTCATAATGAACTGCTTTTGGATCTCCTTGTTCATCGTATGAAACAAGTTCTGGAAATACTGCTTCCACTTCTTCTGCAATAAGGCCATATTGTTTAGTATCTGTTTCATCGGTCTTATAAGTGAATGACACTGGATTTAAGTTGTAAATAGAAGCAGATTCATTCGCTATAGAACGAATATTCTGTTTATGCTTAGCAGAAGAGAGTGAAATACCAAGTTGCCCATTCAACCCAACAAGAAGCGGTAGCGCTCCAATAATAGACAGCCCTGTTGTGCCTTTAAGAATAGTTGTTGTCTGCGTACTACCGATCTGAATTGTGTTATTTAAGTTTGAAAGCACTGCCCCTGTTCCATCAATAATAATATTATTACTTCCTGTTGTTATATTTGCTCCAACGCCAAATCCAACAAGTACATTATTACTTCCCGTTGTAATACCTGCACCAGCATTTACACCAATAGTAGTGTTTGAAGATCCTGTTGTAGTGCTATCAAGCGCATGAACACCAACCGCAACATTATTAGAACCAAGGGGTACAAGACTTCCCGCATTTACGCCAATAAACGTATTATCAGTTCCTGGGTTACAGATGAATGGTAGGCCTTGTTTAAGAATATTACCTACTGTTGCTGTTGAATGCGGAAGGTCAATATTTCCAGAAACAATAGTATCTACAAGACTTGCGGTTCCTGCAGAAATACTACCTGTGGCATCGCGTAACACCAATGATCCTGCAACATTTACATCTGTCGCTGTATCAACAAGTAATGCTGCACTCGCAATATCTCCAGCGGTTAGACCCCCAACAGTTGCAACAACTGTCGCTCCTTGTAATCCAACTACATCTCCTAATAAGGCTCCAAGGAGACTATTTGCAGAGTTAGCATTACCATTTAAATTCGCTGTAATAGTTCCTGCACTAAAGTTTCCTGATCCATCCCGTAATACAATAGTATTTGGTATATTTGCACTCGTTGCTGTTGTTGCTGAATTTGCTACTTTACCGACGGTACTAATTGTCGCAAGCTTTGTGTCCGCGATTGCTGCTGATGCTGAAATATCAGCATTAACAATCAGAGAACTCGAAAGTAATCCAGAAGAATTATTATGTATTATTCCTGCTATATTAAAATCATCAATTACTACATCACCCGATATAGCGGCGTCAACGATACTTATATTTCCTGCATTAAAACCACCTGTTGCGCTGCGTCGTATTATAGAACTTGCTGTATTTGCACTTGTTGATGTATTTGCCAAAGTTGCTCCGGAGGCAACATTAGCTGCTGTTTGGCCACCAACTGATCCTACAACTGTCGCATTTTGAGTTCCCGTTACATCACCGACTAATGCCCCGGCAAAACCTGTCGCACTTAGCGCTGCTGTTGCTGTTCCATTAAGATTTGCAGTAATAGTTCCTGCACTAAAGTTTCCTGATCCATCACGTAATACAATTGTATTTGGCGTGTTTGTACTTGTAGCAGTTGTTGCTGAATTTGCCACTTTACCCGCTGTACTAATTGTTGCTAACTTTGTATCAACTATTGCTGCTATTGGAGAGATATCAGCATTAACAAGTAATGAACTTGATAAAACCCCTGCAGCGTCATTATGGACAACGCCGGCAACACTAAATGGCATAACAGTTAGCGAACCAGAGATAATAGTATCAACAACGCTTATCTGATCTGCACTAAAACCTCCTAATGCATTACGTCTAATAATCGTATTTCCTATATTTGCACTCGTTGAAGTATTTGCAAGAATAGTTCCTGAGGCAATACTTGCCGATGTTTGTCCTCCAACAGTTGCAACCACTGTTGCTCCTTGTGTTCCAGTTACATCTCCTGTCAACGCACCGCTAAAATTAACTGCATTTGTTGCATTGACAGCAGTAGTTGCAGTTGTAGCATTTCCGTTCAATGCCGCAGTAATTGTTCCTGCGCTAAAATTACCTGATAGATCTCGAGAAACAAGCGTATTTGAAACATTGGTGCTTGTTGCTGTAGTAGCTATTACTATCTCATTTGGATTATCTGTAATGACAATTCCCGTCCCTTCTTGCAATGTTTTAAAGTTAAGCACATTGCCAACCTTATCCCTAAATACAAGACCTGTACCGATACCAACATTTGCCCCTGTAACATCTGAAGGTAGACTGAACTCTGCAAATGGTAATGGATCGGTATCTACAACTGCTGCTGGATCAGTGACAACCCAGCTAGAACCCCCAAATGTTGCACCTGATTCAACAAGCACATACGCTTGGCCTGCTGGCAATCCTGCTGGTAGATCCGCAGCTCTTACCCAGGCACCCGCTTGAGCAATCCATATACCATTTTCAATAGGGTTTGTCTGTCCTACGAGTAAGACACGATCACCATTGTTCAATGCAACACCATCTATTACACCAAGACCTAAGAGCGGTTGATCTGTAGTACTGATGACAACAACTGCTTCTTTTGGTGCCAACCCTAACACTGCTACCGCATCAACATATGCCTTTGTTGCAACATCTGTTGGATTAGTAACTGTACCTTGGACCGTGATCATGTTTGTAATGAAATTACCAGAGCCATCACGAACAACTATGCTTGACGGAACACTTGCACTTCCGGCTGTCGCCAACTTTATCGTGGAAATTGTCGCATTAGCAATATCTCCATCGATTACTAGAGAAGAAGATACGTTTCCAAGAGCATCATTATGTATAACCCCAGGCGTATTGAAAGCCTCTAATCTTACATTATTTGAAACGGTCAAATTAGTTGCAACGCCATCAACCATTGATGCATCTGTTATACAGAGATCATCTATGCATTGCGTGACCGTTAAGTTTGTAATTGTCGCATCTGTAACATTAATCGCACTTGGCAATAGTATTGTTCCGGTAACGGTCAGATTATTTACTACCGAATCATTTAACGTTACATTACCTGTAAAAGAACCATCAACAACTGATAGATTTTCTACACACAATACTGGAACACAATTTGTTACTTCTAACGTATTTATTACCGCATCTTGTGCGCTCAACACATCAAGTGTTAAATTTGCACCTGACAATGAATCTAATGTTAAGGATTGCGCTACTACATCATTAACCGATAATGTACCACTCATGGAAGCATCGACCGCTGATAATCCATTTACACAGAGATTGTCTATGCAATTAACAACTGTCAAATCTTGAACAACTATATCAGTAGCTGAAACAGTTAATGCGGTTACATCACCAACAATGGCATCATTCATAGATAACATTCCACTTATTGATGCATCAACAATAGATAGATCATTAACACACAACGCTGGAACACAATTTGTTACTTCTAACGTATTTATTACCGCATCTTGTGCGCTCAAGACATCCAGTGTTAAGTTTGCGCCTGACAGCGAATCTAATGTTAAGGATTGCGCTACTACATCATTAACCGACAAGGTACCACTCATGGAAGCATCGACTGCGGATAAGCCATTTACACAGAGATTATCTATGCAATTAACAACCGTTAGATCTTGAACAACTATATCGGTAGCTGAAATTCTCGAAATAGCTGCGTCATCAATAATCGCATCATTAATAGATAACGTTCCACTTATTGATGCATCAACAATGGATAGATCATTAACACACAATGCTGGAACACAATTTGTTACTTCTAGATTATCTATTACTGCATCTTGTGCGCTCAATACATCCAGTGTCAAGTTTGCCCCTGACAGTGAATCTAATGTCAATGATTGCGCTACTATCTCATTAACCGATAGCGTACCAGTCATGGAAGCATCGACTGCTGATAAGCCATTTACACAGAGATTATCTATACAATTAACAACCGTTAGATCTTGAACAACTATATCAGTAGCAGAAATTCTCGAAATAGCTGCGTCATCAATAATCGCATCATTAATAGATAACGTTCCACTTATTGATGCATCAACAATGGATAGATCATTAACACACAATGCTGGAACACAATTTGTTACTTCTAGATTATCTATTACCGCATCTTGTGCGCTCAATACATCGAGTGCTAGATTGGCTACCGACAGCGAATCTAATGTTAAGGATTGCGCTACCATCTCATTAACCGATAAGGTACCACTCATGGAAGCATCTACTGCAGATACAGTAGTAGCGCATAGATTGTCTATGCAATTTACTACCTCTAAGTTGTCAACCACTATGTCATGTGCGCTAATAGAATCAAGATCAATAGCAAGCGTTGGTGCTGTCAGATTAGAAACAGTTAAGTTTTCAATAATTGCATCATGAGCCGATATCGTATTAGCAGATAGATTATCAACTACACTTATATTAGTAATAATAGTATCACCAATGGAGAATATATCTGTTTGCAAGTTATTTACGACAATAGTTTGCGCTATGAGATCTTGCACGCTCTGAGTGCCCTGAACAGTAAAATTACCTTCTACTTTTGCATCTTTTTTAAAAGTAGCACTATTTTTAAAGCGAGCATGTCGATCAAAAGAAGCTTTACCATGAGAACGCAACTTTCCATGTAGACGAGTATGATGATGTACAGAAATACCTTCTTTAAATTTTACATCATGACGAAATGTTTTTCGTCTCGTCAATGAATCATCTTGCCCATCTTTGCCGGAAAGACCAAGATAAGAATCGAGAGCAGAAGAAACCATTTCTTGTAGTTTCGCTGCTTTCTTCTCACCAAGTATCATTCGCTTTGATTGTACAAGGCTGTCTATATAGTGCAATAGTTCTTCTAGCTCATCACCTATAGCAGAGATATCATTAGTTTTTATACAATCATATAATAGAGAAAGAGGTGAATCTTGATTATCATCAATGTTAATAAGAGCTTTAAGAAGATGTTTTAAAAAAATACGATCATCTAACGACTTATATTCTTTCTTCTTTTCTGCCCTCTGTCCTGTACTACAGAGAGGAACAATAGCAGCAGACGTAATATGCACATTCATTAAACAACAGAGAAAAAGTGCTATTGTGCGACGACGCTTAAGCGATGTTTTCTTCATATATATCCTCTTTTAGTTAAAAAAATGCTATGACTAGTGATATATCAATTTTTGAAAAAAAGTATCAATAGTTTATTGATTTACCTGGGGTGGTTATTGTAATACTATTTGATTATCCATCTATTTGAGCAATTTTTTTTTTTTTGCTACTATTGCAATAGAGAGTATTACTACTCCTGCTGTTGCATATACATTTACTTAAGATCGAATTGGGGATTTACTATGATCGCGCGTATACTTGCAAAAATAGTTGGCACCAATAATGAACGACAATTAAAAAAATTACAGCCAATAGTAGAACACATTAATTCTTTGGAACCAACAATAAGCGCTTTAAGCAATGAGCAATTAGCGGAAAGAACAGGCTATTTACGAGAACAGGTCACTGCAGGAAAAACCTTAGACGATATTCTTCCTGAAGCCTTTGCCCTTGTTCGAGAAGCTGCAAAACGAACATTAGGGCAGCGCCATTTTGATGTCCAATTAATTGGTGGAATTGTATTACACCAAGGCAAAATATCTGAGATGAAAACCGGTGAAGGGAAAACACTCACAGCAACTCTTCCTCTCTATTTAAACGCATTAACAGGAAAAGGAGTGCATCTTGTTACCGTTAATGATTATCTAGCTCGTCGAGATTCTGAATGGATGACGCCGGTATTTAATCTATTAGGATTAACAGTTGCTTGCCTACAACACTCTATGACCGATAAGCAGAGACAAGAAGCATATTCTGCAGACATTTTGTATGCTACTAATAATGAACTCGGTTTTGATTACTTGCGTGATAATATGAAGTTTAGAAAAGAGGATCTTGTTCAACGTGCGCTTTCATACGCTATTGTCGATGAGGTTGACTCTATTCTCATTGATGAAGCACGAACGCCTCTTATTATTTCTGGCTCTTCTGAAGATGTCAGCGGTCTTTATGTAGATGTCAATAGAGTAGTATCTTATCTACAACAGATTGAAGACTTTGAAATTGATGAAAAAGCACGGACAGCTATTCTGACTGAATCTGGGATTGATAAAGTTGAAGCAGCATTTAACATCGATAACTTATTTGCCATTGAGCATATGCAATTACTTCATCATGTCAATCAAGCATTACGAGCACATGCTCTTTTTAAACGTGATGTAGACTATGTAGTAAAAGATAATCAGGTATTAATTGTCGATGAATTCACTGGACGTATTCTTCCAGGCAGACGATACAGCGATGGGTTACATCAAGCCCTAGAAGCTAAAGAAAACGTTGACGTTGAACGCGAAAGTCAGACATTAGCGAGCATAACTTTACAAAACTTTTTTAGACTATATAAAAAATTAGCAGGTATGACTGGTACGGCTGCAACCGAGAGTGAAGAATTCCATAGTATTTATAACCTCGCAGTAATTTCCATTCCTACCAATAGACCAATGCAACGAATAGATCAACCTGACCTTATTTTCTTAACAAAAAATGCAAAATATAAAGCCATTGCAGAAGATATTAAAGAGCGATACCACAAAAAACAACCCGTATTAATTGGCACCATCGCTATCGAAACCTCAGAGCTCTTGAGCGCACTCTTACAATCTCATGGCATTCCTCATGCAGTACTTAACGCAAAGCAACATGAACGTGAAGCTGAAATTGTTGCCCACGCTGGTGAAGCTGGACGTGTCACCATTGCAACCAATATGGCTGGCCGTGGTACCGACATTAAATTGACAGCTGAAGCTATTGAAGCTGGAGGGCTCTATATTCTAGGAACAGAGCGTCATGAAAGTAGACGTATTGATAATCAGCTGAGAGGACGTTCTGGCCGGCAAGGTGATCCAGGAGAATCTCGTTTTTATATCTCATTAGAAGATGATCTCGTGCGTATATTTGCCGGAGATACACTCAAGAATAGAATGGTCTTTTTTGGTATGCAAGAAGATGAGATTATCGAATCTCGTATGGTTTCAAAAACCATTGAAAACGCTCAAGAACGCGTTGAAAAACATAACTTTGATGGAAGAAAGCATCTACTTGAATATGATGACGTGTTAAATCAACAACGAATTGTTGTATATAAATATCGTCTTAATGCTCTCGAAGGAGAACAGAATATATACAATCTTATTCGAGATTTTATAGCAGCATTAGTAGAAGATCTTATAGCATACAATGCCCCTCAGAGACACCTTACCCCTGAGCAGATACAGAAAGTATATGAAGGAATCATCTATATTACTGGGCTTAAAGAAGAAGACATTCAGCAGGCTGGCATTTCAACGGCCACTACAGAAACCCTTACAAACGATCTTATCAATCTATTACTTAAACAATATGCTCTGTATCGCAAACAACACAATGATAAGATTATTCAATCGGCAGAAAAATGGCTCGTCTTAGAAACCATTGATCAAGCATGGAAACAACAGATGCTTAATCTGGATCACTTAAAAGAAGGAATTGGTCTGCGGGGATGGGGCCAAAAAACTCCCCTTATTGAATATAAGCGAGAAGCTTTTGAAATGTTTAAAGAGATGATCACTCAGATTCATTTTGATATTGTTCATCATATTTTCCATCTTAATACTACCCACTTTGACTCCCGACATTTTGAAGAACGACGCGAACAAGAGATGGATGAGATTAATCTCAGCTCTAACTCACAATAAGAATAAAAGCGCCCCCTGTATCGGGGGCTTGTTTTACATATCATGGCGTTTGCACGCAGAACATTCCATTGAAGAGTTATTTTTAAAGATATCTGGATGCTGCATACTCGGCAATTGACGCACCATAGATGAATTCCCATTTTCATTATGTTTTATACTAAATAGAGATATATTAGGACCACTATTTTTTTTGATATCAGACAACCGCAAGACTGGATTTCCATTTGGGCCACAATGATTCTGTTTAACGGTATACGCCATATGAAAATGTCCGTTTTTAGGAGGTTTTGTATATATGGTAAAATGAGCAAGTTCATCAGAACGACCAATGCGTCGTGAGCTATTTTTAGGAATAAAAATAATTGTTTTTAATTTCTGCTCGCTAGTCTCATTATGATTAATAACAAGAATAGCATTAGCTCCATCATTAATAACAGTAACCATACACGCTGACAAAGAAAGGGCAGCGCATCCCATATATATAATAGAGAGACGTATATATTTCATAGAGATACTCCTTATTTTAATACCATTCCAACCACCTGCGTACACTATATCAATAAACATATCCAAATAGCAATATTACGATGCCCCAAAGCGAACCGTAACCCCACAAACTATTAATTATTTACTTTTTGCAATTGTTTGTGAGATGTTAAATACTAAGAAACTAAATTAATGGAGGTTCTTCATGAAAGCAATAAAAAGTATAGTAATAATGGCGCTTATTATGGAATATAATGCTTCCGGTGCAGGAAGAAACTACTTCTATACTCCCCAAGCGACACCATATGTAAATCCAAATAAGACAGTGATTAAACGTCCCATCGAGCAACCCACCATACAAAAGCCAGCAGTCATACAGCCTACAATTCAGTCACAATTTACTCAAAACACCCAACCCTCTCTTCTGAAAACGAATGAAATTGACAAAAAAATTGATCTTAAAAAGTTAACTAAAGAGATTGAAAAGTCCTCTCTCAAGGATCTCTTTAATCCGGGGCGGTTGGATAATATACTCAATCTTGCTAATAGTCTAAAACTAAAAAAGGATTCTAGCGGCGATAAACTTCTCAAGTCATGGTTCAAGAGCGTTCAAGAGAATAAAGCCCACAAACAAGATATCAGTACAAGAACAGACTATATGAATCAGTTTGACCGCGCAATTGGCTCAATAGAGCAGAGAAACATATCAACAGATAATCTTATTCCTCTTCAACAGAGTTTACGCAAGTACCTCTCTCTGGCAACTACAGCAGAACAACCTCAAGAAAAGATGAATAAAGAAGTAGACCTTAAAAAGTTAACTAAAGAGATTGAAAAGTCCTCTCTCAAGGATCTCTTTAATCCAGGACAATTGGATAATATACTTAATCTTGCTAATAGTCTAAAACTAAAAAACGATTCTAGTGGCGATAAACTTCTCAAATCATGGTTCAAGAGCGTTCAAGAGAATAAAGCCCACAAGCAAGATATCAGCACAAGAACAGACTATATGAATCAGTTCGACCGCACAATTGACTCAATAGAGCAGAGAAACATATCAACAGATAACCTTATTCCTCTTCAACAGAGTTTACGCAAGTACCTCTCCTTGACAACTACAGCAGAACAACCTCAAGAGAACATGAATAAAGAAGTAGACCTCAAAAAATTAATTAAAGAGATTGAAAAATCATCCCTTGAAGATCTTTTTGATTCAACACGATTAGATACTATTCTTACTCTTGCTAACTCTCTAAAGAATAACAATGACTCGCGTGGTAACGAACTTCTAAGATTGTGGTTTAAAAGTGTTCAAGACAACAAAGTATACAAACAAGATATCAATGCAAAAAGAGACTATCTAAATCGATTTAATGAATCGATGGCCACATTAGAAAAAAATAATACTAACACTCAAAATCTTATTCCTTTACAGCAGGCATTGTATTTTATTTTTGATATTTCCCCATAGAGAGCAAATAATACATCTTATAAAAAGGATTTTTATGAAACATATAAAGTTACCTTTTATTGTGGCGGTACTAGTGATAAGTTCTGAAAGCTCTGCTGTCACTAATGCAAAAAAACCAAGTAACGCCCAATATCTTTTGGTCCGAGACGCGCTTACAAAGAGGATACAAAAGATGAGTAGAGATCTCAGTAATCAGAGAATCAATAACAAAGAAAATAGTGTTAAACCGATTATTTTAGAAGAAACAACACCAGAAGTACCTATCGCAAAAAATCTACCGATTGATGCACCCCAACCTATACAAAATGTCGAGCTCTTAACCCAGGAACTTGTTACTCAATTACAAACAGCATCTTATGAAGAACTGTTGAGTCAAGATATGCTATTAAGATTACTATTCTATTATGGTAAAGTATCCTTTCAAAAGAAAATGGACCTTTGGGAAAGTACCGTATTAGCAAAATCGCCAAGCAATCAGAGTGAACAGACCACTAAGCAGACAATCCGTAAGGCATTTATTGATCTTATGGCCACAGAGCGCTATAAGAGCAAAGAATCTGGTATTATAACCAAACGATTAAAGCTATACATACGCGGCCTACGATAAATCAGGAGCACAGCACTGACATCATATAAGATATCATTACTTCTCCTGAGTCATACTTCAGCCGCACACATGTTATTGACTTATTGAAACAGTTTATGAAATAATAATATGTGAAATAGTATAATTGATACAAAAAGGGTTTCATATGAAAAATATAAAGATTATATATGCAAGCATGCTATGTATTGTGGGTTCTAACGCTCTAGCCGTATTAAGCCCGGCTGAAAAGCAACGCGCTCATATTCTCAATTTTCGTATTCACGAACTTGCTCAAAGAATAGAAACGCGCCCTACAAACAACAAGATTTTTATGAACGCAAGAGAAGAAAAAGATCTTGAAGTAATGGCCAAAGAGATGAACGCACTCAGCAAAAAAGATTCTTCACTCACAGACCAGGCCTTCCAGGTTACAAAGTTTTTAAAAGCTATTCAAAAAAATACTCAACAGGCAAAAACAAAAGCCACTCAACCGAAAGAAGAGCTAAAGCTAATCGAGTGGAAAACGGATAATGAACAAGAGCAGCCTCAACAAGACGAACAAGGACAAGAAAATAAGCAGGTTGTTGAGAAAGTAAAGCCTATAAATGTACCTGATCCTCAACAAAAATTAGCTCAGGCGTTTCAGAATGAATTCGCTAGTAAAACCTTTAATGACATTGCAAACAAAAACTTTTTACAAAAAATACTTTTTCTTGAACACCAAAACTATGGGGATCCTGAGGCAAGACTCGTGCTATGGTTGAATGAGGTGCATGCATTAGCCCAACAGTACAATATTAATGACAAGACTCGTGATGAACACATATTAAGTGCTCTAGAAAACCTACAATATCCAAACAACGCAACCCCCTCAATAAAAGCTGCAGTAGATAAGAGCATAAAGCTGTACAACAAACTCTAAAAATGAATAACTCCCTCATGGGCATCAATCCATAATGAATAACTAAAAGGGGGGCTTTCTAAGCCCCCTCTTTTTAACTCCCATTTACAAAAACCTATCCAATGCTTACTCAAAACGCAAAGCCAACTTTCCCTAGCTCTACCCGCAGACAGTTTTTTTATTGACTTTTTGAAATAACTTGTGAAATAATTAAGACATAGAAGCAGATCCATTCATATAAAAAGGGTTTTCATATGAAAAATATAAAGATTATACTTGTGAGTATGTTATGTATTATTGGTGCTAACGCTTTAGCGGTATTAAACCCTGCTGAAAAGCAACGCGCTCGCACTCTCAAGATTCGCATCAATAAATTTAATCAAACAATAAACCAACGCCCTAAAAACAACAATATCTTTATCGATGCAAAAGAAAAAACATATTTTGAGTCAATGGTAAAAGAGCTCAACATGCTGAGCAAAAAAGACTCTTCACTCATAAAAGATGCTACCAATGCTACAAATCTGTTAAAAACTATTCAAAAGAATACTCAACAAGCAAAAACTACTCAGCCAAAAATTACTCAGCAGAAAAAACCTAAAAAGAATCCGGTGGAAAAAAATAATACAGAAAAGGTACAAGGTGGCAAATTAAAACCGACCAAAACTGTATCTAAAAATATGTTTTTAACTGCTGATGGAAAGACTCTTCCTCTACTTGATATTATACGAGGCTTCAAAGGCTATATCTTCCTTTCTATAAGAGATAACATGGCTGCTATCAACGTAGATACGTTTTTATCATCTCTCACACCAGAGATAATAGAACGTTATCCTGAAATACAGAACACCATAAGCCTTGATCAGCTTAAGCAGGAGATTGAAGCCGCAATAAAATCAGTTCCACATACTATAACAATGGAACTTCCACAGAGCGCACAGAGGGCAATAGAGCAATATTATCAAAATATTCAAAAGAATATCATCAATCCTATTAAGGCAAAATATAAACTTCAGGTACAAGGTGCCGGAAGAAAACCCACTACAACTACATCTAAAAATATGTTTTTAACTGCTGATGGAAAAACACTTCCTCTGCTTGATATTATACGAGGCTTCAAAGGCTATATCTTCCTT
>Ga0307410_10000602_pt1 | contig 14791 bp, 11 predicted proteins | sample 322Ometagenome_3_FD_203707 | JGI IMG/M metagenome (GOLD analysis project Ga0307410, IMG submission 203707) | Maize rhizosphere microbial communities from greenhouse at UC Davis, California, United States - 322HYB-O-3 | ecosystem: Host-associated > Plants > Roots > Rhizosphere > Soil | place... | reverse complement strand
GCGAGGTTTTCATCGACCCTCGCACGCGCGAACTGCTCAACAACCGGACGATCACGGTCTGGCTCGATGCACCCGTCGACCTGCTTACCAATCGGACCGGGCGGCTTGAGACGAGGCCGCTGCTTCGCAACGTGACTGATCGCCGCGAGACGCTGGAACGGCTCGCAAGCGAACGCCGCGAGCTCTATGCCGAAGCGCACCTCCACGTGAAGAGCGGCAGCGGCGCCCACGGCGAGGTGGTCGAAAAGATTGTCCTGGCTCTCGACGAGCACCTGAACGGAAAGACGAAAGAGGCTTAGGCCGGGTCCGGGACCTCGTCCGGCAGCGGCCGGTCGGCACCGAAAGCACGCTCCGATTTTGCATGGATGTCGCCGGTGATCGTCTGCGCCTCCAGCCGTTCCAGATCGCGCCCCCGATATTCGCGCTCGACCCGCTCCGCCTCTCGTCGCGCGACGCCCAGCTTGATCAACGCCTCGCGGCCCATGACGACCGCACTCTCGTAAAGCTCGCGCTCGCAGACTGCCAGGTCGAGCCCGTCGAAGTCGATGATCTGCAGCCGATCATAGACACGAACCATGATCGAGGCGTGCGGGAACGCTTCGAAAACCGCCTCCAGCTTGTCGCGGGTCAATTCCTGCGGATTCTGGCAAAAGATGATGCCCTCGGCAGTCTCCGCACCAGCAGTGCGAAGCAGATCCACCCGAGTGCCATCGCCATAATAGACTTTGGTGCCAAACTCCTCCGCAAGTTCGATCTGCGACGGCTTGCTGTCGATGAGGGTCACCGGGATCTTCTTGGCCATCAGCATCTGCGCCACGGTCTGCCCGAAGCGGCCGTAGCCAACGACGATGGCGTTGGTGTCCGGCGAAGATTCCGGTCCGTCGAGATCGACGTCCGGCTCCGGAATTCGGCGAAGGACCCATTCGACGACTTGCATCAGAAAGGGCGTCGAGATCATCGAGATGGTGACGATTGCGCTGAAGAAGGATGCAGTTCGTGGCTCGACCAGCATGGCAGCCGCCGCCTGGCCGAAAAGCACGAAGCCGAACTCGCCCGCCTGGCTCAGCAGTAGGCCAAGCCAGATCGCCCTGCCCTTTTTCATTCCGAACAGGAAAGCGATGACCGCAATGATGAGCGCCTTGATGGCAATGATCGAAGCCGCAAGTCCGAACGCCAGAACTGGCTGGGCAGCAACGGCCGGAAGGTCGAGCATCATCCCTACCGTGAGGAAGAAGAGGCCGAGAAGGATCGAGCGGAACGGCTCGACGTCACTCTCGAGTTCGTGGCGGTAGGGCGATTCGGCTAACATGACGCCGGCGATGAAGGCCCCCAGCGCGGTCGACAGGTGAAGGCTCTCCATCAAGGCCGCGCTCGCAATGACCGCGAACAGGCCGGCGACGATGAACAATTCCCTTTCGCCGAAGCGACCGATCAGCCGGAACAGCGGATTGAGAAAAAAGTGCCCTACGGCAACCAGGCCGACGATCGCACCGATCGTATAGAGCACGAGGATGCCGCCGGGCGGTGCCGTGGGATCCGCCGGAGCACGGGACATTGCCGCTATGATCGTGATCATCGGAACGATCGACAGGTCCTGGAAAAGGAGGACCGAAAAAGCCCTTTCGCCACGCGGGTGGTTCAGCTGGTTGGTCGCTCGCAGCATCGGCAAAACCTGCGCAGTGGAGGACAAGGCCAGCGGAAGGCCGAGCGCGATGCTCGCTTCGATCGAGAAGTCGAGTGCGTAGCGGATGAGAAGGCTCAACGCCGCGCCGCATACGAGCACCTGGATCAGGCCCAATCCGAAGATGTCGCGCTTCAACCGCCAGAGCCTGCCCGGATTCAGCTCGAGCCCGACGATGAACAGCAGGAGAGCGATTCCGATCTCCGAGATGCTGGCGACCGCTTCCGGCTCGCTGACGAGGCCGAGGACGTATGGACCGATGACCGCCCCGCCGACGATGTAACCCAAGGTGGCACCGAGGCCGAGGCGGCGGAAGATAGTGACGAAAAACAGCGCCGCGCCGAGCATCAGGGCGCCGTCGACGAGAATTGCGCCCGCTGCTGCTGCTTCGGCTTCGTTCATTCGCGCATTGCCGCCAGAAGCGAGAGGAACGGGAGGAGGATCGCGCCGTGCCGCGAACGGCGCGAGCGCGCCGGACTTAGCGCCTCGAGACCTGCCCACGAACCCGGATCGCTCCGGTCGCCGGCGAGCCAGGCGCTCAACTCTTCCGCTGCCCGGCTGACGTCGTCGCTTGTGCGGCCCAAGGCTCCGGCCTGCAGGAGGGCAGCGGATGCCTGCCCGAAGGCGCAGGCCTGCACCTTCTGCGAGAGGCTCATGACCCGACCCTCATGGTCGATGCGCACTTCTGTCCTCACAGTGCTTCCACAAGTGGGCGAGCGTTCCTCGGCGGACCCGTCTACCCGGTCGAGAGCCTGCGGTTCCGGCAGCGATGCCGCCAGTCGCAAAATCTCGGTCGTGTAGAGCGGAGCGTTCATCCCCGGCGCCACGTAGTGCCGCTGGCGCTATCCTCCAAGACGATCCCGTCAGCCTTCAACTCGTCCCGGATGCGATCTGCCGTCGCGAAGTCGCGGTTCTTCTTGGCCTCGGCCCTTTCGGCGATCCGGGACTCGATTGCGCCCGAGTTTCCACCGGCTTGGAACCAGTCGTCAGCCGAGTCCTCCAACAGTCCGATAAGCGCCGCACTGGCTTTCAACGTTCCAGCATCCTCCAGGGCGATCAGCCGGGAGAGTGCCAAAGGTGTGTTCAGGTCGTCGGAAAGCGCATCCAATACGCCAGCGTCCACCTGTCCCGCATCGGCATTGCCGACGACGCGGTAGAGCCGATCGAGTGTAGCCTTGGCCTGCGCGACGACCTCCGCCGTCCAGGCGAGCGGCTGGCGATAATGCGCAGACAGCAGCGCGAGCCGGAGCGTCTCGCCGCGATGTCCCTGCTCCAGAAGCTCGGCGGGCGTGACGACATTGCCGAGCGACTTGGACATCTTCTCGGCTCCCATGTCCACGAAGCCGTTGTGCACCCAGAAACGCGCGAGCGGCACTCCGCCATGCGCGGAGCGGCTCTGCGCGATCTCGTTCTCGTGGTGCGGGAAGATGAGGTCGAGCCCGCCGCCGTGAATGTCGATCGTCTCGCCGAGGTGGCGCCCGATCATCGCCGAGCATTCGAGATGCCAGCCTGGCCGCCCCCGGCCCCACGGTGAATCCCAGCCGATGACGCCATCGGCGCTGGGCTTCCATAGAACGAAGTCGGCGGGGTCGCGCTTGTAGGGAGCGACCTCGACCCGTGCCCCCGCGATCATCGACTCCCGGTCGCGCCTGCTGAGCACGCCGTAGTCGGGATCGCTCGGGACCGAGAAGAGGACGTGACCCTGCGCCTCATAGGCGTTCCCGCGCTCGATGAGCTGCGCTATCATCGCGACCATCGCCGGGATTTCCTCCGTCGCATGCGGAGCAATGTCGGGCGGAGCCACTCCGAGCGCTCCCATGTCCTCGAGATAGTGACGCTCATAGCGCTCGGTAATGACCGACGGATCGACGCCTTCGGCCTCGGCTGAGGCAATGATCTTGTCGTCCACGTCCGTGACGTTGCGCGCGTAGATCAGGCTGTTCTGGCCGAACTCGTGGCGGATGAGGCGAGCGAGCGTGTCGAAGACGACCGCCGGGCGGGCATTGCCGATATGGGCGCGGCCGTAGACCGTCGGTCCGCACACGTACATGGTGATCCGCCGCTTGTTCAACGGCACGAACGGGCGTTTCTCGCGGGTCAGCGTGTCGTACAGGCGGATCACTCTTTCGTCTCCAGATTCTGGACCTGTTCGAGCTGCTCGCTGCCCTTGCGGCGGGTCTCGACCCAATCAACCACGGCACGCCCGCTCGCGTTCAGAAGCGGATAGGTGCGCGACTTGCGCATCCAGTCGGGGCGGTTGGCATCGGGCCCATAAATGACATCGGTCGCGAGATTGGCGAGCAGGAAAAACAGGGTTGCTGCCAGAAGGCCCTTTACCATTCCGAAGCCGCCGCCAAGCACCCGATCGAACGGCCCGAGCACCGATTTGCGGGATTTTCGACCGAGCGATTGCGCAACCAGCTTCATGAACAGGAAGCTCGGCAGGAACAGGATCACGAATGCGAGCACCGCCGCCCCGGTCGCGGTCCCGACCGGCTCCGTAAGCGCTACGCTGATCGGCTCGTGGAACAGCCGCAGCATGATGATGGCCACCACCCACGCCAGCAGCGACAGGACCTCGTGGACAAGCCCGCGAACGATTCCGATCAAGGCACCGCCGCCGAGCAAAACGATCACGAAGATATCCAGCGCGCTCATCTCCGGGGGTGGCTAGCGAACTCTTCCGGTCAATGCGAGAGGCGCCGCTCCCTGCTCCGCGCGATGTGTTACTGTGGTCAAACGGCAATATTTGTGTATCATATTGGGACGGGATGGGTGGAACTGGCTCTACAGGGGAGCGAGGGATGCCTGTCTATATTGTCGGATTCGACGTGAGGAACAGCAGTAGCGCCGCGGATTACAGCGGCCTTCAAAACGCTGTCGCGAAGCTCGAGCGCCACCGGCTCATGCCGTGGCTGTATCTCGTATCGGTGCCCTTCACTGCTGGCGCTTTGAAGGAATATCTTCTCAACCACATGTCGCACGATGACCGGCTGTGGATCTCCCGGCTTCCCGCGAAGGCGCGGCTCGAATTTTCTTACCAGACGGTGGGCGGGACGAGTTCGTGGCTGAAGAAGCACGCCCACGTCAAAATTCCAACCCGTCCCGAAGCGCCCGAAGCCATCCCCCGCGATAAACCTGACAAGACGCCACCAGGCATCGTGGTCTACAACCGCCCCAGCGTCCCCCATTTTCACGGACGCAGCGCCGTCCAGGCCGCCAACTCCTGATCGCTCCTGAGCCGACATCGCATTGCTTTAGGTTATCGCCTTTTCCGTTTCGTTACGCTACCAGAATGTCGAGACTCTCCGCGAGTCTCCTGTAGGGCGTGTTGACTCATTGTTGTGTCGCCTAAATGTGGAGTGGTCCGTGCGCCGCGAGAACCGCGCGGGCCGCTCTTTTTGCAGTCCTACAGAGCGGCTCCGGTACCCCGTCACAGTGGCCTTCGACGCTCAGCGGCCGAGGATTTGGTCGACCAGTGCTCGGACGTTGCCGAACTCCGCGGTCGAGATTCCTCCCGCTCCCTTCGCGCCTGCCGGTGCCCACGCCCTTTCGAAACCCAGCTTGGTCGCCTCCTTGAGCCGCAAGCCCGAGTGCGCGACCTGGCGGACCTCACCCGACAAGGCGATCTCGCCGAAGACGATGCATTCGTTCGGTACGGGACGTTCGGACAAAGCGGAAATGAGCGCCGCCGCAACCGCGAGGTCAGCGGCCGGATCGGTCAGGCGGTAGCCGCCGGCAACGTTGAGGTAGACTTCGGCGGTCGCGAAGCTCAGCCCGCAGCGTGCCTCGAGAACCGCGAGGATCATCGCCAGCCGGCCGCTGTCCCAGCCCACTGCAGCGCGCCTTGGCGTCGCCCCCGTCGCGAGCCTCACCGTCAGTGCCTGGATTTCCACCAGCACGGGTCGGCTCCCCTCGAGCGCAGGGAAAATGCTTGTGCCGCTGACCGGCTCTCCACGCTGGGTGAGGAACAGAACGGAGGGATTCGGGACTTCGGTCAGACCCGCGCGATCCATGGCGAAGACGCCGATCTCGTCCGTGCCGCCGAAGCGGTTCTTCATTGCTCGAAGGATCCGGTATTGGTGGCTGCGTTCGCCTTCGAAGCTCAGCACCGTGTCGACCATGTGCTCGAGCACGCGCGGGCCGGCGATCGAGCCATCCTTTGTGACGTGACCGACGAGAACCAGCGCAGTCCCATGTTCCTTTGCGAAGCGCACCAGCTCCTGCGCCGAGGCACGAACCTGGCTGACCGTGCCCGGCGCACCCTCAATCAGGTCGGAATGCATGGTCTGGATGGAATCGATGACGAGCAGGTCGGCGCCGCCATTGTCCCCAAGCGTCGTCAGGATGTCGCGCACCGAGGTGGCCGCCGCGAGCCGGACCGGTGCCTTGCCGAGCCCAAGCCGCACGGCGCGCAGGCGCACTTGCTCCGCGGACTCTTCGCCCGATACGTAGATGACGTTGCGGCCCCTGGTGGCCAGATCGGCGCAGACTTGGAGCAGCAGGGTTGATTTGCCGATGCCCGGATCGCCGCCGACGAGCATCGCCGAGCCCGGAACGATGCCGCCGCCGTTCGCCCGGTCGAACTCCGCAATCCCGGTCGAAATCCGCTCTGGAAGGGCAACCGGATGATCGAGGCTGACGAGCTGGATCTGCCGCCCGCCGCCCTGAAGGTTATGCTTCGCAGCGAAGATGCTGGAGACCTCCGCGCTCTCCTGCACCAGTGTATTCCACTCGCTGCAGTCAGGGCACTGACCCTGCCAGCGGCTCGATACTGAACCGCAGGCCTGGCACGTGTAGCGGGTTTTCGGCTTCGCCATATTGCTTCGAACCTACCGGAACGAAGCAAGAACGCAAGACATCAGAACACGGCTTCCGCCTTGCCGCCCATCATCTGTTGGCGGACCAGCGGGATCGGCGGGCCGCCGAAGCCGAGGAACTGGTCGTGGAACGCTTTCCACGCTTTCTCGCCGCCCCGCGTTGACGCCCAGTCGTCGCGCAGCTTGCGGATCATCAGCTTGCCCATCGTGTAGTTGAGATAGGCCGGGTCATAGGTTCCGCGCGCCGCCTGTTGCTTGGCGTTGCCCTCGTCCTGGTAGCACTGGTTGCGGAACAGATCGTAGCTCTGCTGCTGAGTCATCGACCCGGTGTGCATTCCGATCGCCGAGAGATATCGGCAGTCGCGAAGGAGAGCGTTGGACAACTGGCCGATCAGGACCTCGTCGGTTCCACCGCCGACCCCCGCCTGTCGCATCATCTCCTCGGTGTAGTGAGCCCAGCCTTCGGCGAACGCGTAACCGACGAACACCCGGCCGAACATGTTCTTTGACCGGTTGGCATGGAGAAAGTTGAGGAAATGACCCGGCCACACCTCGTGAACCGACGTGAACAGAAGGTCCGCCTTACCCGGGATGTAGGCGGCCTGCGCCTCCTTCGACCAGGTCGGGTCCGGCGGCGAGATGTAATAGACCGACGGCAGGTTCTTTTCGTACGGCCCAGGGATGTTGATGTAGGCGCTGTTCTGCCGGTTGTAGGGCGGCGATTCCTCGACCTGAGCTTCCTCCGGCCCCGGGATCGTCACGATGTCATGGTCGATGATGAACTGCTTGAGACCGGCGAGCTGGGCGCGAGCTCCCGCAACCGGTCCGCCCTCGGGCTTGTCGGCAGCCATCTTCAGCATACAGTCGGGAATGGTGGCACCCGGCGCGTAGCGTGAGCAGGCTTCCTTCAGCAGCTTCTGGTTCGACTCCAGATCGGCGCGACCGATCCGCTCGAGCTCCTCGACCGGAGCCGTCACCATCTCCGTGTCCGCCAGCATCCGTTGGAATTTCGCCTTGCCGAGCGCGAAATTGGGCTTGGCCGCGGAACGCTGGCTCTCAACCCAGGCAACCGTGTCCGTCATCGCCTTCACGGCATTGTCGGTCGCAGTCTTCAGCGCCTGCTGGTCTTCGGGCGTTCCGACGCCCTTCCAGGCCGCCATTCCGTCGCCCGGATAATAATCGACGAACCCGCTGAACGCATTCTTGGCGTAGTCGACGAAGCTCGTCGCCATCGGCGTCCTGATGTTGGCGCGCATCTGCTCGGCCGCGCGCGGAATGTTCTGCAGGAACTTGATGTACGACTTCAGCCGCTGTTCCTTCGGAGCGTACGGGACGGTGATGTAGACCGACGGATCGAGCACGCCGAGATAGGAAGCCGGGTTGGTGTGCGGCTGGTCGGCGCCTTCGGGGTCGATCCAGAACAATTGTCCCTTGGCGACCGCGACCAGATAGTCGCGCTCGTACTGCTGCTCCTTGGTCAGCTTGTCGTTGCCGAACGCCTGCGCATCGGAGATCGCTTTCTTGAGGCGCGCGACCTCGGCGTCGATTCCAGCCTGCGAAAGGTCGGCGATCTGGCCGTCATATTCGTGCCGGCCCTGATAGACCGCGAAGCCGGGATTGGCCTTGAACGATGCTTCGATGAAGCCGTTGACGAAGGCGGGCCAATCGGCCGACGGAGCTTCGGCGGCCGTGCCGGATTGGTTGCCGGGGTCCTGAATCTGGCAGCCACTCGTGGCCACCGCCGCAACTGCAACCGATGCGATCAAGAATTTGCGCATGCACCTCTCCCTTGGCCGGCGCGGGTAAAGGGCGGACGCATCAACGGCAAGCACACGGCTGTGAGATACGGGCAGACCTCGACGAACGTCATTGTTATGGCGTGCCGATGAGTGATGGAGCAGAGGTCAAGACCCGCCGGCCGCCGGCTTCCGTCCTGCGCGAGTTGCTGGACAGCGAGGCGTCGGGCGGCCTCATTCTGATGGCTGCGGCAGTGCTCGCACTGCTGATCGCCAACTCCCCCTTCGCCGACACCTATCTCCGTCTTCTCGAATCCTACGCGGGACCGCTCAGCATCCTGCACTGGATTAACGACGGGCTGATGGCTCTGTTCTTCCTGCTCGTCGGGCTGGAAATCAAACGCGAGCTGCTGGACGGCGAGCTATCGACCTGGAGTCGTCGGGTGCTTCCGGGTTTCTCGGCGGCCGGTGGAATGATCGTTCCCGCGATCATCTATCTCGCGTTCAACTCCGGCGCACCGGCCAACCTCCGCGGCTGGGCAATCCCCACGGCGACGGATATCGCCTTCGCTCTCGGGGTGCTGATGCTGCTGGGGCCTCGGGTGCCGGTTTCTCTGAAGGTGTTCCTTACGGCACTTGCGATCATCGACGATCTCGGTGCCGTCGCGATAATCGCCGTCTTCTATACCGACGAGCTCTCACTGCTCTGGCTGGCCGTAGCAGCGGGGATCGTGGCCGCCCTATGGTGCATGAACCGCGCCGGCGTTGTTCGCCTTGCCGCTTATCTGGCACTTGGCGCCCTGCTCTGGATCGTCGTTCTGAAGTCCGGTGTTCACGCTACGCTGGCGGGCGTTGCGCTGGCCCTGGCGATTCCCTTGCGGCGCACTCCCGGGAAGCCGGACGATGAGCATTCGCCCCTTCACCGGCTCGAGCACGGGTTGCAGCCCTGGGTCGCCTATCTGGTGCTGCCGGTCTTCGGGTTTGCCAACGCGGGTGTCAGCCTGGCTGGAATGAGCGGCGGAGCGGCCTTCGCCGACATTCCTCTTGGAATTGCCGCAGGCCTCTTCATCGGCAAGCAAGCCGGTGTTTTCGGTTTCGCATGGGCTGCAATCCGACTGGGCTGGGCCGACTGCCCTCGCGATGCCTCCATGCCCCAGCTCTACGGGGTCAGCGTGCTTTGTGGGGTCGGCTTTACGATGAGCCTGTTCATTGGACTTCTCGCTTTTCCCGGCAGCCCTCTTCTTCAGGATGAGGTGAAAGTCGGCGTTCTCGTCGGCTCGCTCTGCTCGGGCCTCTTGGGAGCGGCCATTCTGTCGCTGGCCAGACGCGAGGTTGCCCCGTCCTCACGGGCTGGCTAGTCGCGCCAACGTGAGTTTCGTTCCCGAGCCGCTGCGAATCCCGTCGTTCCGCGCCTTCTGGCTCGCCCGTCTGGCAACGACGATCGCTCAGATGGCGATGGTCATCGTCATCGGCTGGCAAGTCTACGACATCGCCCGCGAGACCATGCCGATCCGCGAGGCCGCGTTCCAGCTTGGACTGATCGGGCTCGTCCAGTTCGTGCCCTTGTTCGTTCTAACCCCGATCAGCGGCTGGACGGCGGACCGGCTGGACCGGCGGCACATCGCCCGCGCAGTCATCATGCTGGAGATGCTTTGCGCGCTCATCCTCTTCCTGGCGACCTGGGAAGGCTTCATCAGTATTCCAATTCTTTTCGGCGTGGCCGCCCTGCTCGGTGTGGCCCGGGCCTTCGCCGGACCCGCCTTTGGCGCACTTGCTCCGAACCTCGTGGCGCGCGACCTCCTGCCGCGAGCCATCGCACTGAGTTCGACGGCATGGCAGGCCGGCGCCATCGCCGGTCCGGCGATCGGGGGCATCCTCTACGATGTGACTCCGCACTTGCCCTATGCAGTCAGCACGATCCTCTTCGCTTTCTCGGCCGTTTGCCTTTTCACAATCGGCCCGATCCAGCGCCCTGCTCTCCAGGCCGGAGGCCCACTGAAGCAAATGGCCGACGGACTCGCTTACGTTGGTCGCAACAAGCTCGTCCTTGGAGCAATCACGCTGGACCTGTTCGCGGTCCTGCTAGGGGGAGTAATAGCCATGCTCCCCGTCTATGCGCGCGACATATTGCGTGTCGGCGCTGACGGCCTCGGACCGTTAAGAGCCGCCCCGGCCCTCGGCGCGACGGCCACGGCAATCATCTTCTCGTTTCGACCGTTGAAGACGAACGTCGGATTGAAGATGCTGTCCGCGGTCGTCGTATTCGGCGCGGCGACCGCGGTCTTCGGTATTTCTACCTCGTACCTTCTCTCGCTCGCCATGCTGACGCTGCTCGGAGCGGCGGACATGTTCTCCGTCTACATCCGCCAGTCGCTGATCCAGCTTCACACGCCGGACCAGATGCGCGGACGCGTAGGAGCCGTGTCGACCCTCGCCATTTCCGCCTCCAACGAGTTGGGCGAAGCTCGAGGCGGGTTTACGGCTGCGTGGCTTGGGCCCGTTGCCGCGACCGTTGCGGGAGGCGTCGCCGCAATCGTCGTCACCCTGATATGGGCCGGCCTTTTCCCCGAGCTTCGCCGGGCCCGCACGTTCGAACTTCCCGAGCCGCCACCTGAGCAGGCCGATGTCGTCGCGACGGGAGCCTGACTTGTAACCAGCGTTCGTGAACCCGAACTAGCCGCCTCAGACAAAGGAGAGCCTCGGCATGAAGGCAAACAACATCCTCGAAACCATCGGCAATACCCCGCACATTCGCATCAATCGCCTGTTCGGCGACGTTGCGGAGGTCTGGATCAAGTCGGAGCGGTCGAACCCCGGGGCCTCTATCAAGGACCGAATTGCCTATGCGATGGTCGAGGATGCCGAGCGCAGCGGCAAGCTGAAGCCCGGTGGAGTCATCGTCGAGCCGACCTCGGGCAACACCGGGATCGGCCTTGCCATGGTCGCAGCGGTTAAGGGCTACCGGTTGATCCTCGTCATGCCGGACAGCATGAGCGTCGAACGCCGGCGGTTGATGCTCGCTTACGGCGCCGAGTTCGAGCTCACCCCACGCGAGAAAGGCATGAAGGGCTCGATTGCTCGCGGCCAGGAGATCATCGATTCCATCCCCAACAGCTGGATGCCGCAGCAATTCGAGAATCCGGCGAACCTCGAAGTCCATCGCAAGACGACCGCACAGGAAATCCTCATCGACTTCCGCGACAATCCAGTCGACGTTCTGATCACCGGCGTCGGCACCGGCGGCCACATCACCGGCTGCGCTCAAGTGCTGAAGAAGGAATGGCCGAACCTCAAGGTCTTCGCTGTCGAACCGACGCTTTCCGCGGTCCTTTCGGGCGGGGAGCCGGGCCCCCATCCAATCCAGGGCATCGGCGCCGGATTCATTCCTGCGATCATGGACACGAGCGTGCTGGATGGGACGATCCAGGTCACCCCGGACGATGCCAAGGAAATGGCCCGCCGCTCGGCTCGAGAGGAGGGCATTTTCGTCGGCATGTCATCCGGCGCGACGCTTGCAGCGATCAGGCAGAAGCTCTGGGAGCTGGGCGATGGGGTCCGCGTGCTCGGTTTCAACTACGATACAGGGGAGCGCTACCTCTCGGTTCCGGATTTCCTGCCTACTGAAGGTTAAGGAAGACCGCGTTAACCCTGTTCCTTAGGCTGCGTGTTAACTCGCCCGCGCGTAAGGTCCGGGGATGCGTAGAACCCGGTTTGCAAGAGCGGTCGAACAGGCCGGAGCGACACCTGAGAAAGTGTCGATCGCCGAGGCCCTCTGGTTCGACCTTCGCCGGCCGGAGTCCAACGACGAAGCGTCCCTGTCGGAGTGGCGGATCGCCATCGTCGCCCATGTCGCCCTGTTGCTCGGCGTCACGCATGTCCTGATTGCTGCCGCCGCCCTTGTGATGTTCGCGTCAGGAGGCTCAGGCCTCTCTGCGGATAACCCTTTGATTCCGGCTAGCCTTGTTATCGCGCTGGATGCGGCGGCCGCGACGGCCCTCGTGACGCGCAAGCGGATGAATCTTCACGCCCACACGGTGGTGCGGAGCTTGTGCGTTTTCCTTGGTCTCGTCGGCCTGCTCTGGGCCTGGTTTTGCCAGACGATCGCTGACGATACGTTCACGACTCCAATGGCCGCGGCGCCGATCGCCATGGCCGCCGGAATTGCCATGGGCGCCATCGTGTCGGTCCAGTCGCCCCCGCTGATCATCACGAATATGGTTATCTCGGTGTTGGCGACGCTTGTTCTCGGCGGCAGCCCCCTCATCCCCGTCGCGATCTTCGTTCTGTCGCTTGCGCTAGTCGCATACAGCATCGCCGGTACGCGAAGCTTCATCGTGGCGGGCCGCAAGCGGCTGAACCTCGATGCGGAAGCTCGCAAAGCCGTCACCTTCGTCGATGAGTTCGAGAACAGCGGAAGGGGCTGGTTCTGGGAAACGAACGCGGAAGGGACGCTCTCCTACGTCTCGCAACAGCTCGCTGATGACTTCCAGTGCGAGGCGCCCGAACTCCTTGGGCGGCAATTCACGGATCTGCTCTCCGTCGAACGGATCGGCAGCGACAGCAACATCGAAGAGCGCAAGACGCTGGGCTTCCACCTGTCGGCGCGCTTTCCCTTCTCCGACGTGATTGTTCGCGCGGCCAGCGACGAAGACATCCACTGGTCTCTGTCGGGCAATCCGATCTTCGACGAGCGCGGCCGATTCCTCGGCTTTCGTGGCATCGGCACCGACCTCACCGAGCAGCGCCGCTCCGAGCAGGAAATTACGCGGCTGGCACGCTTCGATTCTCTAACCGGGCTGCCGAACCGGGCCATGATGCGGCAAATGCTCGACGAGGCACTGCGCAACGCGTCGAACCGTCAGAAGGGGTGCGCCCTCTTCCTGATCGACCTCGACCGCTTCAAGAATGTCAACGATACGCTCGGCCATCCGGTCGGTGATGCACTGCTTCGCCAGGTCGCTGACCGGCTGAAGTTGGTGATGGGCGACCATGGCCAGGTCGGGCGTCTCGGTGGAGATGAGTTCAAGGCCGTGCTTCCAGGAACCGTCGACATCGGCCTTCTGGAATCGCTTGCACGCACACTCATCGAGCAGGTCTCGCGGCCTTACAGCATCGAAGGCCACCGAGTGGTCATCGGCGCGTCGCTCGGCGTCGCAATCGGCGACCCGGGTCGCTGTACGGCGGACAGCCTCATCCGCGATGCCGACCTTGCGCTCTATGCCGCGAAGGGTGCCGGCCGCGGCAAGCATTGCTTCTTCGAGCAGTCGATGCACTCGGAAGCGTCGGACCGGCAGGTGCTGGAGAACGACCTCCGCCAGGCGATCGACCGCGGCGAATTGTGGGTTGCCTACCAGCCGATCGTCCGCGCCGCCGGTGAAGAGGTTTGCGGCTTCGAGGCGCTGGTCCGCTGGAACCACCCGCTGCGCGGCCGAATCTCGCCGGACAAGTTCATTCCGCTAGCCGAGGAATGCGGCCTCATTCCGCGCATCGGCAAATGGGTGCTCGATACTGCGCTGGAAGAAGCCGCGAACTGGCCCGACCATGTGCGCATCGCCGTCAACCTGTCGCCGATCCAGTTCAACGATCCGACCATTGTCGAAACCGTTTCCGAGGCTCTCAACCGATCGGGTGTGCGTGCGGCTCGGCTCGAGCTTGAGATTACGGAGGGTGTGTTTCTTGCGGAGGGCGACGCCACAGACGAAACGTTCGCCAAGCTGAAGGACCTCGGCGTCCGTCTCGCGCTCGACGACTTCGGCACCGGCTATTCGTCGCTCGGCTATTTGAAGAAAGCGCCGTTCGACAAGATCAAGATCGACCAGAGCTTCGTTCGCGGTGCAGCCTCGGTGACCAGCCGCAACAGCGCGATCATCCGCGCCATCGTGACGCTCGCGGAAAGCCTCGGAATGGACACCTGCGCCGAGGGCGTGGAAACGCATGACGATCTCAACCTCATCCGCGAGCTGGGGTGCAGCCAAATCCAGGGCTACATCTTCGGCAAGCCGGCCGAGGGTAGTGCGGCCCGTGAGTTGGCCAACAGCACGCGTGTGGAAGCGGAGGGCTATCAGTCCGTGCGCGAGCCGCGCCAGCGCCTCATGCGTCGCGCGGTCGCTTCGATCGACGGAAAGTCGCAGGAGGTACGCCTACGCAACATTTCAGCAATGGGCGCGCTCGTCGAATGTGATCAGCCGGTGACGCCCGGTCTGCGAATTGCGATGGACATCGTCGGCGCCGGGCCGGTGGAGGGTACCGTACGCTGGTCCCAGGCCGGCAAGTTCGGGATTGAGTTCACGGACGCTTTCCAGCTGTCGCGGCTCGCCCCGAAGAAGCTGAAGGGCAATGACGTCCAGATGCTCCAGCCTTGGTACGTTGGGCAGAAGGCCGCGAGCTAGAACGCTTCCTCGGGCAGTTTCATCACCGATTCCGCACCCGCTTCGACCCGCTTCCGAAGTGTCGACGCAAGTGCCAGCTCGCGTTCGGCGAAGAAACGCGCGGTAATCAGCTTGGCCTCGTGGAAGTCGCGTTCCCCGCTGCCATTGGCGGCGAGCGGACCGGAG
>Ga0307410_10000601_pt1 | contig 14792 bp, 11 predicted proteins | sample 322Ometagenome_3_FD_203707 | JGI IMG/M metagenome (GOLD analysis project Ga0307410, IMG submission 203707) | Maize rhizosphere microbial communities from greenhouse at UC Davis, California, United States - 322HYB-O-3 | ecosystem: Host-associated > Plants > Roots > Rhizosphere > Soil | place... | reverse complement strand
CTTAGCCTCTACGCCGCCGAACCCGGCTCCTCGACCGAACACGCCCTCGTCCTCCTGGCCTCCTGGGCAGCGACCCAAGACATCGACACCGCAACCCAGCCGATATAGCCAGCCAGCGGCGGCTCCAGCCAGCCAGTGGGCCACCGCGCGCCGGTGGGTACGCTGCCCCTCGGAGATCACGGTTAGGCCGTCCATCGCTGTCACATTCTGCTCGGTCGATCCGTCATCCCATCGACGAAGGAGCGGTCGCCGATGTGACCGCCGTACCCCTGAGGAGACGAATGAGTACCACGATCCGCAGCCTGGTGGTCCCGGTGTCTGACCTGGACGCCGCCAAGAACGTCTACACCGCGCTGCTCGGCGCGCCGCACACCGACGAGTCCTACTACGTCGGGTACAACATCGACGGCTTCGAAGTCGGCCTGGCTCCAGGCGAGGTGGCCGGCGGGCCGGTGGCCTACGCTGACGTCGAGGATCTCGACGCGACGCGTGCAACCCTGCTCGCGGCTGGTGCAACCGAGCGCGACGCCCCGCGTAAAGTCGCACCCGAGGCGCGGGTGTGCGTGCTCGCCGACGCCGACGGCAACCCGATTGGGTTGCGCGGCCGGTAGCCATAGGTGTGGCCGGGCCGCCGCCGTACTCGGCGCGCGCTCCGGGCCTAGAGCGTTCGCCGTCTCAGGACGTCCAACGAGTGTCGAATCCCCGAATCAGACACTTCTGAGCCGTCTTCAGACGAGGAACGTGGCTCCGCCGGGCCTGACAATCCCATTGCAGGAAGGACGGGCAGAAAGCACATGTCCATGGAGTACCGCATGCGACGCACTCTCCCCGACGATCGCGTCGCGATCATCATGCCCGTCGACCACGGCCTGATCTTCAGCCGGCTGCCGGGGACTCGAGTCGCCCGCCAAACTCATCGAATACTAGGCCAAGCAGGATGTGACTGGGTTCATGATGAGTCCTGGTCAGGTCAAGCAGACCGCCGCGCTCTTCGCCGAGAACCCCTAACCATTGCGGCGAACCCACCAGCTTAACCATCGGACAAGGGCAACGGAGCCCGGACGAAGTTCAGCCGACGCAGCACGCCCAGAATCAGATTGAGCGTCATGAGCGTTCCTAACCCGCTAGCGACGATCATCACCGAGATTTCATGAGCAAGCACCGCCCAGGTGAGCCAGATGCCCTGATTCATGACGCAATAGCCAAGCCACCACAAGGAGACCCCGTGGATGCTCGGGGACACGACAAGCGAACGCAGCTGGGCTAGCTGAGATAAGGCGGCCGGTATGAACGCGATCACGGCGAAGGCAATAGGTCCGGAAAACACGTCCACCGCCACCATGAGCACTCCGAGGAAAATCCCGGGGACAAACAGTTGCCAGAGGCGAATGCCCCGGTGACGCCAAAGCAAGATCAAAATCGTCGATGTGCACAGCGCATACAGCGTGTTTGAGACTACGATGTTCGGGTGGTGGGTGATCACCCCATGTGTCATCCAGGCCAGATTGACTCCAACTAGTAGCTGCCAGGTGAGTGGCGAGACACCAGTTGTCGCGCTGGTTCGCAAGATGCGGACGACCTGTGGGAGGGCGACCAAAGCACCCGTTACGGCACCAATCCAGCCAAGAATGTCAACGAACACAGTCAGAACCTCCTGCAGCCCAGGAAGCCGCTGATGTGGATCGATAAGTGTCAGGCGGGAACAACGTCGCCGACCTGCGCGCCTCTTCTGAGGCGGCCGAACCGAAGTCCTCGTTTCTTGCCAGCTGGTGCCAGCTGAGATTTATTCCCCCATCGGTGACCCGCGAACTGGGGAGAGAGATTTGCTGACTGGTGGGTCAGCTCCATATCCCATCAAGAAGTTTCTCTTCACAAATGTGATCAAGGGTCACAGGTCGGTTTTGCCGGAGACCGATGATGCCGCCAGATCCCGCGCTAGCAACGGTGCGAACCTGGAAGAGAGGCACACCGGCACCGTCGTTGGCCGTCGCCGCGAGCAAGGTCTTTGATCTTAAGCTTCCCGTCGACGAGGCCGCTGCCGGCTACCAGACGATGGATTTCCGGCAAGCGATCAAGATCCTCCTTCGCCCGTGATCCAGGTGAAGCCGCAACAGAAGCAGATAATGTCCAAGCCGGTACGCTGCAGGGCCTCTGAATGACACGATCGGTAACTAGGCGATCGCTGGGAGGAGCAGGCCGGTCATGAAGAGGCGATCCCCATCGGGGCAGCCGGGTCTAGCTTGGCGGCGTTGCCGTGATCTTTGGTGCCCAGGAATTTGGCGCTCGACGGAAGCGAAACGGATCCAAGATGTGTTCCGGGTTACTGCTGCGCCGCCGCGCCGGTGATGATCACCGTGACAGAGTCGGAGCCGGATCCAAAGTGGTCGTGACTGGGGGTGGAGCCAAGGACGACTGGTTGCACGACATAGTTGGCAGCTGTCTCGGGACATAGTTGACACCTCTTTGTGGGCCGGGCAACCGCCGTGGAGCTTGGCCGGCGTACGGGATTGCGAATAGCAGCGTGCTGCGGCTGGTCCGTCGGCCGCGTCGGTACATCATCGGACATTGAAACTGGGCGTGACATTGATCGAGATGGTCGCTTACGCCCTGGAGCGTGCGAGTGCACTAGAGACGATCAAGATCGCTGTGATCATGGAGTGGTCGCCGCATCGGCCACACGGATGCCAGCTACTGACCAGACGCACGCTGCCATCTCGGCTGGAGCCCAAACCTCGACGACGCAGGCTCGTGTCCTGGGCCTGAGCGACCCTCTCCACCGGCGACCTGGTGGGCCTCGTGGTGCTCGACTCCACCCTGACGCCGGCCGCCGTCATGATCGGCGGGATTTGCATTGGCTGAGTTAGTACGGCGCTCGCGAAACGCTGCTTATTGCGTGCGGCTAGGTGCCATGCCAGAATTCGAGAAATTTCATCCAGCAAAGGAAATTCCTGTGATTACCGCCCGGCTTAAAAAAGCCCGCCAGATTATTATTGCGGCCGCAGCACTGTCTACAATCGTCCTGGCCGCCTGCGCCCCCACCCAAACCCCTTCGTCATCGTCCTCACCGACCGGCGGCGGCAGCCCCGGGCAGATCTCCTTGGTGACACCGGGGAAGCTCACCGTCTGCACTCACCTGTCCTATAAGCCGTTCGAGTTCAAGGACAGCTCCAACAAGGTGGTTGGGTTCGATGTCGACTTGATGGACCAGGTCGCTAAGAAGCTGGGCGTCACCCTGGAGATCTTCGACGTGGACTTCGCATCGCAGACTTCCGGAGCAGTGTTCGCAGCACGGAAGTGTGACGCCGCCATGGGTGCGGTCACCATCACCGACAAGCGCAAGGAAGCCATAGCGTTCTCCGATCCCTACTTCAAAGCCACCCAGGCTCTACTGGTTAAGAAGGATTCCGGGATTACCGACTTGTCACAGCTCCGCGGCAAGAAGCTGGGAGTCCAGACCGATACCACCGGTCAGATCTACGCCGAAGACAACAAGGCGGCCAACGGCTACGAAATCGTGGTCTTCGACGACGGCCCGACCACGCTAACCGGAGTGCTTTCCGGGCGCGTTGCCGCTGCTATCAACGACAACGGGACGGTGTACGACTTCGCCAAGGACAATCCGACAACAACAGTGTCGAAGGAGTTCAACACCGGCGAACAGTACGGCTTCATGGTCCAGAAGGACAACGCCAACGCCGCGGCGCTGCTGGCCGTCATCAACGACGTGCTGAAGACGTCGAAGACCGACGGCAGCTATGACACCATCTACAAGAAGTGGTTTGGCGTCCAGCCCGCGTAAGCCCCGAAGCCCGGACCACCCGCCGCCTCCCGCGACTCAACTGCGGTCTCCGGCAACCTAGGAAGCCGCCGGACTGAGGTTCGACTCAGCCTACTTCAGGAGGTTCTGCGATGAGCGTTTCCACCCTCGCTCCACCGGCGCACCGAGGGCCGTCTCCGCGCCAACGCGCCAAGCGACGTCGGCTGATTCAGTACGTGGTCCTGGCCGTCGCGATCGTCGTGCTGCTCTTCGTGGCCGACTGGCAGCAGATCGGGCAAGTCTTCTTCCGATCCGACATGATCTACGCCACCCTGACCCAGGGTCTAGGCACTGCGCTGCTCAACACCATCATCTATAGTGCCGGGGCTTTCATTATTGGCCTAGTCGGTGGCACCATCCTCGCGTTGATGCGGCTCTCCTCAGTGGCTCCATACCGCTGGATCGCTGGCACCTACATCGAGTTGTTCCGCGGCCTGCCGGCCTTGATCGTGCTACTCGCGTTCGGCCTGCTGCCGCTGGCCTTTTCCGGCCTGATCATTCCCTTTGACCCGTACGGCACGGTGTGGCTCGCGCTCGGCATAGTAGCCGCGGCCTACATGGCCGAGACGATTCGAGCCGGCATCCAGGCCGTTCCAAAGGGCCAGGTCGAGGCGGCTCGCTCGCTCGGTATGCCGGCCGGGGTGGCGAGTCGGAAGATCGTGCTTCCCCAAGCGTTTCGGATCGTCATTCCTCCGTTGACTAACGAGCTGATCTTGCTGGTAAAGGATTCGTCGCTTGCCTACATCCTGGGCTTGTCAGCGGCCGGCTATGAGCTGACCAAATACGGGCGCGATCTGTCCAGCAGCAACGCCAATCTCACTCCACTAGTGATCGCCGGTCTCTGCTATCTGGTGATCACACTGCCGCTGACTTTCCTCGTGCAGCGGCTGGAAGCCCGCGCCAGGAGAGGTCGGTGAACACGATGTCGGAAGCCGTCACTGATACCACCACTCCTCCAACGGCAGGGCCAGGAGAGGTGGTGGTCGAAGTCGTCGACCTGCACAAGTCCTTCGGCTCTGTCGAGGTGCTCAAAGGCATCTCGACGGTCATCCATCGCGGTGAGGTCGTTTGTGTGATCGGCCCCTCCGGTTCTGGAAAGTCAACGTTGCTGCGCTGTGTGAACCTGTTGGAGGAACCCACCTCCGGGCGGGTGGTCGTGATGGGCGAGGAGGTTACTGATCCCGACTGCGACATCGACCGGGTCCGGAGCAACCTTGGAATGGTCTTCCAGCAGTTCAACCTTTTCCCGCACATCAACGCGCTGCAGAACTGCACTATCGGTCAGATCAACGTGCTGAAGCGGCCCAAGGAAGAGGCTTCAACAAAGGCTCAAGAGAATCTGGCCAAGGTGGGTCTGGCCGGCCGGGAGAGCGCCTATCCCGCTCAACTCTCCGGAGGGCAGCAGCAGCGGGTCGCGATCGCCCGAGCCTTGTCGATGGATCCGGGCCTAATGCTCTTCGACGAGCCGACATCGGCGCTGGATCCTGAACTTGTCGGCGACGTGCTTTCGGTAATGCGGGAGCTTGCCTCCGAAGGGATGACGATGATTGTCGTCACCCATGAGATGGCGTTCGCCCGGGAGGTCGCGGATCGGGTGATCTTTATGGATGGTGGCGTCATCGTTGAGGAAGGCCACCCGGACGACATCATCGGTCGCCCACAGGAGAAGCGAACAATTGCCTTTCTACAGCGGGTGCTTGACCCGACACATGTGCGAGCTGGCGAGGAGGATGAGGCCCACTACCGGCGACATGCCGCTGATCATTGGACCGGCTCCACGACACGCGACGACGATCTCACTCCCCAGCCAGGAATACCCCACTAGCCCGGATAGGTCGAGTCGCTGACCTATACGAGCCGGCTGCCGACTTGGGCGGCGGGCGGGTTAGGTCTTCGCAAGGCTGAGGTCCTTGGCCTCGTGTGGGAGGCCGTCAATTTCGGTCAAGGCACACTCGTGCCCGACCATCAGCTCCAACGAGGGGCGATCCCTGCTCTACCGGGAACGAAAACCGAGGCATCCGATGCGTGGCTGCCCATGCCCGACATCGTCAGCTGCTGTACTGACCTTTCTGGTCGGTGTCTCCGGGCAGGCGTTTTGAGGACGTCGGTCCCGTCCGACCCGAGCCTCGAGCTTGTATGTGTTGATCAAGGATTTTGCCGTTGTTTGGTGTGAGGAAGGATTCCGGCGCCGCGCCAGCCATCTTGAGATGGCAGTAGGGGCCCGAACCCTCGGGAGATGTCGATCGCGGCCGGCTTGGCCGTGGCTGGAGCCGCCAACTGAGGGACCTCTCACCACCAACCCTGCTTGTGGGCCCAGCGCAACAGGGTCAGGGATATCCCCAACATGATCAACAGCAGGATGGCGAGCGGTAGCCAGCGGGTGGATTCGTTAACGATGACGTTCATCCCGATGACAGAAGACAGCGACGTAATGGGAAGGGTGATCGCCGCGATGACGGCGAGGCGCTCGGCGGCGATGGTCATCTTGGTGTCGGTACGCGCGCGATAGAACTCCGTGACGCCCATCAGAAACACCAGCTGGGAATCGCTGATATGTGCGACGGTTTCGTACTGGTCGAGCACGTCCTTCATCAGCTCCAGGCCTTCGGGCGGTGCAAAAGTCGTCAGCTTGATCGCCCGCCGATAGATCTCGCTGCCCTGAGCAGCCATGGTCTTGATCGTCAGCAGCTCATGTCGAGCCGCGAAAAGCTGGCTCAGAAACTCCTGCGGATCCTCATCCGCCTCAGCCATTACCCGCTGCTCCATCAAGCCGACCTCACGAGCGATCTCGGCGACCAGCTCAGACTCCCGGCGTGCGATCGAGGAGACGATCGCGTACGTGAGGCCGAATGGTGAGTTCGCATGCAGCCGTCCGCTCTCCAATCGGGCCGCAACTGCCTCGGTCTCGCGCAGCGCCGCCTCCAGGGGAACCTTGGGGCTCAGCGGCCCATGAACCGTCACCAGGAAGTCTTCGCCAACGAACTGGTCCAGCTCGAGATAGTGCATGTGGCCGCGTGCGCCGATCTTTGGTGTGTGCACGACGATGAACACATGGTTCGGATAAACATGGAGTCGTGGAATGTGGTTGCGGTTTCGGCTTTCGGCGATCGCCATCGCATGAAAGTGAAACTCGCGTGTGAGCACCGCCTCGGCGTCGTCGCTCCATTCAGGAATGTCGAGCCAGAGGAATCCGTCGGTGCGCTTCTGCAGGGCCGGCAGCTCAGCCAGGTCGCGGCTGCTCACGCCTGTGGAGTCGATCCAGCGCAGCTTCATGGCGAGACTTCCTTCCACGTTGTTGTTTCTACACCACGCCGCCATCGATACCTGCGGCCCCAATGTGCGCCGGACGGCGGAGGACCTGTGAGGTCGGCAAGCCTGTTGCTGCGGCTCGCCGCCGATGGGCGCATTGCCGGTGCGTGATCTGGCCTACGAGCGAGCTTTGACGCTCCGGGTAGGCCGCACGGGCGAGTCCTATGTTGATCTTGATGATCCGTTGCGGCTGGAGTTCGACTAAGTGCGGGACCCGATGGGGATCCTTACGACCGAGCGGTGGGTGGCGCTTCACCGCCGCGCCCTATGGCTTGAGTACTCACAGTCGGCTGGAATGTCCTCGAAGCTGTCGTTGCCATCGCGGCGGAGGCTGCCGGCGAGATCTGGCAGCACAAGGACAATGCCGTCACTGATGTTCACAGGTCGTTACGGCATCCCCATCGATCCCCGCACCCTCAACAGGAAGCTCGGGCGCGCTGCGACGCCGCGGGAGTACGTCGGCTCACTGTTCATGAACGCCCGGCATACATGTGCCACGCTGCTCGTCGACCTCGATGTGCATCCGCGCGTGATCATGCGAATCTGCGACATGCAGACCAGGCGGTCACGATGGAGATCTACGCAAACGCCAGCTCGGCGGCCACACGTAGCGCTGCGGCGACTTGGAGACATCTTGCACTGATGTGCTGCTGTACTCTCGACGAGGCTTGGGCGGTCGGGGAGCTACAGCGCGCTCAATGGCCGATGGTGTCCTCTTAGCGGGCTCATGTCGAATCCTCCACAAATTCTCCGGCTAGATCCCACACTATTCGAGCTGGGCGGCCGCTCGCGGAGTATGCTGCGCCGGCTCGTAGTGTGGTGCTCGCGGAATGAGCGGCGTGGGCACCAGAACGAGGGAGAACGGGTATGGCCGTGTTGGTGGTTGGTGTGCCGAAGGAAATCAAGGACATGGAAGGTCGGGTGTCGGTGCAACCCGATGGCGTTGCCGAGCTGGCCTATCACGGCCGTGAGGCCGTGGTGCAGGCCGGCGCCGGGTCGGGCAGCGGATTTTCCGACGAGCAGTACGCCGCGGCCGGTGCTCGGGTTGTCGGCACCGCGGACGAGGTGTTCGCCGCTGCTGACTTGATCGTCAAGGTCAAGGAGCCTATCGCTGAGGAATATGACCGATTCCGCCCGGGACAGCAGCTTTTCACCTACCTGCACCTGGCGGCCGACCGCCGACTCACCGAGTTCCTCCTCGACCGGGGCATTGACTCGATCGCATACGAGACTGTACAGACCCCGGATGGGCGGCTGCCGCTGCTCACGCCGATGAGCGAGGTTGCGGGGCGCATGTCTGTCCAGGCCGCCGCCTACCACCTGCAAAGTACCTCCGGCGGGGCGGGTCTGCTGCTGGGCGGGGTCCCGGGTACGCCGGCCGCGAAGGTCACCATCATCGGCGGCGGCGTCGCCGGAACCGAGGCCGCCAAGATGGCCCTCGGGTTGCGGGCGATCGTGCGGGTGCTGGACACCAACGCGGCGCGGCTGTCCTACTTGTCCGATGTGTTCGGCGGCCGGCTCGACCTGGTAGTTCCGAACCGGGCACGGACTGCGGCGTACGTGGCCGAATCCGATGTGGTGATTGGCGCGGTTCTGGTCGCCGGCGCGAAGGCGCCGAAACTGGTTACCCGCGACATGATCAAGAGCATGCGGCCCGGCAGTGTTGTGGTCGACATCGCCATCGACCAGGGCGGCTGTTTCGAGACCAGCCGGCCGACCACGCACTCCAAACCGACCTATGTCGAGGAGGGCGTGGTGCACTACTGCGTCGCCAACATTCCGGGCGCCGTCGCACGCACCTCGACCCTCGCGCTTACCAGTGCCACCCTGCCGTACCTGGTCCGCGTCGCGGCGCACGGGGTGGCTGGCGCGGCTGTGCGTGATCCGGTCCTGGCAAAAGGGCTGACCACGCTGGGGGGCAAGCTGGTCTCCCCGCCGGTGGCCGAAGCGCATGGCCTGCCCTACGAGGATCCGACCACCCTGCTGCCAGCGGACGCGGAGGCCGCTTAGGTGATGAAGGGATCGCCCAGAACGGGTGTACAGGTGTGCTGACGGTGGAGTAGAAATTTATTGTGGCCCGGCGGAATCTCTCAATGGACACATCCATCAACGACCCAGCGGAACCACGCGGCCGCGTCCACGACTTCGGGGGCGCGGCCGCATTGTATAAGGAGGCGTGATGGTCAGAGGTTTGCTGCTGTGGGCCGCCGGCAATCGCCGGCTGGAGCGGACGATCACCGAGAGCCCGATCTTGAGCAAGGCTACGCACCGCTTTATCGCGGGCGAGCGGCTCGACGAGGCGCTGGAGGCGGCTGCGCAGCTGAACGCCCACGGGATCGGGGGAATTCTCGACCTGCTCGGTGAGGGGGTCACAGATCTGGCCGGCGCCAGCAAGGCCGTCGAGCAGTACCTCGAGGCGGCTGAGGCAATCAGCGACCGCCGTCTGGACGCGACGATCTCAATCAAACTGTCCCAGCTTGCGCAGACCGTGGACCGGGATGCCTGTGTGGCGAATCTGGTTCGGATCCTGGACCGGGCGCAGGAGCTCAATGTGCCGGTCGAGATCGACATGGAGGACAGCAGCCTGGTTTCGGACACGCTGGCGCACTTCCGGCAAGCGGCGGCCCAGCATCCGCAGGTTCGCGTAGCCATACAGGCAATGCTGCGTCGGACACCTCTCGACCTTGAGGGGTTGGCCTCGCTTAAGCCGCGGGTCCGACTGGTCAAGGGTGCCTACGCCGAGCCGGTCGAGCTGGCGGAGCAGGGCAAAAAGGACGTCACGGCGCAGTTCAAATTCCTCACCGACTGGCTATTCGAGTACGGCGGCGATCCCGCTTTCGGTACCCATGACGACGAGCTGATCGCCTATGCCGCGACGGCCGCGACAAGGCTGGGCAAGGGGCCGCGCGACTATGAGATCCAGATGCTGTACGGCATCCGGCGCGACCTCCAGGAGAAGCTGGCGCGTGACGGTCACCGGGTTCGGGTGTATATCCCCTTCGGTTCGGCCTGGTATCCGTACTTCATGAGGCGGTTGGCGGAGCGCCCCGCCAACCTTAGGTTCTTTCTGCGCGCCTTTGCCGGCCACTGACTAGTCAGACACGGAGGATCGGATCGACACATTTGCAGCATCACCCAGGTTCCGACTCAGTAAAACCAGCCGGGGCGCCGTTTGCGCCCGAAAGCGCCGAAGAACCCATACCCCAGTGTTTTTCCTGCGCTCGCTCGTGGATTCCTGAGATCAAACCGATGCCGCTCGTCCCACAACCGAACCTAAGGAGAGGTCATGGATGCCATCACGCAGGTGCCTGAACCGTTTAACGAGCCCGTTCACGACTACGCACCAGGAAGCCCCGAACGAGGGGAACTACAGGACCGGCTGAAGGAGGCTGCGGCGGAGGACGTGGAGCTCACCATGGCCATTGGGGGGGAACACAGGCTCGGCGGCGGTGACCCGATCAGCGTCGTCCAGCCGCACCGGAAGGACGCCAAGCTCGGCACGCTTCGCGATGCAACGGCGGACGATGTACGACAGGCGGTTGACGCCGCGCATGCCGCGGCGGCGGCATGGCAGCACCTGTCATTCGACGATCGCGCCGCCATCTTCCTCAAAGCCGCCGACCTGCTGACGGGACCGTGGCGAGCGACGCTCAATGCGGCGACAATGCTTGGTCAGAGCAAGACGGCCTATCAGGCCGAGATCGACTCCGCCTGCGAAATGGCCGACTTTTGGCGATTCAACGTTGGTTTTGCTCGACAAATCTTGGAGGAGCAGCCGGTGAGTGGCTCGGGTGTGTGGAACCGTCTTGATCATCGGCCGTTAGAAGGCTTCGTTCTCGCCATCACGCCGTTCAACTTCACCGCTATCGCGGGGAACCTGCCTACCGCACCCGCGCTCATGGGCAACACCGTGGTATGGAAGCCGGCTCCGACCCAGCAGCTGGCGGCGCATTACACCATGCAGCTGCTGGAAGCGGCTGGCCTGCCGCCGGGGGTGATCAACATGGTGACCGGGCGCGGAGAAGCGGTGAGCGAGGTCGCGTTGGTGGATCCCGGGCTGGCCGGCATCCATTTCACTGGCTCTACGGCGGTGTTTGGACACTTGTGGGGCTCAGTTGCGACGAATCTTCGGACCTACCGCGCATATCCCCGCCTGGTCGGCGAAACCGGTGGTAAGGATTTTGTTGTCGCCCATCCGTCGGCTGATATCGAGGTTCTGCGAGTTGCCCTGGTCCGCGGCGCGTTTGAGTATCAGGGCCAGAAGTGCTCAGCCGCGTCACGCGCGTACGTTCCACAGTCTCTATGGTCGAAGCTGCGTAGTGATCTGGTCGACGAAATAGATAGCCTGCCGATGGGGGATGTCACGGACTTCACCAACTTCATGGGTGCCGTGATCGACGACCGGTCATTCCAGAAGCTCAGCAGCGTGATCGACCGCGTACGTGGCGAGGCGGGTGTCGAGATCGTTGCCGGGGGCCAGGCCGACGACAGCGAGGGCTACTTCGTCCGGCCCACCGTGGTGCAGGCGGATGACCCTAACCACGAGGTCTTCACCACTGAGTATTTCGGGCCGATCCTTGGGGTGTTCGTGTACGACGATGCCGACTACGACCGGGTGCTGCGCGAGTCGGCTGCTATCGGCCCCTACGGTTTGACAGGCTCAATCATTGCGCAGGATCGCAACGTAATCGTCGAGGCGATGGACGTGTTGCGGTTTGCGGCGGGCAACTTCTATATCAACGACAAGCCGACGGGTGCTGTTGTGGGGCAGCAGCCCTTTGGTGGTGCGCGGGCGAGCGGGACTAACGACAAGGCCGGCTCCATCCTTAACCTGCTCCGCTGGGTATCCCCTCGCACGATCAAGGAATCCTTCGTGCCGGCGACCGACTACCGTTATCCGTACATGGGATGACCGTCACCGAATACGGCCCGGCGCTGCCCATACGGGCATACAACAGTGTGTGGCAGCTACGCGGTGACGCGTGGAGCTCACTCGCCGACACGACGAAGCGGCTGTTTGAAACCTCGCTGCCTGCGGACCAGAGCGACATGCTACGAAAGGAAGTTGCCTCCCTCTTTCAACTGCTGGACCCAATCGAGACCTACTGGGCCTATCCCGGCCGCGAGCAGCTGCACCGGCTTCGCGAGATGTGCGAAGACGACGACTACGAAGCAGCGATGCGGATAGCCGACACCATCAGCCGACGTCTCGTGAGGCACGAAAGGGCCGGCCGGCCCGTGTTCGAGGTTCTGATCGTGGACGACATCTCCCAGGACGAGACACAGGCGCTCCGGGAGGAGCTACACAGCCTGCGTCGGGAGGAGGACCCCTTCACTTACGAGCTCGTCATTGTTCCGAGCTTCGAGGACGCCCTCGTCGCGGTGCTGCTCAATTCAGATCTGCAGGCGTGCGTCATACGGCCCGGTCTTGCGGTTTCGTCCCCGCACCGCCTTGATGACCTGCGACACTTCCTTGAGACTATCGGCGACCTGGGCGGTGAGACCCAGTCAGCCAACGAGCGGATGCTGCTACTCGGTGAGCGGATTGCCGACCGGCGTCCGGAAATGGATCTGTATCTCGTCGCCCAGGTGTCCATTGAACACATCGCCGGCAGGCTGACTCGACGGTTCAGGCGCATCTTCCACCGTCAGGACTCCCTCGAGCTACATTTGTCGATACTCGGTGGCGTGAGTGAGCGCTACGAGACACCATTCTTCACAGCTCTCCGCGGCTATAGCCGGCAACCGACCGGTGTCTTCCATGCGCTACCCATCTCCCGAGGCAAGTCGGTCGTTAATTCTCAGTGGAGCCGAGACCTGACCAACTTCTACGGGCTCAACATGTTTCTAGCCGAGACCTCGGCAACCTCCGGCGGATTGGATTCGCTGTTGGACCCCACGGGCACCATCAAAAGAGCGCAAGAACTCGCGGCACGTGCCTTCGGAGCGCAACGGACCTTCTTTGTGACGAATGGCACCTCGACGGCGAACAAGATTGTTGTTCAATCGATCGTCGCGCCTGGCGACGTTGTCCTGGTGGACCGCAACTGTCACAAATCGCACCATTACGGACTCATGCTCGCCGGTGCTCGAGTGTGCTACCTCGACGCCTACCCGCTCGACGCGTACTCGATGTATGGAGCAGTTCCGCTCGAGAGCATCAAGAACCGACTGCTGGAATACCGACAAACAGGTCGGCTCCACGAGGTCAAGATGCTCTCCCTAACCAATTGCACATTCGATGGCATCGTCTACGACGTCGAACGCGTCATGGAGGAGTGCCTTGCCATCAAGCCGGACCTGGTCTTCCTCTGGGACGAGGCCTGGTTCGCGTTTGCCGGCTTCCACCCCGCATACCGTCGCCGCACTGCGATGCGCGCAGCCCGACGGCTTGAGGAGCGCTACCGAAGCGCGGACTACGCGCAAACGTACGCGGAAGCCGCGGCTGGAACGTTGCCCGACCCCAAGGCGGTCCGCATCCGCGTCTACGCCACACAGTCGACGCATAAGACCTTGACGGCGCTGCGGCAGGGGTCAATGATCCATGTCTACGACCAGGACTTCAACCGTCGCAATGAGGAGGCGTTTCACGAGGCGTACATGACGCATACGTCCACATCGCCCAATTACCAGATCATCGCTTCGCTCGACGTTGGACGACAACAAGTTGAGTTGGAGGGCTTTCAGCTCGTGCAGAAGCAGGTCGAGCTGGCGATGGGCCTCTACGACGCCGTGGAGTCACATCCGCTCATCCGTCAGTACTTCGAGTTCCTCACCACCCGAGAGATGATTCCCGCGAAGTACCGACCCTCGGGCATCGAGGTGCCCCTTCGGGGTGGTTTAGCCGACATGGAGAGAGCTTGGGAGCGCGACGAGTTCGTCATAGACCCGTGCCGGCTGACCCTGTTCACCGGCCGCAGCGGTATTGACGGTGACACGTTCAAGCACGCCTATCTCATGGATCGGTACGGCATCCAAGTCAACAAAACCGCGCGAAACAGTGTGCTGTTCATGACCAACATTGGAACGAACCGGAGTTCGGTGGCCTACCTCATTGAGGTTTTGGTCAACTTAGCGGAAGAACTCGACGAAGAACTTGCGAGGCTCGGCCCATTGGAACGGCAGGCCCGAGAGCAGTCAGTCGCCGCTCTGACCAGGGACCCGCCCGCGCTCCCGGACTTCAGCTATTTCGCCGAGCCCTTCCGCGCTAACCGGGACAGCCCCGACGGGAATCTTCGCTTGGCCTACTTCCTTGCGTACGACCACACGGCGTGTGAATACCTTGCGCACGCTGAGTTAGCCGACCGTGTGGCTTCGGGCCAAGAAGTCGCGTCGGCCATGTTCGTCACACCGTATCCGCCAGGCTTCCCGATCCTCGTACCAGGCCAGGTCGTGACCAACGACATCCTTGCCTTCATGTCTGCCTTGGACACACGAGAGATCCACGGATACCTGCCTGAATTCGGTTACCGCGTCTTCACGGAAAGGGCGATGCGAACAAAGCGCGACGAAGGGCCAGCACCTCACCACAACCAGCCTCGGGGCACGATCAGGAGCAGTGACAAAACACCATGACCGATACGTCGCCATCAGAAGCTCGCACTGAGACCGCCTCATCAGACGCACCGGTCGGGACGCCCCTGGCTGCGGAGATCAGTGTCGGCAC
>Ga0307410_10000600_pt1 | contig 14794 bp, 11 predicted proteins | sample 322Ometagenome_3_FD_203707 | JGI IMG/M metagenome (GOLD analysis project Ga0307410, IMG submission 203707) | Maize rhizosphere microbial communities from greenhouse at UC Davis, California, United States - 322HYB-O-3 | ecosystem: Host-associated > Plants > Roots > Rhizosphere > Soil | place... | reverse complement strand
CAAGGCGACGGGGCAGCCCGAGCGGCGCTACACCGCCGCGCTCCTCGTCCGCGTCCAGGAGATCTCCCTGACCCGCAAGATCGCGGACGCGATGTCAGCCATGCGTCGGATGGCCGCCGACCCGCAGAGCGACCCGGCACGCTCACGCGCCCTCAGTGGGGAGCTGCAGACCCTCCAGCGTGAGCTGGCCGGCCTCCGGGAGCGGGTCAGCTGATGGGGTGGTCGCTGCGCAGGGACCGGCCCGAGAAGGTCCCGCAGGTGGCCCGCGACGCCCTGGAGCTGGGACGCGGCGAGCGCCTGCTGGCCTGGGCCCGTGACGAGACCACCGGTGCGGTGGTCGTGGCCGGCAACCACCGCCTGTATGCCGTGAGCCAGGCCGGGGAGGTCGTGCTCGACCGCCCGTGGCACCTCGTCGACGCCGGTTCGTGGTCGCACGACGCCTTCCTGCTCACGGTCACCTGGGTGGACCGCCAGCGGCCGGCCCAGTGGGTGCTCAAGGAGGCCAGCCTGCTGCCGGAGACCCTGCGGGAGCGGGTGCAGGCCTCGGTGGTGCTCGCGCAGAAGGTCGACCTCGGGGAGCGGCGCAGCGCGCGGGCAGTCATCCGCCAGGACCTCGCCACCGGCGAGCTCGTCGAGCAGGTCGTCCTCGGCAGGAACGTGCGGGCCGCCGACCCGGGCGTGGAGGAGCAGACGCAGGCAGCGCTGGCCTACCTCAAGGAGCAGGTCGGCCTCACCTGAGGAGCTGCCGGACCCCGCCAGGGATCGTTTCGGCCTGCCGGTCGAGGGGACGGCCGACGGTCCTCTGGTGCCCGGCGAAGGGCCGGTTGCCACCCCCTCGACACGACGACCAGCCCGTTTTCAGAGCGGGGCACAACTTTTGCTATGGTTGCGCAGCGCCATCGGGGCGGGCCGGAAACGGTCGGGCCGATGACCATTCCCCTGTAGCTCAATTGGCAGAGCAGCCGGCTGTTAACCGGCAGGTTGTTGGTTCGAGTCCAACCGGGGGAGCCACCAGCGGTAGACCACGACGAGGGCCCCGATCCAGCGGATCGGGGCCCTCGTCGTCGTCAGGCCGCCGTGCGGTCCAGGGTCACATGCCGCGCCCCGGGGCGCCGACGGTGCCGGCAGCAGCGGGCTCCACGTCGCCGCCCGTCGGCGTCGTGGCAACACCCGGCAGGGTGGTGCGTCCGCGCCGGCTCAGCCGCTGCTCGACCATGCGTGCGATCACCGTCAGCACGTAGTTCATGGTGATGAACAGGAACGCCGCCACGATGTAGGCGGGCACCGTGTTGGCATAGGCCGAGCCGAGGGTCTTGGACCAGTTCAGCAGCTCGAGGTAGGTGATGGCGTAGCCGAGCGCCGAGTCCTTGACCACGACGACCATCTGGCCGATGAGGGCCGGCAGCATGGCGGTGAGGGCCTGCGGCAGCTGGATCGAGCGCAGCACCTGGCCACGGGACAGGCCGATCGACAGGCCCGCCTCGGACTGCCCGGCGGGCAGCGAGTAGACGCCCGATCGGACCAGCTCGGCGACGACGGAGCCGTTGTAGAGCGTCAGCCCCGTCACGACGGCTGCCAGCGGGTTCACCTCGGTCGCGAAGACGTTGTTGTCCGCGTAGACGCCGAAGAAGAAGATCATCATGATCAGCACCGGCACGGAGCGGAAGAACTCCACGACGATGCTGGAGACCCAGCGGACGGCGCTGAGGTGCGACAGGCGCCCCATGCCGAAGACGAGGCCGAAGATACCGGCGAGGACCATCGAGATGGCGGCCGCCTTGAGCGTGCCCCAGATGCCGGGCAGGAGGTACTCCTGCCAGACCTCGGCCGTGAGGAACGGCGACCAGAGGTCCTTCTGCAGCTGGCCGGCGTCGCCCATCTTGCGGAGCACGACGTAGAGCGCGCCGAGGGCGATCAGGAGACCCAGGGCGGCGAGCAGGGCGTGCCGGCGGCGGGCCTTGGGCCCGGGGGCGTCGAAGAGGACCGAGGTGCTCATCGCTTCACCGCCAGGCGTCGCGACATGCTGGTGAACAGCAGGCCGAGGGGGAGGGTCAGGATCACGAAGCCGAGGGCGAAGATCAGGAAGATGCCGATCGAGCTGCCCTCGTTCTCGACGATCTCACTCATCTGGCCGGCCGCCTCCTGGTTGCCGATGATGGCGGCGACGGTGGTGTTCTTGATGAGGGCGATCAGCGTCGAGCCGAGCGGGGCGATGGCGCCGCGGAAGGCCTGCGGCAGGATCACCTGGCTCATCGTCTGGCCGAACGTGAGGCCGATGGCCCTCGCCGCCTCGGCCTGCCCGGCGGGCACCGTGTTGACGCCACTGCGCAGCGCCTCGCACACGAACGCCGCGTGGTAGACGGAGAGCATGACGACGGCCCAGCGGAAGTTGTTGTCGTTGATCGACCCCGGCGCGAGGTTGATGCCGAGGATGAACGTCGCGCCCAGGATGGCGAAGACCATGAGCAGCGTCAGGGGCGTGTTGCGGAAGGTGTTGACGTACCACGTGCCCAGCATCTGCAGGATGCGCACGGGGGAGACGCGCATGACCGCGACCACCGTGCCGAGGAGCAGCGCCCCGACGGCGGAGAAGACCGCCAGCTGGATCGTCAGCCAGAACGCCCCGAGGACGTCGTACTGGCTCAGGATGTCACCCATGGGAAGCCCTTCTGTGGGTGGGGAACGGTGCGGACGGTATGCCGCCCCGCTGGCTCAGCGGGGCGGCACACGCGTCGCGCGCTGCTCGGGTCAGGAGCAGGCGTCCTGCTTCGGCGGGTTGACCGCGGTGTCGACCTTGAAGCCGGCCGGGCCGAGGTTGTCGTCGACCGCCTTCTGCCAGGCGCCGTCGTCGACCATCTTCTTGATCGCCGTGTTGATCTTCTCGCAGGTGGCGGTGTCGCCCTTCTTGAGGCCGACGCCGTAGCGCTCCTCGGAGAAGGTCTTGCCGACGACCTTGAGCTTGCCCTTGTACTGCGGCTGCGCGGCGTAGCCGGCGAGGATCGTGTTGTCGGTGGTCAGGGCGTCGACGCCCTTGGAGACCAGCGCGGCAACGCACTCGGAGTAGGTGCCGAACTCCTGCAGCTGGACGCCGGGGTACTTGTCCTTGACCTTCTGCGCCGAGGTCGAGCCCTTGACCGAGCACAGCGTCTTGCCGGTCAGCGAGTCGGGGCCGGTGATCGAGGAGTCGTCGGCGCGCACCAGCAGGTCCTGGCCGGCGATGAAGTACGGACCGGCGAAGGACACGTCGGCCTTGCGCTTGTCGGTGATCGAGTAGGTGGCGACGATCATGTTGACCTGGCCGGTCTTGAGGAGGGTCTCGCGCTGGGCGCTGGGCGCCTGCACCCACTGGATGTCGCCCTCGCTGTGTCCGAGCTCCTTGGCGATGTACTTGGCGACGTCCACGTCGAGGCCGGTGTAGTCCGACCCCTCCTTCAGGCCGAGGCCCGGCTGGTCGAACTTGATGCCGACCTTGAACTTGCCGCCGCCCGAGCCGGAGTCGCCTCCGTCTCCGCCGCCGCAGGCCGTCAGGCCGAGGGCGACGACGGCTGCTGCCGCCACGGCCCCGAAACGACGAAGTGTCATGGTGATTCCTCCCTGTTGGGTGTGGCCGGGGGCCGCGGTCTGCGGTCCCGGTCATGCGTGCCGGACGGCTGGGTGTGCCAGCCGTCAGTGGGTGAGGATCTTGCCGAGGAAGTCCTTGGCGCGATCCGAGGTCGGGTTGGTGAAGAACGTCTCGGGCTCGGCCTCCTCGACGATCTGGCCGTCGGCCATGAACACGACGCGGTTGGCCGCCCGCCGGGCGAAGCCCATCTCGTGCGTGACGACGACCATCGTCATGCCGGACTTCGCGAGCGAGGTCATGACGTCGAGGACCTCGTTGATCATCTCGGGGTCGAGGGCCGAGGTGGGCTCGTCAAACAGCATCACCTTGGGGTCCATGGCGAGGCTGCGGGCGATGGCGACGCGCTGCTGCTGGCCGCCGGAGAGCTGGGCCGGGTACTTCTGCGCCTGGTGCGCCACCCCGACCCGCTCGAGCAGCTCCATGGCGCGCTTCTCTGCGTCGCCCTTCTTGACGCCGCGGGCCTTCATGGGGCCGAGCGTCACGTTCTCGAGGATGGTCTTGTGGGCGAAGAGGTTGAACGACTGGAACACCATGCCCACGTCGGCGCGCAGCGCGGCCAGGGCCTTGCCCTCCTCGGGCAGCGGCTTGCCGTCGATCTCGATGGTTCCGCTCTCGAAGGTCTCGAGCCGGTTGATGGTGCGGCACAGGGTCGACTTGCCCGAGCCCGAGGGGCCGATCACCACGACGACCTCACCCTTGCCGATCGTGAGGTTGATGTCCTTCAGCACGTGCAGGTCGCCGAAGTGCTTGTTGACGCCCTTGAGGACGACGAGAGGCTCCGTCATGGCAGGCAAACCTACTCGTTGGGGGCCCGCCACGGACAGGACGCCCCGTGATCGTCGCCGAAAAGCAACGCCGCGCCGACGCGGCTACGGTGGAGCGGTCCCACCTCACGACGCCCGTGCCGGGCCCGTTCTGGACCCATGCCGGACGCTCGCACCACCACCGCACCACCACCCCCGTCCCGACCACTGCCCGACCTCGGAGGACCCATGCGCTACCGCACCCTCGGCTGCACCGGAGCAGTCGTCTCGACCCAGGCCCTCGGCACGATGACCTTCGGCGCGGAGGCCGACGAGGACACGTCCTTCGCGCTCATGGATGCCTTCGTCGAGCACGGCGGCACCCTGGTCGACACCGCCGACGTCTACAGCACCGGTGTCTCGGAGGAGATCATCGGCCGCTGGCTGGCCAAGCACCCGGCGGAGGCCCGCCAGGTCGTGCTCGCCACCAAGGGACGCTTCCCGATGGGTGACGGCCCCAACGACCTCGGCCTGTCGCGCCGGCACCTGCGCACCGCCCTCGACGACTCGCTGCGGCGCCTGGGCGTGGAGCACATCGACCTCTACCAGATGCACGCCTGGGACGCCGTGACCCCGCTCGAGGAGACGCTGCGCTTCCTCGACGACGCGGTGGCAGCCGGCAAGATCGGCTACTACGGGTTCTCGAACTACCTCGGCTGGCAGCTCACCAAGGCGGTGCACGTCGCGCGGGCCCACGGCTGGGCTGCGCCCGTCACGCTCCAGCCGCAGTACAACCTGCTCGTGCGCGACATCGAGCACGAGGTCGTGCCCGCCGCGCTCGACGCGGGCGTCGGCCTGCTGCCGTGGTCGCCGCTGGGCGGTGGCTGGCTGACCGGGAAGTACCAGCGGGACGTCGCCCCGGAGGGTGCGTCGCGGCTGGGGGAGAACCCGCAGCGGGGCATGGAGGCCTGGGAGGCGCGCAACGCCGACGAGCGCACCTGGCAGGTGGTCGACGCGGTGCGGGAGGTGGCCGACGGCGCCGGCACGACGCCCTCGCAGGTGGCCCTCGCCTGGCTCGCGGCGCAGCCGGCAGTGACCTCGGTCATCCTGGGCGCCCGTTCGGTCGAGCAGCTGGTCGACAACCTCGGCGCGGCTGACCTCGACCTCGGTGACGACGCCCTCGCGCGGCTCAGCGACGCGAGCACCCCGCGGGTCGACGACTACCCCTACGGCACCGCGGGCGTCGAGCAGCGCCACCGCAGCCTCACCGGCGGACGCTGAGAGGATCCTCGCGTGGCAGTGCAGGTGAGCGTCGTCGTGGCCGTCTACAACCCCGGCGAGCTCCTCGACGCGGCGGTGGAGTCGGTGCGGCGGCAGACCATCGGCACCGGTGAGCTCGAGCTGGTGCTCGTCGACGACGGGTCGACCGACGGCACCGGCGAGCGCCTCGTGGAGCTCGCGGCCACCGAGCCGTGGGTGCGCACCACCCGCATCGAGAACTCGGGGTGGCCGAGCCGGCCGCGCAACGTCGGGCTCGGGATGGCGACGGGGGAGTACGTGCTCTTCCTCGACCAGGACGACGAGCTGTACCCGGCCGCCCTCGAGCACATGCTCGACTCGGCGCACGAGAACGGGTCCGACCTCGTGGCCGGCAAGGAGGTCCGCACCGGGGGCCGCACGATGGGACCGGAGGCCTTCCGTCGCAGCAGCAGTGACGCCGACCTCTTCCGTGACCACGTCATGGACGTTTCGACACCGCACAAGATGTTCCGCCGCGCGTTCCTCGACGAGCACGGCATCCGCTTTCCGGAGCACCTGCGCCGGCTGGAGGACCACTTCATCCTGGCTGCCTGCCACGGGCACCAGCCACGGGTCAGCGTCGTGGCCCACGAGCCCTGCTACCGCTGGATCATCCACGGCGCCAACAACTCGGTGGGCGTGCCCGACCCGCACGACTACTACGGTGCGCTCGACGCGGTGCTCGACGTCGTCGAGGCGTGGCCGCTTGCCGAGGAGGAGAGGCGGCGGGGCCGCGCGTTCTGGTTCAAGGCCACCGTGCTCGACCGGTTCGGTCCCGGCGGCTTCCGCACCTGGCCGGAGGACTCCCGGCCCGGCTTCCTCGCCGAAGCCCGCCGCGTCACCAGCGAGCGCTTCGAGCAGGGGCTGGACGCCGGTATGCCGCCCGCGCACCGCGTGCGCGCGGCGCTGCTGCGCGCCGGTGACCTCGAGGGCCTGGTGCGCTACTCCACCGCCGAGGCCAAGGTCACCACCAGGCCGACGCTGGAGTCAGCCGTGGCCCGGGAGGGTGCGCTGCTGCTGACGGTGCGCACGCTGCTCGAGGGCGAGGACGGCCCCGTGCTGTTCGACGTCGACGGCGCCACCGTGCGCCAGCGGGCCTCGGCGCCAGTGCCTCCCGAGGTGGCCGACTGCCTCGAGGTGGCCTCGGACCTCGAGAAGGCCCGCGTCGACGTGGTGCTGACCGAGCGCGCCACCAACGCCGAGTGGTTCCTGCCCACCACGGCCACCACGACCCTCGTGCCGCACGGAGACGCCTGTGCCTGGGCGGTCGAGGCCCAGGCCACGCTCGACCCGGTCACCGCGCTGCTGGGCGGGCCGCTCCAGCAGGGTGTCTGGGACCTCCGGCTGCGCGTCGAAGCCCTCGGCTACGACTCGCGGCCCACCATCCGCACCGGCGGGACGGAGCTGCCCGGGGTGCTGCAGCTGGCGGACCTGCGCGTGCAGCCCTACGAGACGAAGAACGGCCGGCTCGCGCTCCGCGTGCGTCCGACGACCTCCCCGGCACCGGCGACGCCCGCGGCGAAGACGGCCTCGGCTCGCGCGGCGCGACCCCTGCACCGCCGGGCACTGGGAGCGGCCCGGCGCCGGCTGCGCGACCTGCGCCCGCGCGGCTAGGCCTCACAGCCAGGCCTCACAGCCAGGCCTCGGGCCGCGCCGCCCGCTCGAAGAGCGCCTGCTCGCGCTCGCCGCCCTCCCAGGCAGGGAGGACCCGCAGCAGGTGGTCGCGCGCGAGGAAGGCCCGGCGGAGGTCGGCGGGCAGACTCTCGAACGGCGACGTCTGCGACCGGTGGGCGGCGATGGCCTGCTCCCGCCGGGACAGGTGTTCGGCCGTGTCCAGCACAGTCGTGACCAGCTCGTCGGGGGTGCCGAGGTCGGGGTACTGCTCGTAGGCCGCGGCCGCGTCGCCGCCGGAGTGGTGGGCCAGCCAACGCCGCATCAGGGAGCGGGGCAGGCAGTGCAGGTAGAGCCGCACCGACGAGCCCTCGACCGCCGCCGTGGTCGCCTCCCGCATCCGGGCGTGGTCGCGGTGGCCGTCGCTGGCGTCGAGGGTGACCACCACGTCGGGCCGGAAGCGCACGACGGCCTCGCGCACCGCGGCGACCACCTCCTCCAGCGGGGCGGCCACCAGCGAGCCTTCCGGCGCCTCGCCCTCCATGCCGGAGTCGCGGTAGCCGAGCAGTGCCACCTCGGAGACGCCGAGCAGCTCCGCCGCGTCGCGCAGCTCCTGCTCGCGCAGGGCGCCGAGACCGCCCGGGGGCAGCTCGACGCCGGGTGAGGGCGCCCCCGCCTCCCCGCGTGTCGCGCAGACCACGCCGGTCGCGCCGCCGGCAGCCGCGGCATACAGGAGCACCGAGCCGCACCCGAAGGTCTCGTCGTCGGGGTGGGCGACCACCACCAGCAGGCGCCGGCCGTGGTTCGTGCCCTCGGTCATGGTCCGTCCTCTCTGCCCGGCTGAGCAGGAGGATAGGGCGGCGCCCGTCACGACGAGGGTGGATCAGCCGCGATGGGCCAGCTGCTTCCAGACCTCGAACCACGCGATGCCGGCGAAGCCCGCCACGACGGCGACGACAGCCTCGAGGGGGCGGATCGGCCCGAGGGCGAAGGCCTCCCGCAGCACGGGCACGGTCATCAACGCCACGAACAGCACCGCGGCACCGCCGAGCACCCACGGCAGCGCACGGTTGCGCCGCTCGCGCAGCGACCGCCACATCGACAGCCGCCACGAGCGGTTGACGAGGATCAGCGCGAGGTTGCCGCTCACCAGGGCGGTGAAGGTGACCGAACGCACCACGTCGTCGGGGCGCTCGGTCAGCACCGCCCAGAGGTAGACGGTCACGACGGCGGCGAGCACCGAGAGCCCCTGGAGGCCGGCGATGACCGCCACCCGTCGTCCGAAGATGGCTGCGCCCGGTGGGCGGGGTGGGCGCTCCATGACGGCGGGGTCGGCCTGCTCCGCCTCGAACACCACCGAGCAGGCAGGGTCGATGATCAGCTCGAGGAAGGCGATCTGCACCGGCAGCAGCACGAGCGGCCAGTCGGCGACGAAGACGGGGACCAGCGACATGCCGATGATCGGCACGTGGACGGCCAGGATGTAGGCCATCGCCTTGCGCAGGTTGTCGAAGATGCCGCGGCCCTGCCGTATGCCGGTGGCGATCGAGGCGAAGTCGTCGTCGGTGATGACCAGGGCGGCAGCCTCCCGCGCGACGTCGGTGCCCCGGGCACCCATGGCGATCCCGATGTCGGCGGCTCGCAGCGCCGGCGCGTCGTTGACGCCGTCACCGGTCATGCCGACCACCTCGCCGTCGGCCTTGAGCGCCCTGATGAGGCGCAGCTTCTGTTCCGGCACCATCCGCGCGAACACGCAGACGGTGGCGGCCCGGCGCGCCAGCTCGTCGTCGGAGAGCGCGTCCAGCTCCGGACCCGTGATGACACCCCCTCTGTCGTCGATGCCGATCTCGCGCGCCACCGCCAGCGCGGTCCCGGGGTAGTCGCCGGTGATCATGACGGTGCGCACACCGGCCCGGGCACACTCGGCCACCGCCGCCGCGGCGCCGGGGCGCACCGGGTCCTGCAGCGCCGCCAGCCCCAGCAGCTCGAAGGCGAAGTCGTGCTGGTGGTGGGGCAGCTCGTCCGCGTCGCGGAAGGAGGCCCGGGCAGCGGCCAGCACCCGCCGCCCGGAGGTCGTGGCCGCCTGCACCTGCCCGTTCAACGCCTGCAGCGCCGCGTCGTCGAGGTGGCACAGGTCGGCGACCGCCTCGGGTGCCCCCTTGGCGGCGACCACGTAGTCGCCGCCCTCGGGGGAGCGCCAGACGTGCGACATCGCGAGCAGCGTCTCGGCCAGGGGGTACTCGCGAACCAGCTCCCAGTCCGGGTGCAGGTGCTCGGTGGCGCCGAGGTGCTCGTCGGCGACCGCACGGAAGGCCTTGTCCATGGGGTCGAAGGGGTCGACGGGAGATGCCAGGGCGAGGAACTCTGCCAGCGCGTGGAACTCCTCGGGCAGTGGGCCGTCGCCGAGCGAGGCGACGCGCCCGTCGACGACGAGCTCGCGCACCGTCATGGCGTTCATCGTCAGCGTGCCGGTCTTGTCGACGCACACCACGGTGGCCGAGCCGAGCGCCTCGACCACGGCCGGGCGTCGGGTCAGCACGTGCCTCTGCGACATCCGCCAGGCGCCGAGGGCGAGGAAGACCGTGAGCACCACCGGGAACTCCTCCGGCAGCATCGCCATGGCCACGGCGATGCCGGCCAGCACGCCGCCGAGCCACGAGCCGCGGGTCAGCCCGTAGAGCACGACCACGAGCGCGGCCGCAGCCAGGCCGATGACGGCCACGACGCGCACCAGACGGTCGACCTCGCGCTGCAGCGGCGTCTGCTCCGGTTCGATGGTGCGCAGCGCAGTGCCGATGCGTCCGAGCTCGGTGGCCGGTCCGGTCCGCTGCACGAGGGCGAGCCCCCGCCCACGCACCACCAGGGTTCCCGAGAAGATCCAGGGGGTGCCGTCCCCGCCCGGCGGCCCCATGCCGTCGCGGGTCGGAGCGGGCGCCTTGCGGACCGGGACCGACTCGCCCGTCAGGGCCGACTCGTCGACCGAGAGGTTGACGCAGTCGAGCAGCACACCGTCGGCCGGCACGCGGTCGCCCTCGCTCAGCAGGGTGACGTCGCCGCGCACCACCTCTCGCCCGGCGACCCGGGTCTGGCGCCCGTCGCGCAGCACCAGCGCGCGGGGCGAGGTGAGGTCGCGCAGGGCGGCGAGGGCGTTCTCGGTCTTGTGCTCCTGGTAGATCGAGATGCCGATGACCACGACGACGAACGACATCAGGACCAGGCCGTCGAGCGGCTCGGCGAGCAGGAAGTTCACGGTGCCGGCGCCGAGCAGCAGCAGGAGCATCGGCTGCCGGATGACGTCCCAGGCCTGCCGCGGGAGGCTGCGCGGACGGGCCGCGGGCAGCTCGTTGGGTCCCTCGGTGGTGAGCCGCGCGGCGGCCTCCGCGGAGCTGAGCCCCGCCGCCTCGGCCGCCGGGCCGGCGGTCATCTGCTGGGTCATCGACGGCTCCTGGCTCGACCCACCTTCGCCCGCCGCGCGCGGGTGCGGTCGGCGAGTCTGCAACTCCACGCTATTGCGGCCACGTCGGGGGTGACACGGGACCAACGGACCTATGAGGGGCCCCGACCAGAGAGCACGGTGGAGGTGTCGCAAGCGGCGTTGCCGGACCGTGCCCTGCGGTCCCCGTGGTGAGAGAAGAGGCAGCCATGTCACGACGAGTCGACGAGATCCTGTCCTGGTACGAGGGCGACGACGCACAGACCCTGACCAACCTGCGCCGGATCCTGGAGCAGGGACGCACCGGAGGGACCGGCAAGCTCGTGGTTCTGCCGGTGGACCAGGGGTTCGAGCACGGACCTGCTCGCAGCTTCGCCGCCAACCCGGCGGGCTACGACCCGCGCTACCACGCCCGGCTGGCCCTCGACGCCGGGTGCAGCGCCCACGCGCTGCCCCTGGGAGCCGCCCAGCTGGTGGCCCCTGACTTCGCCTCGGAGCTGCCCCTGATCCTGAAGTGCAACAGCTCCGACTCGCTCTACGTCGGCGCCGACCCCGAGCCGGCCGTGACCGCGGGTGTCGAGGACGCGGTGCGACTCGGCTGTGCTGCCGTGGGGTTCACCATCTACCCGGGTTCGTCATTCCGGAACCGCATGTACGAGAACCTTCGCGCCCTCGCGACCGACGCCTCCTACGCCGGCCTCCCCGTGGTGGTCTGGTCGTACCCGCGCGGGTCCGGGGTCTCGGAGCAGGGGCGCACGGCCGTCGACGTCGTGGCGTATGCCGCGCACCTCGCCTGCCAGCTCGGCGCCCACATCGTGAAGGTCAAGCCGCCGACCGAGATGGTCGAGAACGCCTCCGCGCGCAAGGCGCTGGAGAAGGCCGGAGTGCCGCTCGGCACCCTCGCCGACCGGGTGCGCCACGTGGTGCAGTCGGCCTTCGACGGGCACCGGATCGTCATCTTCTCGGGAGGCGCGGCCAAGGAGACTGCTGCCGTCCTGGAGGAGAACCGGCAGACGGCCCTCGGCGGCGGGTTCGGCACCATCATGGGGCGCAACTCGTTCCAGCGGCCGCACGACGAGGCCGTGCAGCTGCTGCACGACGTGATGGACATCCACATCGGCACGTCGGCCCGCGAGCCGGAGCTCGCCGCCCACTGACGGCGCTGCCCGGCAGGTCACGTCCGGCGCACGTGGTCGAGCAGCATGCGCCGCTCGACGCGGGCGATGACCCGACGGGCCCGGTCGACGACGTCCGGGTTCACCGAGATCGAGGTGATGCCGGCGCGCACCAGCACCTCGGCGAACTCGGGACGGTTCGACGGCGCCTGACCGCACAGCGAGGAGGTGATCCCGGCCTCGCGGCACGCGCCGATGATGCGCTGGATGGCGTCCACGACCGCCGCGTCGGACTCGTCGAACAGCTCGGCGCAGATCTCCGAGTCGCGGTCGACGCCGAGCATGAGCTGGGTGAGGTCGTTGGAGCCGATGGAGACGCCGTCGACGCCGAGCGACGCGTACTCGGGGATCCGGTAGACCACGGACGGCACCTCGGCCATGACCCAGCGGTGCAGCCCGCGCTGCCGCCCCAGGGCGTGGCCGTCGACGGCCTCGAGGCAGGCCTCGAGCTCCCACCGGGTGCGCACGAACGGGATCATCAGGTGCAGGTTCGGTGTCTGCTCGCGCACCCGGGCGACGACGTCGAGGTCGAGGGCGAACACCTCGGGGTCGCGGATGTAGCGGTAGCACCCGCGATAGCCGATCATCGGGTTGTCCTCGACGGGCTCGAACTCCTCGCCGCCGGTGAGCCCGCGGAACTCGTTGGTGCGGAAGTCGACCGCGCGGTAGACGACCGGCCGCGGCGCGAACGCGCGGGTGATGCGCAGCACCGATGCGCTCATCCTCTCGACGAACTCGTCGCGACGTCCGGTGGCCAGCAGGTGCTTGGGGTGCTCGCCCTTGAGGGCGTCGGTGATCATGAACTCGGCACGCAACAGGCCCACGCCGTCGACCGGCATCGCGGCGACCTCCTCGGCGTGGTCGGCGATGGCGAGGTTGACGTACAGCAGTGTCCCGGTCGTCTCGGGACCAGGCGCGGACGGAGTGGTCGGAGTGCCCGAAAGTGGTTGCGCCACCGGGCCTCCCACTGGGCGCGTCGCCGCTGACGGTGGGGCACCGGCATACACCACGCCCTTGGCGCCGTCCACGGTGACCAGCTCGCCGTCGCGGAGCACGGTGGTGGCGTTGCGGGTGCCCACGATGGTCGGGAGGTGCAGCTCGCGTCCGACGATGGCGGCATGGCACGTGACGCCGCCGCCGTCGGTCACCAGCGCCGCGGACCGCCGCATGGTCGGCACCCAGTCGGGGTTCGTCATGGTGGCCACGAGGACCTCGCCCTCCTGGAGGCTGGGGCCCTCGGCGGTGCTGTGCAGGATGCGCACGATGCCGGTCCCCACTCCGGGGGCCGCAGCGAGACCGCTCACGAGCACGGTTCCCGGCGGCTCCTCGCCGGCTTCCTCGCCGAGCGTGGTGATGGGCCGCGACTGGACCACCCAGGTGTGCCCGTCCTCCCGGGCGAACTCGACGTCCTGCGGTGCGCCGTAGTGCGCCTCGATCTCCATCGCCATCCGGGCCAGGGCGAGCACGGCGTCGTCGTCGAGCACCCGGCGCCCCTGTTCGTCCGGCGGCACCGCGAGTCGGAGGTCGTGCCGGTCCGGTCCGCGCACCAGCTTCTCGGCCTTGCTGCCCACGTGCACCTGACGGATGCGCGGGCCGTCCTTCGCGATGACGTAGGTGTCGGGAGCCACCTGCCCGCCGACCACGACCTCGCCGAGCCCGTAGGCCGCCTCGACCACGACCGTGCCACGGTCGCCGGTGGCGGGGTCGGCGGTGAACATGACCCCGGACGCGTCGGAGTCGACCATCCGCTGCACGACGACGGCGATGGCGGGCTCCTCCGCGAGCCGGTTCGAGGCCCGGTAGGCGACGACGCGCGGACCGAACAGGGAAGCCCAGCAGTCGACGACGCGGCTGAGCAGCTCGTCGTGGCCACTGACGTTGGTGAAGGTCTCGTTCATGCCGGCGAAGGAGGTCGACGCGGTGTCCTCCGCCGTGGCGGACGACCGCACCGCCACGAGGCAGCCGTCGCCGAGCCGGTCGTAGGCGGCGAGAACCTCCTGCTGCAGCCGCTCCGGCAGCCCGGCTGAGCGCACGAGGTCCTGGAGCCCAGCGGCGGCCGAGGCCAGTGCCTCGGGGGAGTCCACATCGACCTCGACCGCTGCCGCCTGCATGGCGCTGCGCACACCTGCCTCGTCCATGGCCTGGAGGTAGGCCTGGGCGGTGATGACGAAGCCCGGCGGCACCGGCAGCCCCGCCCTGGTCAGCTCGCCGAGGTTGGCGCCCTTGCCGCCGACCCGGGCGACGTCGCCGCGGCCGAGGTCCTCGAACCACGCGACCAGCGCGCCGTCGGGAGTGCCGTCGGCGGCTGGGGTGGCGGGAACGGCTGGGGTGGCGGGAACGGTGGGCAGGGCTGAGTCGCTGCGCTGCGTCATGCCTCCAGCGTCAGCGGCACAGCCGGTGCACCACAGGGCCCTTCGGCCCGCAGCCGGCTCACCCTGTCGGGGTGATGGCCGGGTGCGGCCCGTCTCCGTAGCCTCGGCTGGGATGAGACCAGCGCGAGCACAGGCGCGAGTGCAGTGGGAGGACCCATGACCACGACCGGACGACCGCCGTTCTCCGCGTTCACGGTCGACGACTACCGCGAGCGCATGGCACGGGTGGCCCGCACCGCCGCGGAGGCCGGCCTGGCGGGCGTCGCGGTGACTCCGGGCCCGGACCTCGTGTGGCTCACCGGCTACCGGCCGACGGCCGTCACCGAGCGGCTCACCCTGCTGGTGCTGCGGCCGGACGCCGACCCGGCCCTGCTGGTGCCCGTCCTGGAGCGTCCCGACGTCGAGGCAGCAGAGGGCGCGGCGGCGGCATCGATCCACGACTGGGCCGACGGCAGCGACCCCTACGCCGCCGCGGCCGGGCTGCTGGAGGGGGCCGGCACCTACGGTGTCTCGGACTCCGCCTGGGCCCTGCACCTGCT
>Ga0307410_10000599_pt1 | contig 14800 bp, 13 predicted proteins | sample 322Ometagenome_3_FD_203707 | JGI IMG/M metagenome (GOLD analysis project Ga0307410, IMG submission 203707) | Maize rhizosphere microbial communities from greenhouse at UC Davis, California, United States - 322HYB-O-3 | ecosystem: Host-associated > Plants > Roots > Rhizosphere > Soil | place... | reverse complement strand
AGGTGCAGTAGGAATTGCTCACGAGATATACGCTGATCGAATATTCAATCCTGGGGCTTCGTGTTTCGGGCTTTCAAAAACTATCATTGAGGTTATGAATGGGCAGATTACTGAATTCGTCAAGCATCACTATCGGCACTTCAATGCGGCGGCGCTTATCGACGCGGCGCAAGGGTACAGGGATCATCTCGACAAGGGCGGGAAGATGATGATCACGCTCGCGGGGGCGATGTCTACAGCGGAGCTTGGGCTTTCGTTGGCTGAGATGATCAGGCAGGACAAGGTGCAGATCATTTCATGCACCGGAGCCAATCTGGAGGAGGATCTTTTTAACCTCGTCGCGCACGATTTTTACGAACGCGTTCCTAATTACCGCGACCTAACGGCCGAGGACGAGCAGGCCCTGCTCGACCGTCACATGAACCGCGTCACCGACACATGCATCCCCGAGCACGAAGCGATGCGGCGGCTGGAAAAAGCGATGGTCGAGGTTTGGACACGTGCCGAGGCGGAAGGTCAGCGGTACTTCCCGCACGAGTTCATGTACCAGGTCTTGAAGAACGGCTCGCTCGAGGAGTATTACCAGATCGACGTGAAAGATTCGTGGATGTACGCCGCTATGGAGAAGAACCTGCCGATGGTCGTGCCCGGATGGGAAGATTCGACGATGGGCAACATGTACGCCGGCCACGTGATGACCGGCGACGTCGAGAACGTGCATACCGTGCGCACCGGCATTGAATATATGACGATGCTCGCCGATTGGTACACGAACAATGCCCAGGACAATTCCACCATCGGCTTCTTCCAGATCGGCGGCGGCATCGCGGGCGATTTCCCCATCTGCGTCGTCCCCATGCTTCATCAGGACCTCCAGCGCCCGGGCGTACCCGTCTGGGGCTACTTCTGCCAGATCAGCGACTCAACGACCAGCTACGGCTCCTATTCGGGAGCCGTCCCCAATGAAAAGATAACCTGGGGTAAATTAGAAGCAAGGACGCCGAAATTCATCGTCGAATCTGATGCCTCGATCGTCGCGCCGCTGATGTTTGCTTATATTCTAGGCTGGTGAAGATTGTTTCGGCCGCAGGTTTGCGCGGATGACGCGGATCGGAAAATAGTATTTTCCGATCCGCGTCGACTTCGTCATCTGCCGTTGTTTTCGCCGAATTTTGGACTTATGGAGCATTTCGATGTTCTTGTAATTGGTGCGGGCCTTTCCGGAATTGGCGCCGGGGCGCATTTGCGAATGAACTGCCCAGGGAAGGAGTTTGCGATCCTGGAGGGCCGTGCGGCGATCGGCGGGACATGGGATCTGTTCCGGTATCCCGGCGTTCGTTCGGATTCGGACATGTACACGCTCGGTTATCGCTTTCGTCCGTGGAGCGATCCGAAAGCGATCGCGGACGGGCCGGCGATACTCAACTACATCCGCGAAACGTCCGCAGAATTCGATCTCGACAAACACATCCGCTACAACCACCGCGTTTACAGCGCCGAATGGTCCACAAAGGAGGCGAAATGGACTGTAGAGGCGGAAATACGACCGGTAGAAAGTGTGCCCCTTGAGGAAGAAGAGTTCCCGCAAAGCCGCGAAGCCGCAAAGAAAGAAATCATCCGGTTCACCTGCGCGTTCCTCTACCTCTGCACCGGCTACTACGATTACGAATCCGGCTACACGCCCGAATGGCCCGATTTCGACAAATTTAAGGGCGCGATCGTGCACCCTCAGAAATGGCCGGACGATCTGGATCACGCGGGCAAGAAAGTTCTCGTGATCGGCAGCGGCGCGACCGCCGTCACGCTCGTCCCCGCGATGGCGGAAACCGCCGCTCACGTCACGATGCTGCAGCGATCACCCACCTACGTCGTCTCGATGCCCGGGCAGGACAAGATCGCCAACGCGCTGAGAAAGGCACTGCCCCCTAAAGCGGCGTACGCGATAACGCGCTGGAAAAACGTCATACGACAGATGTTCTTCTACAATTTGTCCCGCAAACGACCCGACTTTATGAAAAGGCTGATCGCTAAGGGAATAAAAAATGAGGTCGGGGAACAGATCGCCGAGAAACACTTCAAACCGGCCTATAATCCCTGGGATCAACGCCTCTGCCTCGTCCCCGATTCCGATCTGTTCAGATCGATCCGTGACGGCCGGGCGTCCGTCGTCACCGGAAATATCGAGGAATTCAATGAAACCGGCGTGCGCCTGACAAGCGGAGAGCAAATCGACACCGACATCGTGGTCACCGCCACCGGCCTAAATCTGAAGATCATGGCCGGTCTCACCCTCATGGTCGACGGGGAAACGGTCGATCTGTCTAAGAGGATGGCCTACAAGGGGATGATGTACAGCGACGTGCCGAATCTGGCGCAGGCCTTCGGCTACACGAATGCCTCTTGGACACTCAAATGCGATCTCACCGCCGAATACGTCTGCCGCCTGCTCGATTACATGGACGAGCACGGTTTCGCACAGTGCACTCCGCGGACTAACGACCCGACAGTCAAGCCCGAACCAGTTCTGGATTTCAACTCCAGTTACATCCTGCGGGTTCAAAACGAACTGCCCAGCCAGGGGTCGAAACATCCCTGGCGGCTGCACCAAAACTACGTCAAGGATCTTCGAATGCTCCGCCACGGCCGCCTCGACGACGGGACAATGGAGTTCAAGCCCGCCGTCATATTACCCCCAAGCTAACGCCCCTCGAAACGTCTCAGTCGCTCGCCCGATGTTGTATCATCATCTCTTATGCCCGAACCCAGGATAGTCGTAACAGGCGGCGCCGGATTTATCGGCAGTGCGCTTGTTTGGCGTTTGAATGAACTCGGCCGCGATGACATCCTCATCGTCGACAGCCTCGATAAAACGGATAAGTGGAAGAACCTCTCGCCCCTGCGTTTCGCCGATTACATCGACGCTTACGAGTTCATTGACGACCTGGATATTTTTAAGAGCACCGAGATCGTTTTTCACCTGGGAGCCTGTTCTTCGACTACGGAAACCGACGCGGATTACATGATCCGCAACAATTACCAGTACACTCAGGATCTCGCCAGATGGGCTGTGAAGAACGGGGTACGGTTTATATACGCTTCGTCCGCCGCGACTTACGGCGACGGATCAGCCGGGATGCCGGACGGTTTCGAGGAATTGGACAGATTCCGTCCGCTGAACGTTTATGGTTATTCCAAACACCTATTCGACCAATACGCCGCCCGAAGCGGGATGTTCGAATCCATTGTCGGTCTGAAATATTTCAACGTCTTCGGCCCAAACGAGGACCACAAGGGCGATATGAGGTCGCTGGTCAATAAAGCGTTCGGCCAGATCAACTCAACCGGAAAGCTTCAGCTTTTCCGAAGCCACAACCCGGAATATGCAGACGGGGAATTCGGCCGTGACTTCGTCTACGTCAAAGACGCCGTCGATATGTCACTCCATTTCATGGAGAACAAAACCGGCGGGCTCTTCAACATAGGCAGCAGCCGGATGAACACTTGGAACGCCCTCGCCGATGCGATCTTCAAGGCACTCGATATGCCGAAGGACGTTGAATTCGTCGACATGCCCGAGCACCTCCGCGACCGCTACCAATACCGCACGGAGGCGGACCTGACCCGCCTCCGTGAAGTCGGCTACAATGCCGAAACTACCTCGCTGGATGAGGCCGTCGCTGATTATGTGCGAAACTATCTGGTCCCGGGCAAGCACCTCGGCGACTAAGTGGCAAATGAAGATATTCCACGGCACCGATAACGCGAATATACAAAAGCCCACTGTCCTCACCTTAGGGGTTTTCGACGGTTTACACCTCGGCCACCAGCGGATAATGCATACGGTCGTCGAGCGGGCAAAAGAGGTAAACGCGGTGCCGACCGCGATAACCTTCGATCCACATCCGCGTGCCGTTCTTCATCCTGAATCAGCACCACCATTGCTTCAGACGCTCGACCAACGGCTGGCAAATTTCGATGTGCTTGGGATCGAGCAGGCAATAGTTATCCCGTTTGATAAGGATTTCGCTTCGAACCCCGCGGACGATTTCTTGCGGGAGATCGTGCACGCCCGGCTCCACGCCAAAGAGGTTTATCTCGGCAAAGGATTCGCATTCGGGAAAGGTCGAGGCGGAAACATAGATCTATTGCGCAGGATGAGCAGCGAATTGGGGTTCTTCGCTGATGAGGTGGCGGAGATCCAGCTTCGGGGGCAGCGGATAAGTTCCTCCAAGATCCGCCGCCTTCTGGCCGAGGGCCGCGTAAATCTTGTCCGTCGAATGCTTGGCCGCCCCTACGGTGTCGAGGGCGTGATTATTCGGGGCAACCGCCGCGGCCACACGATCGGCTTCCCGACCGCCAACCTGAAACCGCAAAACCGCGTCATCCCGAAGTTCGGAGTCTATGCGACCGCGACGCTTGTCGACGGCACGTGGCGGCGCAGCATCACCAACATCGGTGTGCGCCCGACTTTCGAAAATGAGGCCGAACCCTCTATCGAAACATACCTTTTCGATTTCGAAGGCGACCTTTACGGCGACGTGCTGCGGGTCCGTTTTCTGCACCGCATACGGGATGAGCGTAAGTTCAACGGGATCGACGAGTTGAAGGCCCAGATCCAGAAAGACTCCGCCCGGGCACTGAACTATTTTCGGCATGAGGGCGTTAAGAATATGCTGGAGATCTTATGATGCAAAGGCCGAACGGGGTAATTGCATCGAAACAGGCTTGGGGCAGCGAAATAAGGGACGGGATGAAAGATTTATTGAACGACAATGCGGTTGCGGTGATCGAACCTGATATGACCGAGAATGTGAACGGCAACGGCCATCACCCGATGGCGGCCACACCGAAGCTGCCGATCGGCAATTTTGTCAGTAACGAACAGCTCGTCGCCAAGGAAAAATCCCTGATCTCGACGGAAGCTGATGTCGAGAAACGGTACGCGGGCGTTCGCGGTTGGTTTCGCATTGCACACGTTTCCGCCGTAATCGGGAAACTCGCCCTCTATCTTTATTTGGACCAGTACGAAACTCATCGGAAAGGCCAGCTTCGCCTTGCACGAGGGAGGATGAAGACCGCGGAGCGTTTGACGCGGGCTGCCGTATACGGCGAAAAGCTCTACGGGGTGCGGCTTCAGTTCTTCCATTGGTTAATGCTGCTCCTCCGCCGGTTCTTCATCGGCAGCGAGTCGAATAAAGTCTCGAACCAGGAGAAACAGGCCGTCTGGCTTAAAGAAAAGCTTATCGAATTGGGGCCGACCTTTATCAAGATCGGGCAGTCAATGGGAACCCGTGCGGATCTCTTGCCGCTGCCGTTTGTTGTCGCTCTGGGTGAACTGCAGGACAATGTGCCCGCGTTCCCGAACGAGATCGCTTTCGCACGGATCGAGAAAGAACTCGGATCAAGGATCAGCGAAGTTTATAAGGAATTTGAACTGCAGCCCGTCGCCGCGGCGTCACTCGGCCAGGTTTACCGGGCCCGCCTGCACACCGGGGAAGAGGTAGCGGTCAAGGTACAGCGGCCTAATCTCGAAGCAACGATCAAGGGCGACCTTGAGATCCTCAAAAAGGTCGCAAAATTCGCCGAGCGTTACCCGCAGCTCAACGAGAACGCGGATTGGTCCGGAATGCTTCGCGAGTTCAACGATACCATCCACGAAGAAATGGATTACGCCGCGGAAGGGCGCAATGCCGAACGTTTTCGCGAGAATTTCAAGAACTGGGACAACATTCACGTCCCGAAGATCTACTGGAACGCCACCACGTCGAAGGTGCTGACGATGGAGTTCATCCACGGCACAAAGGTGACCGATCTGGAGGGACAAGCTCAGCAAGGGATCGCTCCCGAAAAAGTGAACCGGCTTTTGATCAAGACTTATTTGAAGCAGCTTTTGGAAGACGGCTTCTTTCACGCCGATCCGCACCCGGGTAACCTGCTCGTGATGGCGGACGGACGGCTCGCGTTCTTTGACTTCGGAATGGTCGGGCGCATCACACCCGAACTGCAATCGAAGATGATCGACGCCTTCTTCCACGTCGTCGGTAAGGACCCGGCCGGGATCGCTCAGGACCTTATCGATCTCGATTTTATGAAGCCGGGAACTGATCCTTCGATTGTCCGGCCGGTCGTCGAAAAGATGTTCGAGTTTCACCTGAATTTGAAACTCAAGGACGTCAACTTCAAAGAACTGACATACGACCTCGCGGACGTGATGTACGATTATCCGTTCCGTCTACCGTCGAATTTCACATACATAATGCGGGCCCTGATGACGCTCGAAGGCATCGGCATTATCACCGACCCCGAGTTTAATTTCTTCGAAACCGCGAAACCCTTCGCTAAGGAGTTCATGCTCAAACGCGAGGGTGCCGATTTCCGGAAACTTTTCGTCAACAAGATCATGGGTCGCGATTCCGACGGCAAGATCGACTGGAACCGCACATGGAAACTCGCAAAGATGGCTTTCAAAACGGTCGTTAACACAGGACAGTGATAGTTGAAGTTGGCGACAACTACCGGCGGGCCCGCGAACTTGTATTGCAATTTGGTTGGAATACGACCTGCTTCCAGATCGTCAATCCGGGTATCGAATACTGGTTCGGCCAGGACGGAGAATCGGTTGTAGGTTTTGTGACCTCGGGAAGATCTCGAGTGGTCGTGGGAGCGCCGGTTTGCAGGGAGGGGAATTTGTCAGCCATAGTCGACGCGTTCGAAACTGACGCGAAGAAAAATGAACTTGGAGTTTGTTATTTCGGAGCTGAGGCGCGGCTGGAAGCGGTTCTCCGAGATTCGAAGGCCCATTCACACGTTCTGCTCGGGGCACAGCCGGTTTGGCAGCCGTCCAATTGGCCCAGGATAATGCAGGGCCGGGCTTCATTGCGGGCGCAGTTCAATCGAGCGCGGAATAAGAGCGTGACGGTGACCGAGTGGAGCGTCGAGGAAGCGACAAACGATACTCGGCTTCAGAATTGCCTGGAGGCCTGGTTCACTTTGAAGGGGTTGCCGCCGCTGCATTTTGTCATCGAGCCGGAGACTTTGGGGCGGCTGGAAAATCGACGCATTTTTGTTGCGGAACACGATTCTAACGTCGTCGCGTTTCTCGTCCTTTCACCTATACCGACGCGAAGCGGCTGGCTTACGGAACAGTTTCCGCACCACCCGGATGCCCCGAACGGGACGGTCGAATTGATGATGGACTTTGCGGTCAGGCGCTTGTGCGACGAGAACTTCGAATATCTTACGCTGGGCCTTTCGCCGCTATCGAAACGAGCCCGGATAGAAAGATTCGACAACCCCTTCTGGCTCAGGGCTCTGCTGGCATGGATGCGCAAACACGGGCAGCGGTTCTATAATTTCGACGGACTTGATCGTTTCAAGGCCAAGATGACGCCGGAATATTGGGAACCGGTTTTCGCGATATCGAATGAACGAGAGTTTTCCGCCGGGACGATGTGGTCGATAGCGATGGCGTTCACCCAAAACAAGCCGTTCAGTGTGGTCGGTAAGGGGTTAGCAAAGGCGGCGGCCGCGGAGATCGACAACTTTCTGCGCTGGATAGACTCCGGGAGGACCAAATGAAACCCCATTCCCTGGCGCTGCTGTTGGCCGGAGCATTTGTCATTCTTAATTCTCCGGTCGCCGCGCAAGAGATCTCAAAAATGAAAGCGACTATACATCACACAGTCTCGGATTTTGCGATCGCCAAGTTTCAAAATGTAGCGTGGGAAAAAGCTCGCGGCGTAGAGATCGGCAGGTACTGGAACGGTGAACCGGCGCCGGCGGGCCGGCACTTTTCGACTCGTATGTTGTGGTCGGACAAATATTTATATGTGCGGTTCGAGGCGAAGCAATCGGAGTCTTTGGTCGTCAGCGAAAAGGCGAATTTGGCGACAAAAACTCGCGGCTTGTGGGACCGGGACGTTGCGGAAATTTTCATCGCGCCGAACAGGAACGAGCCTTGGAAGTATTTCGAATTCGAAATAGCCCCGAACGGAGAATGGATCGATCTCGGGATCGATCTTGCGTCTGGAAAGCGAGTGACCGATTGGGATTTTCGATCGGGAATGGAGTCGGCGGCGAAGATCGAAAAACACCGCGTCCTTATGGCGATCAAGATCCCCTGGAAATCGTTGGGCAAAACACCCGCAGCGGGAGACATTTGGCTGGGTAATCTGTATCGCTGTGTCGGGAAAAACTCGAAACGCGGTTATCTGGCGTGGCGTCCCACGCTTTCGGCGGAGCCGGCTTTTCATGTGCCGGAAAAATTTGGGGAATTCGAGTTTGTAAAGTGACGGTCCACTCGAAGCTAGGAAGGTTTATCTATCGTTAAGCCCTAAAGAGCTTTTCGTGAATGAGAAGCATCCCCCATGTAAGACTGAACAGTCCCGCAAAAACTCTAAGCCCTTTATTGAGCGTGTCGAACCTGCCGGCCGTGAAATGAAGCGGCAGCCCCATCAAAAAGCTCATCACCATCATCCCGCCGATAGAGCCGACACCGAAGATCAGTATAAACAAAAGAGCTATCGACGATGACTCGATCGACGGGAGAACGAGCAGCATTAGCCCGCCGCTTCCCGCCAGGCCGTGAACCATACCGACGATGACGGAGCGCGGGCTGAATCCATGGTGCTGTCGTTCGGCTTCTCCTTGAGCGTGCGCGTGGATGTGGCCGTGTTCATGGCCGTTGTGATGGTGTGAATGGGCATGCACGGTCTCGGCAAAAAACAGCTTCCTTAGGACGTTAAGCCCGAGAAGAACGAGCATAACGCCTACAGCCGCTTCCAGATAAGTCTCTGCGGTAACGGAAACTTCTATCTTCAGCAGAATCACCAGCAACCCGATCGCGAAGAGCGAGATCGTGTGGCCGACGCCCCAAAGGCCGCCCACTATCGACGAACTCCAAAAGCTCTTGCGATCGCTTACGATGGCCGACACCGCCGCAAGGTGATCGGCATCGAGGGCGTGCCGCAGGCCTATAACAAAACCGGCGCCGAGCACCGCAAGCGCAGACATTTCCTGAGTGATACCCGTCATACCGTCATCCCCCCGTCAACGGCTATCGTCTGGCCGGTGATATAACTTGAGGCGTCCGAGGCGAGGAAAACCGCGATTCCCTTCAGTTCGCCCTCGCTGCCTACACGGGGGATCACATTATTTTCCTGGATCGAGCGCTCGTAAATGTCGATCACGGCGTCGGCGAGGCGCGAATGAAAAAAACCCGGGGCAATGGCGTTAACGCGGATGCCTTTGCGGCCCCAGCTTGCCGCAAGCTCTCTCGTGAGCCCTATCAGCCCTGCTTTGCTCGCCGCGTATCCCGCGTAAAAGGGCCCATTCGCGGACGAAGTCATCCCGGAAATCGAGGCAATATTGATTATCGATCCGCTGTTCCTTTTCAACATCTCGCGGCCGGCGGCCTGTGCGAAAAGGAAGCATCCGGTGAGGTTCACGTCGATCACCTGCTGCCATTTTTCCAGCGGCATTTCTTCCGGCATTGCGCCCCAGGAAACGCCGGCGTTGTTGATCAGTATGTCCACGGCTCCAAACGTTTTAAGTGTGCTTTCGACCACGTTCTCCACTTGATCGGGTTTCGATACGTCGCACGTCATCCCCGCGACCTTGAATCCTCGAGATTGGAATTCGGCGACCGTTTCTTCCAGCCACTCCGCCCGCCGGGCGCACAGCACAATATTCGCTCCCGCCTCGGCCAGCCCCTCGGCCATTTCCTTCCCGATCCCCCTCGAACCGCCGGTCACGATCGCGGTCTTACCCGACAGATCGAAAAGTTCTTTGACGTTCTTACTCATTCTGTTTCCCGGAACGATAAGCCTAGCACAATGAGCCTCCCTCGGCAGAAGGCATCGTTGAAATGGAGTGTTCCGTGCGGTTAAATATAAACATGCCAAAGACCGAACGCGAGCTCGCCTTCATCCGCGATCTCGATATAAACGAAAGCTGGACGAGGCGTTTCACCGACCTGATCGACAAACACGTCGGGTTCAAAGACGCTGAGAATATTCTATACATCAACGCCGGCACAGGGGACCACTGCATCGCGATCCGCGAAAAGTTGGACGATAAAACCGCGATGTTCGCGACGTGCGAGAACGACGAACTCTTGAAGATCGCGCGCGACAAAGGGGCGGCCGTGCGTTCGGATATCGATTTTTCACAGATCGAATTCGAGGACGATTCGTTCGACGCGGTCGTGGCCGATGCCAGCTTCACACGGGCGGAAGCCGTTGAAGACCTGCTTGCGGATGCGGCACGCGTTACGAGGTCTGGCGGTAAGACGGCACTGGTCCTGCCGGCCGCGGGAAGCTTCGGCGAAGTTTTCTCGCTTCTTTGGGAAATTTTCTTTAGCGAAGATATGGGCGGGCAGGGGCAGGCAGCCGAAGCCCTGATCGCCGGTATCCCCACGCTCTCCCGGATCGAGGAGATGGCTGAGAATGCTGGGCTGATCGAGGTTAAAACGGAGTCGGCGACCGAGGTGTTCGAATACGGGAACGGGAATGAGTTTATAAACGCTCCCCTCGTGGCCGATTATCTAATGCCGGTCTGGCTCGAATCGCTCACCGAAGACGAGAAAGAGCGAGTCAATACGAAACTCGCTCAGATGATAGACGAAGAGGATGCGGATCTTTCGTTCAGATTTAACGTTAAAGTGACGCTGCTTACGGGGCGAAAGGCCTAACTGGCTTTCGCCTCGGAACGCTTCCGCAATTCCTCGGCGAGCGCCTCATCGCTCATTTGCGATATTTGCGGGGCGGCCGGGGAACTGAGCTGTTGCCTTTCAGCGCGTTCTTCCTCCTCGGCTTCGCGCATTCCTTCCTTAAAGGCTTTGCGCGATTGTCCGAGCGATTTCGCAAGCTGCGGCAGCCGGGTCGCGCCGAAAAGAAGGAAAAGCACCGCTACGATAAGGATGATCTCTGTAGTTCCGAAGTTCATATCAAACCATTGATCGCTCCGCACAAGGGGGCGAAAAGCTATTCTATCTCTAACTTACCCAATCATACAGCGCATCGCGCTTCGATTCACGAAGATTTAACCGCCGCCTTCCTTTCCTTATCGCGGAATCGGTCCATAGCGTCGACTAGGGCCGCGGTTATCCCCTTCTCGGAAACCGAGTGGCCGGCATCAGGAACGATAACAAATTCCGCCTCGGGGTATGCGTTGTGCAGGTCCCATGCCGAGGTTGCGGGGCACACCACGTCGTACCGCCCCTGCACGATCACTGCGGGGATTTGACGGATCTTATCGACGTTCTCGATCAGGTAATTCTCACTCGGGAAGAACGAATTGTTCATGAAATAGTGACATTCGATTCGTGCGAGGCTGAGAGCCTCACGCTCCCCTTCCCAGTGGTCCATAAGGTCCTGGTCGGGGTAAAGCTTCGACGTCGCCCCTTCCCAGGTGCTCCACGCCCGGGCCGCCGAGAGACGGGTCCGCTCGTCATCACTTGTGAGGCGTTTGTGATAAGCCGTCATGAAATCGCCGCGTTCCGGTTCGGGGATCTCGTCGCGGAAACGTTCCCAAAAATCGGGAAAGATCTCAGACGCCCCATACTGATAAAACCAGTCAAGCTCTTTCTTGCGTGTGAGGAATATGCCGCGAAGTGCAAGTCCCAGGCACCGGTCCGGATGCGAGATCGCGTAAGCCAGGCTCAGCGTGCTGCCCCACGAGCCGCCGAAAACGTACCATTTATCGATGCCGAATTTCTCCCTGAGCGCCTCGATGTCGTCGATCAGATCCCATGTGGTGTTCTCTTCGAGTTCCGCGTGCGGCGTCGATTTTCCCGACCCGCGCTGATCGAACAACACAACGTGATACGCCTTCGGGTCGAAAAACTGCCTGTACATCGGGATCAGCCCGCCCCCCGGCCCGCCGTGTAAAAAGACGACCGGGATGCCGTCCGGGTTACCCACGCGTTCGTAATAGATCTCGTGGACGTCGGAAACCTTCAGCATGCCCGAATCAAACGGCTCGATCTCGGGGTAAAGCGTTTTCATATGCGTTGATGATAACTGAAAGGCTCAAGCTTTGAAAATAACTATCCACTATCAGTAGATAATCGAAAGTTAATTGAGAAATTGATCGTACCAAAGCTGGAATACCAGCAGCGTCCATAATTCTTTGTGGTGCGAGGCTTTGGCCGTTTCGTGTTCGCGGATAAGTTTTTGGACGTAATCCGAATCGAAAAGCCCTTGCGATCGTAACCTTTCCGGTGCAAGCAAGTCATTTAGAAGCGAGTTGAGCCGGCCTTTTAGCCATTCGGCGATCGGAATGCCGAAGCCCTTTTTGGGCCGGTGCAGGATCTCGTGCGGGAGCAGATCCTTCATCGCTTCCTTCAGGACGACCTTGCCGCTTTTGCCCTTCAATTTATATTCGACCGGGATCGACGCGGCGAATTGGCCGACACGCGGATCCAGGAACGGTGCGCGGGTTTCCAGGCTGACGGCCATCGCGGCGCGATCAACTTTCGTCAGAATATCTTCCGCCAGGTAAAAATTTATGTCGGCATACTGCATTTGCTCGATCACGTTTTTGGCATCGGACCGTCCGACGAGTTCGCGAACACCGCTGTAAATGTCCCCCTCGGTTTCCGCAAGCACGTCGCGCGTAAACAAGCTTTTTTGCTGATCGATCGAGAACGATCCGAACCACGAATGGTGCCTCGCGACATCGTCGTATTTCGACGCACGCACGAATCGCTTCGCCTTGTAATCGAACGATAAGTTCTTCGTCGAAACCGGCAGGGCGTTGACGATCGGCTCGATCAGGCCTGAGCGCAGAAAAGCCGGGATCGCATTGTATTTCGCCGCGACGGTGTGAGCGTAATACATCGGGTAACCCGCAAAAAGCTCGTCACCGCCGTCGCCCCCGAGCGCGACGGTTACGTGTTTGCGAACGAATTGCGACAGCAGAAACGTTGGAATTAAGGAGCCGTCCGACATCGGCTCATCCAGCCATTTGCCGATCTCGCCGATAAGATCTCCAGCTTTTTCGGCGGAGAGTTTTTCTTCGTAATGCTCGGTGTCCAGATGCGTCGCGACGGCCCGTGCGTACTTCGATTCGTCGAACGAATCTTCTTCAAATCCGATCGAAAACGTCTTCACCTTCTCGGCCGCATGCTGCGCTGCGAACGCCGCTACCGTTGAGGAATCGATCCCGCCCGAAAGCAGGATCCCCAACGGCACATCAGAAACAAGCCGCATCCGGACCGCGTCAGAGAGAAGTTCTTTTAATTCTGCCGCTTTCTCGCTTAGCGACTTTTCTTTGCGACTTCGCGTCTTTGTGGGAAACTTTCCGTTGCTGCCGTTTAGCTCTGCCCCGCCCTCGTGCGTCCGCCAGGAGATATCCCAATACCGACGTGTCTTTACGTCACCGCTCTCAACAGTCAGGATATGCGCCGCCGGCAGCTTGCGGATCCCCTTGAAGATCGACATCGGGGCCGGGACGTAATCGAACGAAACGTAATGGCGTAAAGCATTTAGATCAAGCTCGGGTTTCACGGACGGATGCGCGAGCAGCGACTTCAACTCCGAGGCCCAGATCAATCTCCCCTCGAATACTCCGTAATATAGCGGCTTCTCGCCGAACCGGTCGCGGGCGATGACGAGTTTTTTCCGACGCGAATCCCACAATGAAAACGCGTACATCCCGTTTACGTGATCGAGCAAATCTTCGCCGTATTCTTCGTAAAGATGCGGAAGAATTTCGGTGTCGGATTTCGTTGCGAACTTGTGGCCTCTCTTCTCCAGCTCAGCGCGAACCTCGCGGTAGTTGTAAAGCTCGCCGTTCATCATCACGATGACCGACTTGTCTTCACTGAACACCGGCTGGTCGCCCGTCTTCAGATCGATGATCGATAGCCGCCGCATTCCCAGCGCCGCCGTTTCGTCGATCCACAACCCTTCCGAATCCGGCCCCCGATGCACTATCCGCTCGCACATCGAGTGCAGCACCGTTTCAGCGCCGTTGTTCGAGTCAGATTGTTTCAGGTTTATCCAACCTGCTATTCCGCACATAGCTGGAACGCGGACGCCTTCGTCCGCGATTAAGAAGACACGCGGACGAAGGCGTCCGCGTTTCGCCTAATCGAACCCGATTTTCTCCCTTACCGCGTATATTGCCTTGTCCTGCGACTCGTGATAGGTGCGAACGAGTAACTCCGCCAATAATCCCATCAGGAAAAACTGTATCGAGATGGCGAACATCACGATCGAGAGAACGGGCAGGGGTGTTTCAACAAAATCCGCGTGGAACTGCGGAAGGCCGAGGCGGCCGGCGAGTTTCATGAAGATCGCGTAGAGCCCGGCGAGTATCGAGGCGAAGAAGGCGAACATCCCGAACGTTCCGAAAACGTAGATCGGCTTCGTCCCGTAAGACGCCATGAACTTGATCGTCATCAGGTCGAAGATCACCTTGATCGTGCGCGAGATGCCGTATTTTGACTTGCCCATCGTGCGGGCGTGATGGTCGACGGGGATCTCGGTGACGCGCGCTCCGGCCCACGAGGCATAGATCGGGATGAAGCGGTGCATTTCGCCGTAAAGTTTTACGTCCTGAATAACTTCGCGGCGATACGCCTTTAGCGAGCAGCCGTAATCGTGCAGCGGCACGCCGCCGATCCACGAGATGATCTTGTTGGCGATCTGCGAAGGGATCCTGCGCGAGATCATCTTGTCCTGCCGATTTTTCCGCCAGCCCGAGACGACGTCGTAGCCTTCGTCGAGCTTTTCCAGCAGCCGTGCGATATCCGCGGGGTCGTTCTGCAGATCGGCGTCCATCGGGATCAGGATCT
>Ga0307410_10000594_pt1 | contig 14885 bp, 15 predicted proteins | sample 322Ometagenome_3_FD_203707 | JGI IMG/M metagenome (GOLD analysis project Ga0307410, IMG submission 203707) | Maize rhizosphere microbial communities from greenhouse at UC Davis, California, United States - 322HYB-O-3 | ecosystem: Host-associated > Plants > Roots > Rhizosphere > Soil | place... | reverse complement strand
TAGCAGCTCTTTTTCAAGGTGCCAACACCTGTGTCTCATGAGTTGTAAAGACCGAGCTGCATACAAACCAGTAGAAATCTAGTATGTTGTTATATTCCATTCAGGCCGTTCGCCCATAGGAAATCGTTCTTGCTAAAGTTGGTGCGGATTTGTTAATGTTAAAATAAAAGCCAAAGCCAGAGAGTTTTTAGTGTCTTTCAAAAAGAGCGAGAGACAGAATAGAAAGGCCGTCACCATTACGAGACAGGTGGCCGACAGTATAATCACATGGGCAAAGACACACCATCCAAACGAGGCCATACTCGTCCTGCAGGGCAAGAGTACACGGGAACAGATCGAAGTCGATGGGGTTGTAATCCCTCCATTTTCAGAGAGTGGCCCATTTTACTCTGGCTTTGGAATTCATGATCTTCCTTACACTATACCCCACGTTGGTACAGCACACTCTCATCCCGGAGGTTCAAACAATCCATCGCTGGAAGATCTGCACTACTTTACCGGGTTTGTATCCATCATTATCAGTCACCCTTATGAGGACAATACGATAGCCGCCTACGATAGGAATGGCAACAGCTTAGAACTTAAGATTGTGAATTCATCTTGATTGTTTCCTGCGCCCAAAGTCGAGCTCGACTCCGTGCTTGGAGTCATAGCTGAAAATAAACGATTCGTCCGGCATTATTGGAAAGCTTGATAGTCTCTGAGCTGAGCACACCGGGCACCTATCCTTCACTTTGGTCTTGTCAAAAAATGTTGCACACCAGTAGCAGGTCTCACACAGCACAAAGATTGAAACCGCAGCAGGTGGATTGGGCAACAATATGATACTTCAGAATAGAAGTTATTACATTTAAGTGTGGTTAAAGTTTGTGGTTAACAGTAAATTAATTGACCTAAGCAATGCAAGACATAGAGAATTATCTTTATGATGTAACATAAAGGAGGAGCCACATTCCACAATAGATTAGAGCATCTAAATGTTAGAGTAGCTTCTAAAACGAATAGGAGTGAACTAGTGAGCTTAATTCTAACCCCTGCATGAAATAAAACTTTTGTATGACCTCGTGCGTCTCATTGAAATAGTAAATGAGGTGCTAACATTATGGAACTGTCTTCGTATCATTGGCCATAAGAACTCTCCTCTGTGTAATTACACTCAGTAAGATCCTCAAATGCAATAAGATAGACAAAGCATGAATGTATATACTGTTATGATGACTTGCTAGTTGGTGTGCGTTTTGGATAGGGATGTTGTTGAATATTCATGATGTCACGTCCGGACAAGTTTGTTGACTAATATGCATAAAAATACCTACTGTACTACAGCAGCAGAGCATTTGACAAACTCTATCCCATATAAACCCCAAGCGCGAAAGAAGAGAGCCTGCCACGACCACGTTAGATTAGGGTAGTCCTCGATATGTTTGGAGGCTCTTTTTTGCTAGGCTATAATAATTCTGGAGAATAATAACCGTTAAAGGATATTGATACAAGAGCGAGTCTAAGAGAGGAGATTAGAAAAGCGGTGATTGATATCATCAGAACGTTAGAAAGTAATAAAAATAGGCAAAGATGATGCTATTGATTATTCAAGGCAGCGCTAGTGTACCTCACCTTATCCTTATTTGGCATAATTGTTTTGATTTTATAGTACTTCAGCTGGAAAACTTAATAAAAGAATAATTCCAATATCAATTGATTACTAATTGAACTGGATAGGTCAGCAAATGGCATGGATAATGGTATCCCTTGCCATAAGTCTGCTATTTACAATGTGGCTTGGATTGTGGGGGCTGATTCCAGCAATTGCAATTTTCATAGGTATTTCATATTACATGCGCAGACGCATGATGGCCCGTATGGGAATGGGTGGCGGTGGAGGAGGATTTGGCGGCATGCTGGGATCAGGCGGAGGACTTAACTATATATGCATAGCCTGCGGCCATCGGTTCAAAGGCGGAGCATGCCCACGCTGCGGAAGCAAAATGCGCAGGGCAGACTTTTAACACATGACCCTTGAAGAGCTGCGCCAGAAGGCGTTTTTTCAAAATACAATAGATGTGTGGATAGTGTACAGCGAGGAGCGTGGATGGGATTGGTACAATATTGATGCCTATCGATCCTTTATCGAACACCTTAGCTCAAAGGGTATCAAGATGGAAAAGTTCCCCCTCTGCGTCAAGGAGTCCGGAGGTACGTATGAGCGGGGTAAGGACAAGGCTCAATTCCTTGACTATCTATCAAAGATATCCTCTGCCGACGCCGCAGCCTACACCGTCAAATTGACGAGCGAAACGATAGGTGCTATACGCTTATTTGTCAACTAGAGTCTAGAAAATTTCAGCTCGTAGATATTGCAGTTTAGTAGGAACCTCTAAAATCTATTATCTTTATACATAATGTGGAGTGTCTGAAGAGAATCTGCCAGTTTCAATGCGCGAAGAGCACATAATTAAGCCCAGCATCGAAAGGCTGACCACTATTAAACCGGACCCACTATTTGAGAGCATAGTAGGCTACAGCGATGTAAAAAGGCTGTTTCAGTTGTCACTATCTTCTGAAAAGCCTGTTCACATATTGCTCGTTGGCCCGCCAGCATCTGCCAAGACGCTTTTCATGATTGAATGCATGAGACTCGAACGCTCATACTTTACACTTGGAAGCCATAGTACTAAGTCCGGCATGATAGATTATTTGTTTGATAAGAGGCCACGTTACCTAATTGTGGACGAGATAGAACATATGCCTATGAAGGATCAGACAGGACTACTGAGTCTGATGGAGACAGGCATCCTAGCGGAGACCAAGTTCCAAAAGACGCGTAACACTCACCTAAAGACATGGGTCTTTGCAACTAGCAACGCCACTGACAGAATGCTGACGCCGCTTTTATCAAGGTTTGTCGTGCTCCACTTCAAACAATATTCATTTGGCTCATTTCGAGAAGTATGCGCTCACATCCTTGGCCGTGAAGGGGTCACACCTGATGTCGCTGCAGCAATAGCGGAGGCAGTATGGACAAAACTCAAGTCAAAGGATATCCGTGATTGTATAAAGATTGGGCGCTTGGCAAAGACAAAGGAAGACGTTGAATGGATAGCCCAAACGCTGAGAGCCTATAAGCAATAGCAGCAATAGCTCATTGCGTTTGTTGAGGCTGATAACAACATGCTAAAACAGCTTGATATGTGCTCTCACTCAATTCGCGGATTGCCTATTTTACCCTCTCTATCTTAGAAATCGTTGTTAAATGTGGTCTTTTTCGTACTATTTTTAAGTCATTAGCAGCCCGCCTTTAGATGGTAATATCACTCATTTTAGCACAATCTTTCTTGGCAAAGGATAAAGTGTGCATTATCGTTAGATAAGGCCTTTACTGCCGTGTATTGCGCTCTTTTGTCCTTGTATGAAAAGGCCCCTACTTTTCGCTTTGTGGTAAAAGACATCAAATCTCGTTAGCATTTTTTTGCTTGTTCGGAATTAATCTGAATGGCGATACCTGGCTAATTTCTTGGCGTAAGAGTTTTGGCAATGCAGAGTTAAAGTTTTTGTGGTGCCATCATGTGTATTGTGTGATAGAAAGAAATGGGCTTAGACCTCAAGCCACTGGTGACGCCTAGACCGCTCAAATTGTCAGAGCTGACAGGCAAGGTTGTTGCAATTGATTCTTACAATACCCTTTATCAGTTCCTCAGCATTATAAGAGGGCCGACAGGGGAACTGCTTACTAACAGCAAAGGGGAAGTAACGAGCCACCTAAGCGGCCTATTCTATAGGAACGCAAACCTGCTGATGGATAATATCAGGCCTGTTTACGTTTTTGACGGCAAGGCAAACGAGCTCAAGATGGCTGAAATAGAGCGCAGAAGCCAGCTGAAAAAAGAAGCGACAGAAAAGTATCATCTTGCAATTGAGGAGGGTAGGGTCGAGGACGCACGCAAGTATAGTACACGCACGGCAGTCCTGACTCAGGAGATGGTGGAAGATTCAAAAAAATTGCTCTCTAATCTTGGCATTCCATATATTCAGGCGCCCTCTGAGGGGGAATCTGCAGCTTCATACCTTACAAGGCATGATATGGCTTTTGCAGTTGGAAGCCAGGATTATGATTCAATATTGTTTGGAGCCAAGAAGCTGGTGCGCAATCTGGCAATCAGCGGCAAACGCAAAGTGCCAAACCGCAACACCTACATCGATATCGAGCCTGAAATAATTGAGCATGACAGGGTGTTGCACGAGACAGGACTAACACACGAGCAGCTAGTGGATGTCGGCATACTTATCGGCACCGATTTCAACACTAGCGGCTTTCCTGGTATTGGTCCGAAGACTGCAATCAAGTTAATTAAGGAAAATGGCAGGCTGGAAGATGTTAAAAAAATCCAGAGCTTGCTTGCACAAGTGCCCTACCAAGAGATACGCAACATCTTTCTCGATCCTGAAATACCAAAGGTCGACAAGATTGAATTTGGGGCGGTCAATCGTGAAAATGTACTGGATTTTCTTTGTGTCAAGAATAGCTTTTCAACAGATAGGGTGAGTAGCACACTTGACAAACTGCAAAAATCCATAGCAAACCGCAACCAGTCGCTTGAACAGTGGTTTGACTAACCGCATTATAATAGAGTTAATAATTTACACTCTATGATAACGTGGTTCGTCTATGACGGAACTTGAAAAAGAGCTCCTGCCTATTCTGGTTTTTCAATTTAGCTTTTGTACTTGCAAGATGTCAAAAGAAGCCCAGTGACGTGGATCTGAGCCTCTTTTTTGGATAAAATTTCTTGTCAAGTGCCCCGACGATCTTCTATAGAATAGCTTCCTAAACTATATGCTTTGTACTCTCTCTTTCTCTCTTATTCTAGACGTCTTTTGCATTGTCATATGTAGCTGAGTCTTTGCCCATTATCTGATTTTCCTCACACCCACTCGTACTCATTTGTGTTTGAATTGTCCAAGTGCTTCTCTGCTACAAGACGTAATTGCCATACCTCGTTAAAGTTCATCTTTAGAGACATTGACATGTGAGTAAGAATTGCAGCAAGAGTTGATAACATTGTTCAGCAGGCTTTCATAAAACTTGAAAATCTTCTGAATAGCTAGAGGTCAAGCAGGAACCTTGCAGTGATCATATCTTTTTCTTGCTTGATCTCCATTTCGTGATATGTTACTGCCTTGATTTCCACTTTGTAGTGGTGCCTGTCCAATTCAAGAGGTTCTCCTCTTGTAATGCCTTCAAGTAGATAGCTGCTGTTATGCTGTTTTATCGTGACAGAAAATTGAGACATTGCTATCCGATCTGCCACGAGCAAAAGCATCACCTTGTCCAGCCAGTCAAAGAGCAACAAATAAAGGTCATTGCCTTTGGCCGAAAGTTTAATCTCTTTTTTGGGTCTGACAGTTTCCAAATCGATCATTGTGTCACAGAGAGCCTTGGCAGCGTTTTCAAAGGCTTCCTCTAGAGTGGTGCCGTAAGCCTCTATAACTGCATCTGTCATATGATCAAGGAATCGGTAGCCGCCTGCCAATATGACTATGAATAAATGACGACTATTTATTGCGTGTTATTCCATACCAAAATATCGCAAAATCTAAATGTTAACGCACCGCTGGCTACTGGTATGGGTAGGTTAGAGCTTCCGCGTGGCATGAGGGATCTTGATCCTGAAGAATATGCTAACATAAATTATGTCCGCGATAGGTTCTTTGAAATTGCGCGGCTGTTCAACTTCCAACTCACAGAGCCATCTCCACTTGAATTGCTTGCTACACTAGAGGCAAAGAGCGGCGCTACGATCTCAAACGAAATCTATGCTTTCAAGGACAAGGGAGGTAGAGACATCGCTCTTCGTTTTGACCTAACTATAGGTCTAACGAGATATGTTGAGTCAAGGCGCGATCTGAAAATGCCAGTCAAGCTGGCTTCGTATGCCGGGGTGTGGCGATATGATGAGCCCCAAGCCGAGCGCTACCGCTACTTCCACCAATGGGATATCGAAGTGTACGGCCCGTTCAGCCAAGAAGCAGATGCTGAAGTAATTGAGTTTGTTTATACATTTTTCAAAAGATTGGGCCTAAAGGCAGTAATTGAGATAAACGACAGGCAGCTTCTTGAGCAGTACATCAGAAAAAAACTTGGTATTTCTAGCGAAGAGGTGATGCTTGAAATGTTTCGTGCAGTAGACAAGGTACCAAAAAAGGGGGCACAGGTCGTGCTTGCAGAATACAAGGACAAAATAGAACCTGCAAAAATGCAGGCACTGATAGAACTGTCAAAACTAAAGGGCAGTGTAGACGAAGTTGCCCGCAAAGCTGACGTTGACGTGACGGGGCTTGACAGCTGGCAGCAGTTAGTCAGCTTGATGGACTTGCTCAATGCCAAGAAGGTAGAAGGAGCGCGCATTAACCTTGGCATAGTGCGTGGGCTTGATTATTATTCTGGAGTAGTTTTTGAAGCATTTGACCAAGCCACTGATTCTGGTGCACTAGTTGGCGGAGGAAGGTATAACAGACTCACTGAAGCATTCGGAAGAAAAGATATTGGAGCCACCGGCGTTGCTGGAGGGGTGGAGCGGATAGTGAATGCACTTAAGAGGCATGGCATATTGGAACAACCTTCAAGGCCCCTTGTATACATCGCAAATGCAACAGAGGATCTCAGAGCAAAGGCGCTTGAGCTGGTTTCATCTCTACGCTCAGGCGGCATAGCAGTCGATTACGATATGCTTGGAAGGACGCTTAGAAAGCAGCTAGAGTATGCTTCCAATAGAGGCGCAGCGTTTGTAATAATTGTAGCACCAAATGAAATTGCAACAGGTCAAGTAATTCTCAGATCTATGAAGGATGGAACTGAAAGCAAACACTATGCAGATACTTTGAAAGAAACGCTCACTAAGATGCTTAGAGTTTGATTGTAGCAATGCTCTTCATTTTGACCATGCCGTTTGGTTTTTTTTCGTACACCACTCTGACTATAAGGTCTGGTGGATCATAGCTGATGTAAATGTCGCCGGTCCTCAGCTGCTGTACGTCGTAGTTAATCTCAATCTTGTCCTGATGAATCCCATTCTCTGTAAGCCTCTCTTTTGCCCGGGTTACGAGCTCTTGATCGGAAGAGTTTGGAGCTAGAAATGCTATAGCGTCTGGAGCATTTACCAAATAATCCTTCAAGTTTGTGCTTTCCAATGGTAAGAGCCAGCTAGACAATTACTATTAACGTTTGCAGTGTCTTAGCAGAATATTGATGTGGCTGCAGTTTCCTGCATACCCCTTTCTTAGCCGCAATTAGATATACATTGCAAGAGAAACAACAATTCTGCAATAGATGGGCATATGTAGATTTCTATGCAGTAATCTTTTCAGCAATTTGTTAAGCTTTGGCTCTATTATTTTCCTCGAGAATAAAAGGTCAATCTCTCATAGAAGCTTGTGCAGTTTTACTTGGTCAAACAGCGCGTCGGTATGACTAGGCCTGTCCAACCACTACTGAGCGCTTTTGGAGATGTCCTTATCAATTGGGTGCTATGCCAAAAAACATGGACAAAATAAAATTGCAGCATCTGCATAGGCTTTTTTTGAATTATGACAAGCATAAAGATCCCATTTTTGTAAGGTTCTTGTCTCGACGATTCTTTGTCACGTCTGACATAGAACTTATTCAAATCGAGACTTTGAACATGGTGCACTGCAACCATTTCAATCAAAATGTCTAAGTGCGTACTGACATAATTCTTTCGTCCATCTATCATATCGCTCGGGTTTACTACGCATTGTTGGAAGAAGAAGAAGAAGAAGAAGACTTTTCGTTTCTCCTGTTTGACTAATATAGAGTGACCACGACAGCCCTCAGGTAAAAAATGTTTAGGCTCTTATTTCATTTTCATACTCAAATGTGTTGCGCTTTATCACAAACTTTTCTATGTGCGGCCCTTTCTTTGTATTTATATTACTACGCTATCAAGACTATCATGAATCATATTTAGTATTAGGGTTGCATGTATACAACAGTTAATTACTTTTGCTTTGTTGCAATTAATTGCAGGAGTTTAAGGAGGAGTTTAAGGTATATATGAGAATTAGCTGCCTCCCTGAATGGAAGGAAAGAGGGAAGCGCGTAGTTGGCTGATATGACTACTATTGCACATGATGTACTCATAATCGGGTCAGGGCTGGCTGGCCTCCGCGCAGCTATTTCTGCAGCTGCCGTTGACAGAAAACTGACCATAGCTGTCATTTCCAAGGTACAAGTAATGCGCTCCCATTCTGTGTCTGCAGAAGGTGGGACTGCCGCAGTGCTCTATGAAGAAGAGGGCGACAACCAAGAAGCTCATATTTACGATACGATCAAGGGAAGTGACTTCTTAGCAGACCAAGATGTAGCTGAGCTCTTGGTAAAGAGCATGCCATATGAAATCTACCAATTAGACCATTGGGGAATGCCATGGTCAAGGCGCAAGGATGGCAGGATAGCACAACGCAAATTTGGTGGATATTCGTTCCCGCGTGCCACATTTGCGCAGGACAAAGTAGGCTTTTACGAAATGCAGACTCTGTACGACACATGCCAAAAGTATGACAATATTCACTTTTACAACGAGTGGTTCTGCACATCGATACTGCATGAGAACAACACCTTTCAAGGAGTAACTGCTATAGAAATGAAGACCGGCAACTTTACTATATTCAAGGCGCCGGCCGGCATAATATGCGCCGGTGGAGCCGGTAGGATCTACAGCTTTTCTACTTATGCATTTTCGTCTACACCTGACGGTCTGGATATGGGCTATCGTGCAGGCCTTGCGCTAAAGGACATGGAATTCGTGCAGTTCCACCCCACCGGCATATTGCCATCTGGCATATTGATAACAGAAGGTGCAAGAGGCGAGGGAGGATATCTAATCAACAACAAAGGAGAGCGCTTTATGCAAAAGTATGCTCCTGGCAAGCTCGAGCTTGCTCCAAGAGACGTTGTGTCGCGCTCGATGATAAGAGAGATTCAGGAGGGAAGAGGATTCAAGCATGAAACCGGTGTCGATTGCCTTAAACTCGACCTTACGCACCTAAGGGCTGAGCGCATAAAGGAAGCACTTGCCGGCATCCGCGAAATTGGGATTAAGTTCTCCGGCACTGACATCATCAATGAGCCTATAGAAGTGAGACCTGTCTGCCACTATATGATGGGAGGAATTCATACCAATATCGATGGCGCAACTGAAATGGTCGGCCTCTGGGCAGCTGGCGAAGCTGCATGCAACAACACGCACGGGGCGAACAGGCTAGGTGCCAACTCAACATCAGAATGCATAGTGTGGGGTAAGATAACCGGAGAGCTTGCAGCGAGATATGCAACTGGAAAAGAGGTTGACTCCATTAATAGAAAGCAGGTTCTTGAGGAGGAAAAGCGAATATACGATGGGTTGTTCCACGGAAGAGGCGCCGTGAACCCCTATGAAGTGAGAAAGCAGCTGACAGACATGATGGATGAGAAGGCATACATCTTTAGAAACGAGCAGGAGTTGACTAGCGCACTTGAGAAGGTGAGAGAGCTAAAGGGTGCAATGTGGAAACACGTTGAGGACAAAGCCAAAGAATACAATACAAACTTTATCAATGTAATGGAGACAGACTCAATGCTCCGAACTGCTGAAGTCTTGCTTGTTGGAGCGCTCAACCGGCGGGAATCTAGGGGCGCGCACGCAAGAACCGACTATCCCTACCGCGACGATGGGAACTTCTTGAAGCACACCTTAGCCTACTTTACGGGCAACGGCGGGCCTAAAATGACATGGTATCCGGTGGCTTTTACACGATATGCGCCAGTGGAGAGAAAATACTAGAGATGGAAAAAGAAGTAGCTGATCGCAATAATCGTGAGGGAATGATGGGATGGCTCAATCCCCGACGCTATGGATGGGAACGGGTGTCCTACTGGCTGCAGAGGCTAACAGGTGTCGGCCTGCTCGCCTATTTCATCGCCCACATTTATGAAACCAGCCAAATAGCTGGCGGACCTGCCTTATGGGAAGCATTCCTAGAGCTTACGCAAACTACTCTTGGTCATATTATTCTAATAGTGGTAATCGGAATGTGCGTCTACCATTCAGCAAACGGAATCCGCCTGATATTTGTACATGGAGGTAAGGGGCTTGGCAAACCGGGCAGGCCAGACTACCCCTACGACGCAGTGTCGCTCAACTACAGGCAAAAATCTGGCATTTGGATTGCCTTGATACTTGCATTAGTCGCAATGCTGTATGGAGCATCTGTGCTCTTTGGGGGCGAATAATAAGAAGATGGCAATGCTTCGTGAGAGCCAAATAATGAAAATACACTATATCACAGGCGTTGCAGCAATATTTGTCGTTGCAGTCCATATCATGATGCGCATAGCGATCATGCCATATGGCATGAGTCTTGAATATGAGAATGTAATTGCTAACTATCAAAACATCCCTTACATCGTGCTGCTTGAATCAATACTGGTGCTTGTGTCGATCCATGGCTTTAACGGCCTGCGCGTAATCCTGCTAGAACTGCGTCAGAGCAAGAAGTGGGAAGACGGTGTGACAGTCTTGACGATAGCGGCAATGATTGCCTTAATAGCATACGGTACACGTACCATTATCATAGCTAACGGTCTTGGATTTGAATAAAAATGACTGAACAGTTAATCGAAAAAATAGAAACAATGGAAAAAAAGCATGAAAAGGAAAAGCACCAAAGAGAAAAAGAGTACCCAAAGAGCTCTCTCACTTTAAAGATATACCGAGCTAACAGGCGCGCCGGGGAATCTCCGCACTATGACAGAATAGAGGTGCCAGTACAGCGCTGGACTACCGTGCTTGACGCACTACTGTATGCTAAAGCGTACAAGGACCAAAGCATCGGTATTCGCTATTCATGTAGGATGGCATCATGTGGTTCGTGTGGTATGAAGATAAACGGCATTCCACGCCTTGCATGCTATACCAAAGTATCAGAGCTTCCAGGAAGAGAAATAACGGTTGAGCCTCTTTCTAATTTCCCGCACATTCGAGACCTTGTGACAGACTTTTCCCAGTTCTTTGCACATCACCACAATGTGGAGCCATATATACAGAATGATATCGCAGACATGCAGGAAAAGAACAAGCTAACAGAATTCATTCAAACCCCCGAAGATGTCGACAAGTATCTTCAGTTTTCATATTGTATCAAGTGCGGTCTATGCTATTCTGCCTGTCCTACAGTGGCCACCGACACCCAATTCGCTGGACCTCAGGCGCTTTCTCAGGCCTACCGCTACTTTATTGATAACCGCGACACCGCGCCCAAGGAGAGGCTCAACTTAGTGGACAACAGGCACGGCATATGGCGCTGCCATTTTGCCGGCTCCTGCAGCGCAGTCTGTCCTAAGGGCGTCGACCCTGCGCTTGGCATCCAGCTGCTGAGAGGACACCTTCTGGGGTACTCAAAAAATGAAAAGAAGGTGGCAGAGCTAGAAGAAAGGCAGAAAAGAGATTAGGCGCCCGGTTTGGGCGGGTACTTGCTCTCGTTTACCTGCTTGTTTATAGCATCGGCCATGAAGTGATTGCTGACGTTCACGTTCACTCCGTCCACGCCAGACAACTTGTAGATATTGTCTCTAACGTCTTGTGCTATCTTAAATCCAAAGACTGCAGGGCAGAATGGGCTCGTCAGGTGCAAGTCAACCTTGACCTTGCCTGAATCAATGTCCACCTTGTCGATAAGCTCAAGCTCCATTATCGAAACTCCAATTTCAGGGTCGACTACCTTGGTCAGTTCTTCAAAGATTTTTCTGCGAGTCTGCTGTATCTGCTCTTCCTGGGTCATTATATAAGATTTTCACGGATACTATATTTAACTATTGTATAAAAAGACATCATAATAATGCCGAGCATTACTAGTAAATTAGTTGTTTTTTAAAGCCATTAAACGTAGTTACTTTATATGTGTACGTAGCACCACAGTCATTAGTTTTGGTAAGAGTAGTGAAGCTTGATGGCTTTCGATTCCTATAATCTATATAGACAAGCCCTATATCGCACGTCCATAAAACACGCTTGTAACAGATAGCTCGGTCTCGGCAAAATGTTCAAACTACGGCAATCTATTGCCCGCAGATCGAACTTCTTGTCTGATACGCGGGAGTACTAAAAGAGATCTTTCAGTAGTCCTCAATGACACGGTCCACATTAAAGCGAGGATTAAATGCATTGCAGTAAGGTCTCAAATAACCAAAAAGTGCTTTATTCCTGGTGCAATTCTAACATTTGCAAGCGCGTTTACTGGACTAATGACAAACAATCTAGGACTGGGGATCGGTATCGGTCTTGCTCTTGAAGCAGCATCATTGATTTTGGGATTAAGAGCCTCGACAAAGATAATCGACCGTGATAGCTCAGATGCACAAAAGCCGGATTCAGTGCATATTCAATTTCCAACAAAACACAAGAATAGCCTTAATATCGATAATCTTATGCTAAGTCTACAACCTTAAAATAAAGCGCGTGCGGTGCACACTTGATACAATGTATGTATAGGTCCCGTCCCACAGACAATCTCAAGGACGATGTGCTCAGGTTCCTTTCATCAATGGGCGAAGACCATTCGATATTGTATTATGACATCGTTGGAAGCGAGGCACATTCAATAATGCTCCATGAGATGGGACACATTACAGATGGCGAACTAAAAAAGATCCTGTCTGCTCTTGAGGAGGCAAAGAAAAACCCGGCTAGCATCTGGACCGAAGAATATGAGGACATCCATGAAGCCCTTGAGGCGTTTGTTATTAAACATTCCGGGATGGAAGCTGGAGGCAAGATGCATATTGCAAGGTCAAGAAACGATCAAGTGGTCCTCGATGTGAGGATGAAGATACGTGATGACATCAACGAAATTTGCGCGGCGCTGGCTAGCCTAGTACAGGGACTTGTGCAGAGAGCAAAAGAGAACAAGCAGGTTCCTATGCTGATGTATACCCATTTACAACAGGCCCAGATAGGCACCTTCTCGCATTTCTTACTGTCGTACGCCTATGGCCTGATGCGTGATATGGAGCGACTGTATCTGACATATCATAGGATAAACCAGTCGCCACTTGGGGCATGTGCGATAGGAGGCTCATCTATCACTATCGACAGGAAAAGAACAGCAATGTTACTTGGCTTTGACAGTATCATAAAGAATTCTATTGACGCCACCAGCTCGCGGGATGCATTCTTGGAATATGCTTCAACACTTGCGATTCTCACAAGCACACTGGGAAGGATAACAGAGGATTTCATTATTTGGTCAACCACCGAATTTGGCTACATTGAGCTGGCCGAACGATATACTTCAACATCAAGTGCAATGCCCCAAAAGAAGAATCCTGATCCACTAGAGTTGACAAGAGCAAAGGCAGCAGTAGTCACTGGTAACCTTGTATCAATTCTGGGCATAGTCAAAGCTCTGCCGTCTGGCTACAGTCGAGACTTACAGGACATCAAGCCGCCATTGCTTGGAGCTTCGGCTATAACCCTCGACACCATCAAGATAATGGACGGTGTGGTAAGGTCATTGCAGATAGACAACGAACGGATACGGCAGGTTGCAAGCACAAGCTACGCTATAGCGATAGACATAGCAGAGCATCTTGTGTTGCAAAATAAGATACCCTTCAGGACGGCCCACAAAATAGTTGGTGCCCTTGTGGGCAAGGCTGCAAGCAAAGGCAACATACCTCTTGCTAAGTTAGAATTTGCAGATGCTGCTTCAGTAATAAATGCCCATAAAGTAGACATCAAGGCAGACCAATTGATGAAAATAATCAATGGAATGACACCGGAAAAGTCGCTTGAAGCTCGAAAATCATCAGGCTCACCTAACCTGCTCGAGCAGGAGGAGATGATAAAATCTTTGTCCCAAGGCATAGCCAATTACAGCACTGGAATCCAAAAAAGAACCAAGATGGTCGAGGGCTCATTTCACAACCTTGAGAGAACTGTCAAGAATTACCTTCAGTCCTGAATGTTCTCGTATCATACGGCAATATTTCACCGAAATTCGGCTTCTTTCTGTCCGTCTCTTGGCGATTAAGTAATCAAACAGACCGAAATAAGTTATTTTCGTTGCGATAACGTTTATATTATTTCCGAAAGCAGTTAACTGTCGCATTAGATGTCACTAAAATCAGAGGATCCAAACTACTATGCGCATCAGTATAACTGGATGGGCCAAACTGAGCAAGATAAAAAGATAAGGATCCTCGACAGCACACTGAGAGAAGGTGAGCAGCATCCCGGCGTCTCATTCACGATTAAGCAGAGGATCCAGATTGCGTGGATGCTTGACTCTTTTGGCGTTGACCAAATAGAAATAAGCCCCGTGGTGTCGCCAGATCACTTTCAAGCAACAAAGACGATACTAAAGCAAGACCTAAGGGCAGACATTTTAGCGCATACTCGGGCGATCAAGTCCGATATCGACATTGCAATTGACTGCAACGCGACTTGGATTGCAACCTACATGGGGATTTCAGACATACACCTATCGGCAAAGCTAAGAATAACACGTGAAGAGGCCAAGATAAGGGCATTGGAAGTCGCAGACTACATCAAGGCCCATGGGATGAAGGCAAGATTCACAATGGAAGACGCTAGCAGGACAGAGCCCGAATTTCTCATCGAAATGTGTAAGGAGATGAATAAACGCGGCATCGAGAGGATAAGCATACCTGATACTGTAGGCATAATGCGGCCGCGCGGCATGTATAATTTAGTAAAGATGGTGCACGACAACATAGACACAACCAAGACATCTATTGATATGCACTGCCACAACGATGTTGGTCTAGCACTTGCAAATGCGTTAGCAGGATGCGAAGCAGGCGCTGATCAGAT
>Ga0307410_10000592_pt1 | contig 14920 bp, 11 predicted proteins | sample 322Ometagenome_3_FD_203707 | JGI IMG/M metagenome (GOLD analysis project Ga0307410, IMG submission 203707) | Maize rhizosphere microbial communities from greenhouse at UC Davis, California, United States - 322HYB-O-3 | ecosystem: Host-associated > Plants > Roots > Rhizosphere > Soil | place... | reverse complement strand
CCATCTTCCGCGTCGCTGAACGCGAACCCGCCCAAGAAAACGCCCGTGCAGAAAGAGGTTCAGGTGCTGACCTGGCCGAGCGCGGTGGAGACTCCGTCGGCGGAGAACAACACTGCGTACGCAACCTACTTCCCGCACGAAGACAGACGGGCAGCCGTGATCGTGCTGCCGCATTGGAACGCGAAGGCCGGGACGTATTTCGATCTCGGAAAATTTTTTAACAAGGTTGGGTTATCCGCTCTACGTCTTACACTTCCGTACCATGAAGAACGGATGCCTCCCGAGTTAGAACGAGCCGACCATTTAGTTGCGCCAAACGTGGGTCGCTCGCTGCAGTCGATCCGCCAGGCGGTGGTAGACACGCGGGCGGCGATTTCGTGGCTGAAAGAGCAGGGGTACGAAAAGATCGGGATCGTGGGAACGAGTATCGGCTCTTGCGTGGCGTTTCTGTCGTTCGTCCATGACCAGCGTATCGACGCAGCCGTCTACAACCACGTTTCCGGTTACATGGCGGACGTTGTTTGGCACGGGCTTTCGACTTATCACGTCCGCAAGAGCTTCGGCGATCAATTGACGCTCGACGAGCTTCGTGAATATTGGCTCCCCGTTTCGCCGATGGCGTATATGGAAAAGCTCGCCTCGCTACCCGAGCGGCCGCAGCGATTTATCTACACAAAATACGACCTCAGTTTCCCCATCGATCTCTCACTCGAAACGATGGACGCCCTCCGGCGACACAAGATCAAACACAGCGAGGTCGCACTGCCGTGCGGACATTACACGCTGGGGGAGAAACCCTGGGTTTATTTGGATGGCTTCAAGATCATCAGCTACCTAAGGAAGCATCTGAAGTAAGTTCCCAGGTCTCTACATACTCGATCGATTCGTCGGTTTCGAGTCTCCGCAACGACGAGAGAGATTCCACCTCGACGAATGAACCGGCAGTATAGACCTCGGTGTTGGAATTCATGTCCGGGTATACTGCCCCTTCCACGTATTCGAAACTTTTTCGGAAAAACAGTTCGCCCAGTTGATACCCGGCCCAACCTTGTTTGTTTAGGATGCCAATTTTCTGCGGGTTCCCAAGTGTTTCGTCAACGCGGAGTCTGACCTCATTCTCCGTGAACCTCCAACGCGGATCGGTGAGGTCGGTGTATGACCAGATAGCCATCGACCGCACCGGCAGAAGCGTTTCGCCGCTGTAGGGAGCGAAGGGCTCGTTCGGGATTACAGCCTCGCCGCCCGGTGCCATGATCGTTAGTGCCCAAGCCGAGATCTCCCGGGGCTTGCCGCGGTTCGTGAGTCTGTGTTCTATTGCGAGCGAACTCCCCGTTTCCGCAAGTTTAATGGTTATCCGCTTCTCCACGTCCGCTGCGTCTTTATTTGCGGTGAGGGTCAGCGAGAGCTCGCTGTGGATCTGGATGTCGACGGGTTTGTTATCGGGCGCATAGGAAAGAAGCATGTTCTCCGGAGCGGCCCAGAGACGGTGACCGCCGTAGGGTTTCCAAACGCCAAGCTCGGTCGAGACGGCGGCGTCCGGATGCCAGCCGAGAATGTTGTCGCCGGCTTTGAGTGAATACCACAAAATCCTTGGGCCAAAATCAGACGAGACGATAACGCGGGCATCACCGTTCGCCAGTTCGTAACAGTTTGGAAAGCCTAGGTGTGCGATCTTTTTGGCCATACGGATCAATTGTCCTGTTTAATCTCGCGAAAACTCGCCTTTTCGTGCGGAGCTGCTGCAATCTTAACACCCCAAACCGTCAAACTAACTTGGGGTACTGCACAACCAAACGAGTTCCGGCTCACATCTGATTAGTGTTAAACTTCTCTCCGTTCGCCAGATGGCTCAGTCCGCTGAAAAACATAGTTCCGCGATCGACGAGGCGGTTTTGCGTCTGCTCGGCCGTGCCGCCGATCCGCGTAGGCTGTCCGCCGCGGATATTCGCGGGCGCGTCGATTCCGCCTTGGGCAAGTACCTTCTGAAGGACAACGCGGCGGCCGGACATCGGGAAGTGCAGGCGTTCGTGGACGAACTGCGTGCCGACGATCTGTGCCTGATAATTGCATGCGAGCGCGGCGACGAGAAAGCATGGGAAGACCTGGTCGCGAACTTTGATTCAACGGTTAAATCCGCCGCACGCAAGATCACTGCTAATAGCGAAGATGCCGAAGATCTCGCAAGTTCAATATGGGCAGAACTTTACGGACTGCGACAGGACGCGGAGGGCAACAAAAAGAGCAAACTTGCCTATTATTCCGGCCGCGGCAGCCTTGCGGGCTGGCTTCGTGCCGTGGTTTCACAGCTAGCGATCGATCAGTACCGCAAAACTTCGAAATTTGTACAGATCGAAGAAACGCGCGAGTTCGAGAATCTCGCCGAAGAATCTTCAAATATTTCCGGCAACGGTGCCGTTTTGCACCATAACGAAAGCCCCGAGGAGATACTCAGCGATAAGCGTACAAGCGACGACGTGGCGTCGGCGTTGCAGACGGCTGTTGCGTCGCTCGACGCCGAGGACCGGCTTATACTGAAGCTTTACTACTTCGACGATCTAAAGCTGAAAGACATCGCCGCCACATTCGGTTACCACGAAGCGACCGCGAGCCGGAAACTGGTTCGCGTGCAGTCGGAGATCAGAAAAAGCGTCGAAAAGGAATTGAAACGCACTCACGGCTGGAGCGACGGAGAAGTGAAACGCCACCTTTCGGAAACCGCTGCAAAGCTTGGGCTTAGCCTTGAGAAGATGTTCGCCGTGCTGATCGCGTTGGCTATGGTGCAAGATTATTGGTGTTGAAGCGTTCTGATTGTGGGTTGCGAAAACCTGGGAAGGGGAGAAGTGAAAAGTGTTTAAAGTTGAAAAAGTGAAAACGGTCTCATGTTGATTCCATTCTCTTAATACTTTTTACATTTCCACTTTTCCCCGCTTAAACATTGGTTAGATGGAACTTGAATTCGACAAGGAGATAGACTCGCTGCTTCGCAAGGCGGACCGAGGCGTGCTCGTCGGGGATAAACCTGACGGGAAGCTGAAAGACCACCTCGATGCTGACGAGCTTGCCGCTTTTGCTGAGAATGCGATGCCCGAGAAAGTTAGGGCGTTGCATATGGAGCATTTAGCGGACTGCGGCCGGTGCCGCGGTGTCCTGTCGGGGCTGATCATGCTGAACGCGGAGGCCGAGCCGGAAAGCTCAGCCGTTGCCGCGCCGCCGGTTTCCGTCGCGGTCGAGCCTTGGTATCGGAAACTGCTCCTTTACCCGAACCTCGCCTATGTGATGGGCGGGCTGGTGCTGATGTTCGGCGGGCTGCTCACGTTTTCGCTGCTGCAGAATTCCGGCGGAATTGACGCCGTCGTGGTTTCTCAGGTTTCCGAAAGCGAGGCCGGCCGCGGTCCAATGGCTCCGGAATCGGCTATGGACTCGACCGCGAACATATCGGCGAACACGATGAGTTCCGCCAACTTTAACTCCAGCTCGCCGGATGCGCGGGTTGTGACTTCGAACACCGCATCGAATTCTGCCATTGCGTCGCCGCCGAAGTCGCTCGAACAACGGCGAGAGGAAGTCGCGTCCGGAAAGACAACTGCTTCCGAGATCACTGCGGACGGCGTCGATTCCAAATCACGCGAGGTGGCAGCTCCCCCGCCCGCACCGGCCTCGGCGCCGAAAGATGCCGAACTCGCGATGAGCCCGGGTGCGCTCGCAAAAGAGGCCGATGACAAAAACGAAGCGAAAAAGCGGGCCGCCGTCGGAAACGAAAAGGCCGATTTGTCTATAAATTCGCGACAGATGCAGGATCTTCCCCGCACCCAGGCGGGCGGGCCGCTGAAGGCAAAGCCCGGCCCAAGCCGCGATGCGCAGCAGAACTTTCCCAACCGCGCGAACAACACCTTCGAGATGAACGAAGAGCGAAAAGTCGGGCTGCGCGGGTTTCAGCGAAAGAATAACGTGTGGTACGACAACTCCTACCGCGGCCAAACGACTAAGAATGTTCGTCGAGGAACGGATGAATACAAGGATCTGGACAGCGGTCTCCGAGCTATAGCGGAGAGTCTGGGCGGAGTGGTCGTGGTGGTTTGGGAAGGAAAGGCGTACCGCATTCAGTAACAGAGGCTGAGGTTCCGTTAGGAACGTCCTGTTTGTAGCGCAAACGATAGGAATGTAAAAGCTCCGTAGGAGCGGCCCGTTAACGGGCCGCTCCTACGGAGCTTTCGTATTTGTGCTGTTCGCTACTACAAACAGTTGGCTCCTACGGAGCCGTAAATAACCGCCGTTTAGTAGTTAGCGTAATTGCTGTTGAACTGACGAAGCCGGAGTTCGGAATTTCGGACGTCCTTGCGGTCGTCGGCCAATTCCCGCTCTTCCTTCGCCGTGATCACGCCGTCGGCACGATACTTACTGAGGTGCTGCGCGAGTTCGCGGCGGTTGCCGGCGAGTTCGTTCTGAAGCCGGATCTTCTGATCCTGGTACCGCAGGTACGGGCTGTAGTAATACGGATCGTAGAACGGATCGTAAAACCTTGAATAGCCCCAGTAACGCGACCGCCAGAACGGATCACGATAAATCACACGCCGGACGACCACCGGCCTGGTCGTGGTTCTCTGAACGGTAACGCTACCGCTCCTCTGCGCCGACGCACTTACTGCAAGCCCGCCGACGATCACGAAAATTGAAAAAATCAATGTGAGAATTTTACTGCTGAGTCTCATCTAACCTCCTTGATACGGGTCGTATTCCTCCCCGTGAACACATCAGAATTGTCCGTTTATAAGATGAATTTCTGCGGCCCCGTGTTGTCGCGAATTCGTCCAGATTGGCTTTGATTTAACTGGACGGTAATCCCGAAAATCGTTGTAAAATAAAGACATGAAGACCCTCGCCGTTCTCATAACAATTCTTTACATTTTGTCCGCTTCGGCGGCGGCCCAGCCGGCGTGGCAGGCGAATCTCGATTCGAAGATCCGGTTCTACCAAACCACCGATTTCGGAATCGTGTTGGCCGGAACCGAGAGGAGCCTTTACGCCGTTGACGGGCAGACCGGCGAGCGGATCTGGCGGCGCGAGACGGGGCGCATAAACGAGACCGCTGTGACGCCTGTTCCTGATACTGACCTGATCCTTTTTTCACGCGACCTCGGCAGCAAATCACGGCTCGAGGCCGTTGATCTGATCTCGGGCGGGTCTATCTGGCAGAGCGATAAAGTGAAGGGGGACGTGATGCAGCTCGCGGTGGACCCGGAAAACGATCTGATCGCGGTGGTACTGGTCAAAGGCGCGGAGGGCGACGCGGATTCGGGTTTGAAGCGAACGCCGACCGTTCATATGCTTCGGCTGTCGGACGGCGATGAATTGTGGAAGCGCGAGCTGGACGGGGATATCGAGATGATGCCGGCGAGGTTCGGTGAGGGGCTGGGCGAGGTCGCCTACAGTTTAGATAACTATCGGGCGCCGCTGATGATCGACGGGCGCCTGTTTTTATTCTACGACGGAGCCACCAGCTACGACGTCCGAACGGGCAAGGAGAAAGAACGCGAAAAGTTCAGAATTAATGAAAGCGGACTGGCCCTAACTGAGGCCGATCCGGTCATTGACGAATCGAGGATTTATCTATCCGGTCGGGGCCGCGTCAGGGCGGTCAACCGCCGGACGGGCAATATAGAATGGAAGGCGGACGACATCGGAAACGCCGCGGAAATGGCACTTGTAGGCTCGACGCTTTTTGTTCGTACCGGCGGTCAATTTACGCGGCTGAAAGACGGTGAACTGGAATCGAAAGGTCCTTACGGCGTCGCGGCCATCGACGTGACAAATGGCGAAGTGATTTGGCGTTATAAGGGAGCGGATAAGGGTCTAACCAATTTTGTTTTCTCTGACGCAAATACGATCCTTATCGCCGACCGCGACGACCTGATCTCGATCGACGCTAAGACCGGAAAACGCAAGGATAAGCTTGAACACAAGATTGAACGGGCGCAATTCGTCCTGCTAAACGAGCGGGGCGACGCGGTCGTCGGCGGGCGAGACGAAATAGCGGCATTCGGCGGCGGTCGAGAGATGTGGCGCGTGCGGCATAAGGCTCCGGGGCGGGGGGCTTTCAGAGTGATCGCGGGGATCGCACTTCGCGCGACGGCGCTTTATTTCAGGTATGGCGGGTTGGCGACATCGGCGTTCGGCATTGCCCGTGGAGGATTGAATCTGGCGAGTGCGGCGAATTCGTTCCGTTGGTCCGGACTTAGATCTCGATTCGGCTCGTTCGATCTGACGACGCTAGCCAGTAATTCTGCGAGAAATTACCTAACCCAAAGGTTCTATTCGTTCGGCTCCCTCGCCCGGACGGCCAACCTGGCAAATGGTGTTCGGGGCATTCAGGTGATGACTCCGCGGGGGATCCGTGGAAGCGTGGTCGATCGTATAACCCCTTCCCGTGCGGATGTGAAGGAAAGTGTGCTTGACCGGCTCGATCCTACCCGATACGCCGAGCGGCTGTCGGATTACCTCCTTCGACGAAAGCGGCTCGCCGAGCTTCGAGGGAATCACATGTACTTTTACACGGATTTGAAGGTCCCGTTCGACCGCAAAGGTCTGGTCGGCGTGAACATTCATACCGGTCGTGATGCGAGATTCATTCTGGCATCGGACCCGGACCAGCAGTTCGTAACCGATGATTCGGTCAATCTTCTCTATTCGGCGGACGGCGGCAAGCTGCAGGCTTTCGACGTGCTTTCGCGGTGATCTTGTCTATATTTCCGAGTAAGCGAAAGGGTGATAAGTGAAAACCTCACTTATCACCCTTTCGCTTTTCCCAAAAAACTGACTTAGTTTGCCGCCTTCAGGTTGTTCGCCGAGAGTTTCGTATCGGCGTTCTTCCACGCTTCCGCGAATTCTTGTCGAACGAGTTCCGCTGATGTGTTCTTTCCTTGTTCGGCGAGGGCCTCCGAGAGACCGAAAAGGGCTCGCCCATTCTTGGGATTGCGACCGATCTCCTCGCGGAAGGCTTTCTCTGCTTCCGCGAATTGTCCATCCAGCATGAGGGCACGGCCCAGCCATTCGCGGATCGGGAGGTCCCAATCCGGCGGTTCGGCGTAATTCACCTTAGATTCGGAAACCGCGGCCATACGGAGCTTCTCGATCGCACCTTTTCGATCTCCACGTGCTAACGCGATCTCGCCGGAGAGAAGGTCGTCGGCCACCTTAAGGGCAACATTTACCGGCGTGGTGAACAGCGTCGCAGTTTCCGGTAACTTGCCGCCCACCTCACGCATTGCGACGAGTTCCTTTTCCGCCTCGGCCGGTTTGCCGGTATTCGCAAATGCGAGGCCGCGGGCCATGTGCCAATGTGCCGTCGTTATCAGCATCTCGCTCGCCGGTTTCGGGTACTTCATTATGTCGCCCCACTTATGAAAACGAGTCAGCGTGACGATCGCGTACGGCATGAACATCTCCAGCATCGGCATCGCCTTCACCATCGGGCCGACGTTCGCCGCGAGGTCGTTCGATGCCTTGATCGCTCCCGCGAAGTTGCCCGCTCCGGCGTGCGAAGCTGCGAGCATATGGATGTTGTGGTTGTAATACATCGCCGGATAAACGCCCGTCGCCCCGCTTCTTTCGATATATCGCTTATCGGCAACTATCGCCAGGTCGTTGCTTTTGACGGCAACATCGAGATCCCCCGTACGCAGGTAGATGTGCGAGGGCATGTGGACCAAATGGCCCGCGCTTGGCGCGAGCGACATCAGGCGCCCGGCCGCAGAGGTTCCGCGCTCGGGGTTCGGCGACGCCTCGACCGCGTGGATGTAATAGTGGTTCGCCCCAGTGTGTTTCGGATTGCGCTTCATCACACCCTCGAGCACGGCGACGATCTCCAGCGTGCCTTCGGCCGGTTTACCGTCCAGCGACCATAGCTGCCAGGGCCGCAGGTTCATCATGCTCTCGGCGTAGAGTGTCGCGGCGTCGAGGTCGTCCGGGTATTTTGCCGCCAGCTCCCGCATGGCGTTGCGGTAATCATTTCCGAGCTTTGCACGGTCGGTTTTGGGATCCTTGGCATAACGACTCGTCAGGGCGGTGATGTAGTCGCGGTCGGCTTGAGATGCCTTCGGTGCGAGCGAGATCGCTTTTTGAAGGTTCTCGTACGCCTGTACGAGCTGCGTTTCATCTGCGGAAACGTTGTAGTTTGAACCGAGCGCCAAGGAAACGCCCCAATAAGCCATAGCCATCTCCGGGTCAAGCTCGGCGGCGTGCTTGAAAGAATTTATCCCCTCGGCGTGGTTGAACGCGTATAGGTACATCAAGCCCTGATTGAAATACTTTTGAGCCTCGGTGTTCTTTGTCGTTACCGGATGGTCGATGCCGCCTAGGCCATCGTCGAGCCAAACGGTTTTTTTCGCGTGCGTGCCGTGGGCGCCTTGGCCGTGCTGGGCACTGGCGGCGATGTTCGCGGCGGCCACGACAATGATCAACAATAAAATTTTCGCTCTCATATGAACTCCTGCTAGCGGTCGGACCAGGCAACCGCAAGATCGGATCAAATCCCTGCTTCGGTGCCCTGATCTTTGGGGACTGTTTGAAACAGTAAGTAAATACTGGTCTCTATGCGTCAGAATGATCTCCGCTTGTTAAAACGGCAACGCATACGGAAATCGGACAAAGCGATTCAGCGCCGAATATTATCACCATCACGGCTGTTGTCAATCGAATTTTCTCACGAAGTTTCCATCGGAGCGTTTCTTTACCTAAACGGCATTTCAGTTTACATTTGTATTGATTCTTTTCCCGTCTAATAGAACAAAAATGAAACGAAACTTACTGCTCTGGGTGGTGGTGCTGGCCACCGCGATTTCGATTCCCGCTCAGAAGAATGTCGCGGTTAAAAACAAACCCGATCCGGAGATCCAAAAGATGATCCGGGAAGTGTCGGCGAAAAACATCGAGGCTAGTATACGAAAGCTTGTTTCTTTCGGTACGCGAAACACGCTTTCCGAACAGGACAACCCAACTCGCGGGGTGGGGGCGGCCCGGGATTGGATATATTCCGAGTTTCAGCGGTTTAACGCTGAATGCGGAGGGTGCATGGTGGTCGAAAAGCAAAGCTTTACGCAGCCGAAGGCGAACCGCGTTCCGGAGCCGACCGTGCTGACCAACGTCGTCGCCACGCTCAGAGGCACGACGGATCCCGACCGCGTCTACGTCGTTTCGGGGCACTACGATTCGATGTGCACGTCGCCGACGAACGTGACATGTGACGCCCCCGGGGCCAACGACGACGCCTCGGGGACATCCGCCGTGATCGAACTCGCCCGCGTGATGTCGAAAAGAAAATTCGACGCCACGATCGTCTTTATGACCGTTCCGGGGGAGGAGCAGGGTCTTCTAGGTGCCACCCATTTCGCGGAACAGGCGAAGCTCAAGAACACGAACATCGAGACGATGATCACGAACGACATCATCGGCGGGGTCACAAGTCAGAAGAACTCGGCTTTCCGCAACCGAGTCCGCGTTTTCGCCGAGGGCGTCCCGACCAACGAGACCGAGCAGCAAGCCGCTACGCGAAGAAGCGTCGGCGGGGAGAACGATTCGCCGTCGCGCCAGATCGGACGGTACGTTAAAGAGCAGTCGTCGCGGTATCTCAAGAATTTTTCAGCGTGGGTGATCTACCGGCGAGACCGCTACGGACGAGGCGGTGATCATATCCCTTTTCTCGAACGCGGGTTCGCCGCGGTCAGGTTTACCGAACCGGACGAGGATTACACACACCAGCACCAGAACGTGCGGACGGAGAACGGAGTGTTTTACGGCGACACGCCCGAGTTCGTCGATTTCGAATACGTCGCGAACGCGGCCCGCGTGAACCTGATAACGCTTGCGAGCCTGGCCGCTGCACCCGCGAAGCCGAAGAACGTCGGGATCGTAACTGGCCGTCTGACCAACGATACAGACCTAAAATGGGACGCCGGCACCGATGGGGATCTCGCCGGCTACGAGGTCGTCTGGCGCGACACGACGGCGGCCGATTGGACCGATTCGAAGTTTGTGGGAAATGTGACTACGTATACGGCAGCGAAGATGTCGAAGGATAATTTCTTCTTCGGCATCCGTGCCGTCGATAAAACCGGCAACAAGAGCCCTGTCGTTTACCCGCGGCCGATGCGCTGACGGAACGGTGTCCATTTTGAGTGAGGTCGTTCGTTAAGACAGCGAGAACTTTATTTTGGAGGAACTGGAATGAGATCGCTTTTAACAGTAGCCGCCGCACTTTTCATCCTTTGCACTCCGAACCTTGCGCAGGTCAAAAACACCGAAAATACAGTGAAACTCGCCGAGGGTCGGCCGGGCGAAAGGGCTGCGATCTCGGATATGGCGTGGCTCGCCGGAAGTTGGACGGGCACCGGTCTAGGTGGCGTTTCGGAAGAAACCTGGAGCAAACCGAACGCGGGCGTGATGGTGGGAACATACCGGCTGATAAAGGAAGGGAAACCCGTATTCTACGAAATGTGCTGGCTCGTTGAGACGGAAGGCACGATCGCACTCCGCCTCAAACATTTCGATCCCAACCTGACAGGGTGGGAAGAAAAGGACAAAACGGTAGATTTCAGATTCGTCAAGAAAGAAGGCGATCGTTTGTATTTTTCGGGCCTCACGTTCGAGCGGGCCGGCAGTAATTTACTAAAGATTTACCTCGCTTTAAGGCAAAAAGACGGTTCCGTTAAGGAAGAGCTTTTCAGGATGCGGAAAATACCTTAAATTTTTTAACCCCATTCGGCAAAATTTAAATCCTCCCTACGTCCCGTCGTTAGGTGGTAGAATACGCGAGATTTAAAAGGCGTTATGAACACCGGCGATTATTTAGGGCGTTATCGGATCGTTCGCAGGATAGGCGTGGGCGGCATGGGCGAGGTCTTTCTCGCGGAGGACCAAAAGCTCAACCGTCAGATCGCGGTCAAGGTGCTTTCCGCAGATTTCGCGTCCGACCAGGACCGCATGATGCGCTTCGTTCACGAGGCGATCTCCGCTTCCGCGCTCAATCATCCGAACATCATCACCATCTACGAGATCAACGACGAGAACGTCCCTCCGTTCATCGCTATGGAGTACGTCGAGGGCGACACTCTTGGCCGTAGAATGAAGCAGGTCCCGCTCGAGGTGCATGAAACGCTCGACATCGCCATCCAGATCGCCACGGCTCTGGCGGCCGCGCATGAGGCGAGCGTCGTCCACCGCGATGTGAAGCCGGACAACGTCATACTTCGCCCGGATGGACTGATCAAGGTGCTCGATTTCGGCCTGGCAAAACAGGTCGAGCGCCGGTCAGTGTCTTCTTTCGAAGAGGCTTATGCGGCGCCGAACCCTCAAACCCACCCGGGGCTCGTAATGGGGACCGTCGCGTATATGTCACCGGAGCAGGCCCGCGGGAAGCTCGTGGACGCCCGCTCGGACATTTTCAGCTTCGGGTCGATGCTTTATCAGATGGTCACTGGGCGGCTGCCGTTTATCGGGGAAAACGACATCGACGTTGTCGGGTCGATACTGCATAAAGAACCTCGGCCGCTAAGCCAGTCCGCCCGCCCGATCCCGCACGATGTCGAATTGCTGATCAGGAAGGCGCTTCGGAAGAACCGCGAGGAACGTTACCAATCGATGCGCGAGCTCCTTGCGGACCTGAAGGAGCTCCGTGAGGAGCTTCGTCTTGACAGTAAGAACGGGCACAAGAGCAACGGCAACGGGCATTCCGCCGGCGTATTGAGCGAACGCGAACGAGGTCTCCCGACGGAAAAGATGAACGCCGCCGCGTTCCACTCAACGCAAGAGCTGAGCTTGGCCCCGAGCACGCTAAGCGGGATCCTGATGAGCGAAATAAAAGCCCATCCGGTGCGGTCGATAGGGTATACAGCCTTGCTGATCGCTTTTTTGGGCGGAATCACCTACGGTGCGTTCCTACTTTTTGACAAATGGAAACAACCGGAAAGTTTCCAGACGATGCGGCTTGCGAAGCTGACGTATACCGGCAACGTCGAATCGTTTAACGCCGCGATCTCGCCGGACGGAAAATATTTCGCATACGTTACGGCGGAGGCTGGCGAGGAGGGTCTATCGGTCAAACAGACCGCCACCGACAGCATGGTTTCCATTGTCGCTCCGGGGCCGATCAATCTGACAGGTGTGGCCTTTTCGCCTGATTCCAATTTTGTTTACTACACGATGGCGGAAAAGGACGGGCAATCCGCTTTGTTTCAGGCCCCGGCGCTCGGCGGGCCTTCGCGGCGGTTGGTCGCGAACGCGGAAAAGAACGTCACATTTTCGCCCGACGGGAAGTCCTTGGCTTTCATCCGCAACTCCGCGCATGTGATGCTCGCCGATGCGGCCGACGGCGGCAATGTCCGTCAACTGTCGAAAGCGGCGGACGGGAACCGATACATCAATCTCGCGTGGTCGCCGAAGGGCGATTCCATCGCGACGGTCTATTTTTCTCAGACCGACAGTAATGATCATCTGTCGCAAGTTTCCTTGGCGGATGGTTCGGAGAAACCTGTTGCATCCGATATTCCGTGGCTAAGGCTACGAGGTGTCGCATGGCTTCCGGATGCAAGTGCACTGGTGATCAGCGGCCGCGATTTCGACACTCAGGCTTCGCAACTTTGGCAGATCGATCAACCTGGCGGTGCAACGCGACGGATCACGAACGATCTTAGTCTCTACACGGGGGCGACCGTCACAAAAGATGGGAGGTCCGTCCTTAGCGTTCAGGAGAACTATCTTTCCAACATCTGGGTCGCCCAAGCAGACGGCAAATCAAGGAAGATAACGTCAGAATTAGGACGCGACGAGGGTATGTCAGGCGTCGCGATCGCTCCGGACGGGCGGATGGCTTACACCGTCAGGGTGAAAGGCGACCAGGATATCTGGACGATGGATGCGGACGGCACCGGTGGACGACAATTAACTTTTAACTCGAAGGCCAATTTTTCGCCGGTGTATTCCCCGGACGGCCGGTTCATTGTTTTTGTTTCGACGCGCGGGAGCGGATTTGATATATGGCGAATGGACGCGGATGGCGGGAACCCCTTCCAACTTACCAACGCGCCGGAGGTGGACGCTGACCCCTTCGTGTCGCCTGACGGGAAGTTCGTTTACTATCATGCTTTGAACAACGACCGTGTGCCTACGATCTGGCGTGTTCCGATCGAGGGCGGGACGCCGGAACAATTGACGCAGTTCCGTTCGAGCAAGCCGATCCTCTCGCCGGACGGCGAATTGTTCGTTTGCGAAACGCGCGAGTCGGAAGCGGATCCGCAGCCGAAGCTCGCGATCGTGTCCGCTGACGGAGGGGCGATCAAGACCTCGCTGAATTCGCCTTCGATAGCAAAATCCCGAACAATTCGCTGGTCGGCGGATGGAAAAGGCCTGATCTATGTCCAAACCAAAGACCGTGTCGATAATCTCTGGCTGCAGCCGATCGACGGCGGCGCGCAAACGCAGCTGACGAACTTTGAGTCCGACAGGATATTCCGCTTCGACATTTCGGCGGACGGCAAATCGTTCGCGATGGCTCGGGGCAATGAGAATTCCGATGTGGTGTTGATCACCGACTTTCGCTAATATTCTTGAACAGTTAGATGGTATCAGCGGTCAACTTCCACCCCGCACGATTCACAGATCAAAGCAATTAGAGGGAAATACTATGATAGATGGACCTGTAATAGACTGCTCCAGCCGCACCTGCGGCTTCGCGGAGTTCTCCGGTGAGCTTGGCTGCACGGATGGCGGGAGCTGTTTCGAGGCGCGGATGCTCACCTTGAAGGAGTCGAATTTTCATGACGCGGCGCTGGCGAAAGCGACTCAGCAGATAATGGAGGCCCTGCAAGCCATTCCGCCCGACCCGAATGGGCGGCAGCTATCTTTTCTGCAAACCAAGATGGGGACGATGCTCGCCTGGGTGCGCCACGACGTCGAGGTGCCTAAGGACGCGGTCAAGGAGGACAGCCCCGAGGAAGACCTTGTTCGATCGCTGGGGATCGTCCAACCGTCTCAGGCAAGCTGATTTGAACGTTGGTCCAATTAACGATTCTTCGTTCGTCTATTGATCGGAGCCGCGCTGCGGTTCAAGGAATTTTAGAAGAACGAAGGAGAAATTTTATGCCGAATTATTTATTGCTTCTGCACGAACAGCCGTCAGATTTTTCTAGTTTCTCGCCGGATCAGATCCAGGCCGTGATCGAGGAATACACGGCATGGTCGCAGAAGCTGGCGGGTGACGGAAAGCTTATGGGCGGCCAGAAATTGAAGGACGAGGGGGGCCGCCATTTGTCGGGTTACAATGGTGATTTTCGCGTGACCGACGGCCCCTTCGCCGAGGCCAAAGAAGTCATCGGCGGGTTCTTTTCTATTTCCGCCGCGGATTACAACGACGCGGTAGAAATTTCGAAAGACTGCCCGCATCTGAAATACGGCGGCCGGATAGAACTCCGGGAGATCGAGCCGACGGCCTAATGAACGCGGAAGAATCTGTTCGCGAATCCATCGACCATCTGTTCAGGCATCAAGCCGGGCAGATGGTTTCTGTTTTGGCACGCAAATTCGGCGTCCGCAACATTGAGCTGATCGAAGACGCCGTGCAGGACGCGATGATCGCAGCGATGAAGAATTGGCCCTACGCGGGTGTGCCCGTGAACAAATCTGCGTGGCTTACCCAAGTGGCGAAGAACCGGCTCATCGACCAGCTTCGGCGGGGAAACAAAAGCGAATCCATCGACGGCAGTTCGTCGGACGGCGAATCGGGAAGCGAACTCGCCGCACGTTTCGGCGGAGAACTGAACGAGGATCAGATCAGAATGATCTTCGCATGCTGCCACCCCGTAATACCTCCGGATTCGCAGGTGGCCCTGACGCTGAAAATAGTTGGCGGTTTCGGCGTCGGCGAGATCTCTCG
>Ga0307410_10000591_pt1 | contig 14931 bp, 8 predicted proteins | sample 322Ometagenome_3_FD_203707 | JGI IMG/M metagenome (GOLD analysis project Ga0307410, IMG submission 203707) | Maize rhizosphere microbial communities from greenhouse at UC Davis, California, United States - 322HYB-O-3 | ecosystem: Host-associated > Plants > Roots > Rhizosphere > Soil | place... | reverse complement strand
ATGTTCTTATATTCATAAACTTCACTTCCTTTTACTTTTGTAAAAACATTGTTTTTTATAAAATAAGAATATCCAAAAGAGTCATACCCCAAAAATACATCGGCGTCAATTTTTGAATGTGAAATAATTATAGGCTTTACTTTTGGATTTTGGCCTAAACAGACAGAGGAGAAACATGCAATAAAAATCAGCAATAAAAAATTGTTCAGAGTTTTGTTCATGTTTTTCAGTTTAAGAAGACGCCAAAGTACAAAAAAACCGCAGTAGAAGTTAATTCTATAGATAAGATTTTGGTCTTAAACCTTTTTAAATTGTAATAGTCTAATTAATAGCTTACTCTGTCGACTTTCTGTAAGTGTTTATATATTTAATTTTCACGTTTTTAAAATTAATAATACATTTGAATGTAAGTTTTATCGGATTTACCCAATTAAAAAAATACCAATGAAAAAGATAGCATATTATTTGTTTTTAATACTTGTAGTAAGTCAGGTACAAGCACAAAAAGACTTTCAGGGAATGGCCGTTTACGAGTCAAAAACACAGGCTCCTAAATTTGAAGGGATGCGTGGAAATCGTGATATAACTCCCGAAATGCGTCAGGACATGGAGGAACGTTTGAAAAAAATGCTCGAAAAAACGTTTATTCTAAACTTTGACAAATCAGCGTCAATTTATAAGGAAGAGGAAAAGCTGGATGCTCCCGGACAGCAAGGCGGGATGAGAATTATGATGAACTCTTTTATGGGCGGAGGCGGAACTTTTTACAAAGATGTAAAAACAAAATCCTATACGGTTGATAAGGAATTTATGGGAAAGGAATTTCTCGTTGTTGATTCTCTGCCAAAACTAGACTGGAAACTGGAACAGGAAACCAAACAAATAGGAGGTTATAATTGTTATAAAGCAACGGCTGTAAAAGAAGCCAGTAAAACTGATTTTAGAAATTTCAGGCCAAAAAATAACGACGATGCAAAAAAAACTTCAGGAGAAACAAAAACAAATTTTGAAGACAATTTTGAAATGCCAAAAGAAATTGTAGTTACTGCCTGGTATACACCAGAAATCCCGGTAAATCAGGGGCCTGAAAATTATTGGGGATTGCCAGGTTTAATTTTAGAAGTAAACGACGGGAGAACCACTATTTTGTGCTCTAAAATTATTTTGAATGCTAAAGAAAAAGTAGAAATAAAACCTTCTAAGAAAGGTAAAGTTATATCTCAGAAAGATTATGATGAGACAGTAATAAAAAAAATGGAAGAATTTAGAGAAATGAACCGCGGACGTGCGAGCGCACCTGCATCAATGGGAAGATAATTGAGATCGAAATTATTATTTTAACACCTTTTCAATGAACAAATTACTTTGTTTCTTCGTTTTTTTATACACCTGTTTTTCATTTTCTCAAAGTGTCCGTTTTGATGGTTTTATTCAGGACGAACAAAAAAAGCCCCTTGAAATGGCCAATATTATGGCTATTAATGCTGGAACAAAAGCAATGGATTCATACGGAATTACTAATGATAAAGGAAAGTTTCAGCTTACGCTAAAGCCCAACAGCTCCTATATAATTAAGGTAAGTTATCTCGGAATGAAATCAAAAGAAATTACGATTTCTACACAAACAGCAAATATGGCTCAGAATATTGTCATGGACGGTACCGGAATTGAGCTTGACGGTGTTGAAATTGTTCGTGAAATGCCTGTGTCCATAAAAGGAGATACGATTGTTTACAACGCAGATTCTTTTAAATCAGGAACAGAAAAAAAACTCGAAGATGTCTTGAAAAAACTTCCTGGTGTTGAGGTAAATGCTGATGGAGAAATTGAAGTTGAAGGAAAAAAAGTTTCAAAATTAATGGTTGAAGGAAAGGATTTCTTTGACGGTGACACAAAATTGGGAGTCAAAAATATTCCCGCTGATGCCATTGATAAAGTTCAGGTTTTAAGAAATTACAACGAAGTTGGTGCTTTAAAGGGTCTTGAAAATGATCAGGATAATGTAGCGATGAATATTAAACTAAAAGAAGGCAAGAAGAATTTTTGGTTTGGAGATGTAACTGCAGGAACCGGTGTAGGTGAACTGGACAGCCGATATATCATTAATCCTAAGTTATTTTATTACAGTCCAAAATACAGCATTAACCTCATTACTAATTTTAATAATATTGGAGAATTACCGCTTACGGCCCAGGATTATTTTAAGTTCACAGGTGGATTTAAAAATATGATGAAAAAGGGCGGAAGCAATTTTAATGTTTCTTCTAATGATTTAGGGATTTCGATTTTGAGAAATAATCGAGCAAAGGAAATTGAAACGAAATTTGGAGCCACAAATTTTTCATATTCACCCACAAAAGAATGGAATATAAGCGGTTTCGGAATTTTGTCTTCTTCTAAAACAGATCTGGAAACCAAATCACAAACGACAATTTTAGATTCCGGAGATCAGCAAAAACGAGACGAAGAAACACATCAAAAAAATAATTTAGGCCTTTTTAAATTAAGTTCAAATTATAAACCAAATACAAAACTTCAGTTTGATTATGATATTTTAACCAAATTATCCAAACAGGAAGAAGATACCGATTTGCTTCGTGAATCTGTTGTAAACAATATTTCTGCTGCAGAAACAATATTTACTGCAAAAAAGCAAGATCCGGTATCAATTAATCAGAACCTGAGTTTGTACTACACACAAAGTGATAAAAATATTTTTGCTTTTGAAATGCAGCATTTATATCAGGACGAAAACCCGTTTTATAATGCCAATTTGCAAACACAGCCATTTGACTTGTCGGGTTATATTACCGTTCCTTCAAATCAGAGAAACGATTTAAATCAAAACCGTTTTGTAAAAACCAATAAACTCGATGCAAAACTGGATTACTATTATATGGTAACACCAAAAAGTAATATCAATATTACATTAGGAAATACTTATTCGTATCAAAATTTTAATTCACACATCTTTCAAATGTTAGATAATGGGTATAAAAATGATCTGAACAACCCGGAAAACAATAATGATGTAAATTATAATTTTGATGATGTTTTTTTAGGATTTCATTATAAAATCCTGACTGGTAAATTTACCTTAACCCCAGGTTTCAGCGTGCATTCCTATGTAATGGAAAATACACAGTCGGGAACAGATTATTCACAGAATTTCACAAAAATATTGCCGGATTTCTTTGCTTTATATCAAATAAAAAAAACAGAAACACTGACATATAATTTCTCCTTAACCAATGATTTTACTGATGTTAATCAGCTAGCTGCTGGTTATGTTTTATCAGATTACAGCAGTTTGTTTCGCGGAAATCGTTTTTTAGAAAATGCAACTTCACAGGTTCATATGCTTCGGTATTTTAAGTACAATATGTTCAACTTCGAGAATATTTTTGCCTTTGCAACATATACCAAAAAAGTAGATGCTATTAAAACAAAAGCCGATTTTGATGGAATAAATCAGTCTTCATCACCTTATAATTCAAATTTAGCCGATGAAACTTTTTCAGGAATGGGAAGTTATGGACGTTCATTTCTAAAAAATTACAAAGCATCGGCAAGTGCAAATCTTAACTGGTCAAAATTCAATAATATCCAAAATAATAAATTGGCAACAACAGAAAGTTTTGTGCAAAGTTATACTGTAAAAGCTTCAACAAATTATAAAAATCTGCCTAACTTAGAATTTGGTTACAATCTTTTAATTAATAAATACAGTGGTTCGACTTTTTATACCGACAAACCTTTTGCAAGATTAGATTATTACTTTTTAGACAGTTTCTCTTTTGTTTCAGAATATGAATTCTATCACTATTACAATACAAATAAAACGGTCGATAATGAGTATGATTTTTTGAGTGCAAGTTTAATATATCAGAAAAAAGACAGTAAATGGGAATATAAAATCTCGGCTACAAATCTGTTAAATACAAGATATCTAAACGATGACAGCTTCTCGCAGTTTTCTACAAGAGTTTCTCAATACACTGTCCAGCCGCGTTACATTATATTTTCGATGAAATATAATTTATAGTATATATTAAGTATCTATTTTGAATTTTAAGACCTCTGAATTTGATAATAATCGAATATCTTTACGTTTAATATTAACAGTCAAAAAAATTAAGCATGCGCAATTTTATATGTAGTTTCTTAGCTTTCTTTTGTTTAGTGTCTGTTGCTTTTTCTCAAACAAAGAACATAGAAAAGGGAACTTATCTGTCAACAAACAAGGGACAAAAAATTAAATTAAATTTATTAGATGATGATAAATATGAATTAGTCTTTTATTCAGGAGGATATAAAATCAAAGGAGATTCATTAGTATTTTCTCAAACTAAAAAAGCTGCGGAATCTTTTAACCTGACATTTAAAAATGATAAGAAAGCAAAGAAGATTAAAATTAAGTTTTTAGATCCTTCGTATTATTCATTTTATATCGGAACACAAAACGGTTCTGAAGAAGTTCAATATCAAAGAATTTCAGAAATTAAAACAAAAGTCGATCCTGAATGGAAAAGTGTAGATGTTGATTTTGAAATTGAAAAAGCAGATTTTTTATACTTAGTTTATGAAGGATATGAAACGGATGCAAAACTTTACAAATATGCCCTTCCTAAAGATGTTTCGGAAATAACTATAAAATATGAGTTTGATGTTTTAGGAGATTTAAACATTTCCGGTTTTTATGATAAAAAAACAAATGAGCTTAAAATTTCTGGTCCGGGAGGAAAAGATCCACTTGTTTTTTTAAGCGAGAAAAACACTCCGCCTGCAACTCCTACTGAAAGTGTTACGGCGCTGGAGACACAAAGTATTGCAAAATGGACTTATCCGGGAAAAGAAGCTTACGCAACCGACGATTATAACATGGAGGTAGCGGTTGACAGTGCAGGTACAGCAGTAGACGCATATGTATCACCAAAAGTTGATTTCAAATTTAAAATTGAAAATAATTTAAAAGAGGCCATCAAAGCTACAAAAAATGCTAAAACCAAATTTCTGGTTGTTTATTCAGACAGCAAAAATGCTTCGGCAAAAGCCGACTTTGATGCTTTTGTGAAAGAGCAGGAAGTTCAGGTTGGTTATAATATGTATGATGTTTATGATCACCAATATGATGTTTTTAATTATTATCTGGCAACTGCCGATGATAAAAAGTGGTTAAAGGCAAATAAATTAAATGATAATCCGAGTGTGATTATTTTAAATGGTGACGGAGAGGTCATAACCAGCGTAAAATCTACATTAAATGATCAAAAAGCAAAATTCAATTATTACGATGATTTCTGCAAAAGGATACTAAGGAATAATGCTTTTTTAGCTTTTAATAAAATTATAAAAAATAAAAAAGCGACCGATGCAGACTTAGTTGCAGCTTTCAATAAAGCAGCAACAGTAGAATTACCGTATGACTATGAGGCAGAATATCCTGTCACTGTAGTTGCGGAAGATAATGCTAATGCTGTAGATTTTAAACTAAGTAAAGTTGCCTTAGATAAAAAAGAGGTGCTGCAAACCTGGAAAAAACTAATAGAAGCCCACCAAAAAGATACTAAACCAAGTATGCCATTGGTGGAAACAATCCTGAAAGAAATTAAAAATCAGGGTTTTTATAAACAATTCTTTGCGGATGACAGAGTTTTAAATGATGCCGATTTCCTATCAATAGATTACTTGATTAAACACTACGATGCTATTGAGAAAGCTAATGCAGAGGTTGATAGTGCTGCTGTTCCTGCAATAAAAGCTACTAATTTAAGTGCAGAAATTTCATCTGCGTTGCAAACAAATAGTTATGTTTCTCAAGAAGGAGTAGAAGGAACTGCAAATCAAAGCAAAATAATTGCCATCTATAAAAAATTGATTGCCATTGGAAAAGGCGGATTTGAGTGTTATAAAAACTATTTTGCCTATCTAGGTCAGGGAAGTCAGGAAAGTACTGATGACATAGCTTATTTAAAAGAATTCAGCGCTTATTTCAACACTTATCTATCTCCCGAAAAAGGAAATGCAATTGAGAAATTAGACGAAATGTATGCTACACTAGATTCTAATTCTGAATATTCTTCTTATGATGGTTGGAATTCGTTTAAATCCTATCATTCAGATTTATGCAACAATGCAGCATGGAATGTAGTGTTGAAGCCATCAAATGCTAATTTTTTGAAGTCTGCAATTACCTGGTCTGAATATAGTTTAATGATTACCAAAAACAATCCGTATTATTTAGATACTTTGGCGCAGTTATATTACAAAGACGGTCAAAAAGATAAGGCTATTGAGACACAGAAAAAAGCATTGCAATATTCAAGTACAGTTTATGAAGAACAAACCTTAAATGACATGAAAGAAGTATTGGACAAAATGCAAAACGGAACATACTAATTTTTTTTTCATAAAAACAAACCCGACAAAAGTTAAAATCTTGTCGGGTTCTTTTTTATTTTTTAATACCAACCATTACCTTGATTTGGTAATTTTCAGGACTTTTTTTATTGTTTTCAATGTTGCCATTTGCACTAAGGTAAGTCAGTAAAATAGTGTATTTTGGATTCTCAATTCTCTGTTCAATTTTTTCAAGTGAGTTATGATCGTTACTAAAACCGGAATTTTTATTGATGAAATCGTTTATTTTAAGAGGAATAATATCTTGATTGATTATTAAATCCTGACCATAATCTCTCTCTTTTGATTTAACAGTATAAATGGTCTTATCAATTGTTAAACAGTTATTACATTCGTAGCCATGGTTTTTATATAAAGTTATTATGAAATCAAAGCCATGTATATTTACTATTTCCTCATTGTCTTCATAAAAATAATAATTAAAAGAATTATTTAAATCATTTTCTCTGTCATATTCAGATCGATACGTATAGCCCAAGCGTTCTACAATTTTAGACGAACTTGGATCTTTATCTCCTTTATAGAGCGCATCTAACTTTTTATTTGCATAAGGAAGCATAACTTCAAAGCCATAATTTTCATTTAAAAAATCAACAATACTGCTTAATTGCTGTTCTTGTTCAAATGTTAGTTTTTTTGCGTCAGTTTTTTGAAGATAATTTTCAAAACGATATAATTGACTGTATTTTGAAACCGAATTGGCGCTTTGCGGCCCTGCAATCGAAAACAAGCCCGCCAGGCACATACTTATAGGAATGAATTTTATTTTAGGCTGTTTTTGAATTAAAAAATAAGAAACAACAACGGCCAGCCAAATAGAAAGCAATAAAACATAATAACGTTCGTGTGTAAATCCATACAAATTTATTCTGTATAAAATAGCCCAAAATAATAGTGCCAAGAGAGGAATTAATAAAAAATAAAACCAGCGATTGAAAGTGCGCATCCAAAGATTTCCGTTTTCATTTGCAATAGGATGAACCAATAAAAATGATAAAATTCCGGTAATGGCAAAGGCTAACACTAAATAAGAAACCCATCCTACAGGTAATGAAAAGGTAAGAATAATTTTTGCCTCATAACAAATTAAAATCACCAGATAAAGGCTTATCAAAGGCAATAAAATATATTGTGTAAAGTTTTTAAGTCCTTTTGGATAATTTAATTTGAGGGCAATTTCATCCTTATTAATCTCAGGAACTCCGTTTAAAAAGAAAATCGTATTAAAAATTCCTGCAATAATAAAAAAGATATAAAGGTAAATATCATTATAGAAATCAAAATTGAATAGTTTTTCGATAGCCAAAATAGCCAAAGCCAAACCGCAATAAAGAACAAAACTATATAAACCGGAAGTTAAAATTCTAAGAAAAAGTTGTTTGTTGAACTCCCAAAACTCTTCCTGATTGTATTTCTTTGGTAAAAAACCTGCAAACGAAACGAATAGATGCAAAGCGACATTAAGTACAAAAAACTGCTGGAATTCAGTATTATTTATTCTTTCCTTAAAACTGGAAATAAAAGCAACAATCAACACCCCAAGAATTAAACTTGTTACAAAGCGCAGGATTTTCTTTTTATTCGAACTAAGAAAAAATAAACTAACAGCAAGAAAAAGAACCAAACACAAAGAGGAACTCATTAATGCTTTTTCATAGAACTCTCTATTGGGATTGTTATACTTTATTTCGTTAAGAGTAATAGCGAAAATGGTTCCAAGAATGGCAGTGAAAGTCTCCAACGGAAATCTAAGAACGGTCTTTTGTATTGCTTTTAATACGTTTTGTAATGTAGGAAGTTTACTCATTTTTGGTTAGGTTAATTCAGCATTAAAGAAAAGCAAATGCATGTTAATAACCAAATAAAAACCCCGAAGTCTAAGCGAATAGAAATCGGGGTATTATAAGTAAGATTAAAAAGAAATGGACTCGAAGTCTAAAAAATAATAATCGTTTGAATTAAAAATTAAAGCCCAAATTCAGCTTTTACTTTGTCAACAAAATCAAGTTTTTCCCATGTGAATAACTCAACAGTTAAACTTTTTTCATGTCCTCCAGGAGCAAAGAAAGTTTTGGTAACAACTTCTGGTTTACGTCCCATGTGTCCGTAAGCAGCAGTTTCGCTGTAGATAGGGTTTCTTAATTTTAAACGCTGCTCGATAAAGTAAGGGCGCATATCAAAGATAGCTTCTACTTTTTTAGCAATTTCGCCATTAGTTAAGTTTACTTTAGAAGTTCCGTACGTATCAATAAAAATACCCATTGGTTCTGCAACTCCAATTGCATAAGAAACCTGAACTAAGATTTCGTCGGCAACACCTGCAGCAACTAAGTTTTTAGCGATATGACGTGTAGCATAAGCAGCACTTCTGTCAACTTTACTTGGATCTTTTCCAGAGAAAGCACCACCACCGTGAGCTCCTTTTCCACCGTACGTATCAACGATGATTTTTCTTCCTGTTAAACCAGTATCTCCATGAGGTCCTCCAATTACGAATTTTCCTGTTGGATTGATGTGGTAGTTGATTTTATCATTGAATAAATGAGCGTGAGCAGGATTTTTTGCAATGATTCTTGGAATCAAAATTTCGATAATATCTTTTTTGATTTTAGCAAGCATGGTAGCTTCTTCATCAAAATCATCGTGTTGAGTTGAGATTACAATCGCATCAATACGGGTTGGTTTATTATCATCACTATATTCTAAAGTAACCTGAGATTTTGCATCAGGGCGTAAATAAGTGATTTCTTTGTTTTCGCGTCTTAAGATCGCTAATTCCTGTAACAATTTATGAGATAAATCAAGAGCCAGAGGCATGTAGTTTTCTGTTTCGTTAGTTGCGTAACCAAACATCATTCCCTGATCTCCTGCACCTTGCTCTTCTGGCTTAGCTCTGTCAACACCCTGATTGATATCTGCAGATTGCTCATGAATTGCAGAAAGAATTCCACAAGAATTCGCTTCAAACATGTACTCGCTTTTAGTATATCCGATCTTACGGATTACTTCGCGGGCAATTTGCTGAACATCAAGATAAGTATTTGATTTTACTTCACCAGCCAAAATAACCTGGCCAGTTGTAACTAAAGTTTCACATGCTACTTTTGAATTAGCATCAAATGCCAAAAAGTTGTCAATTAATGCATCCGAAATTTGATCTGCAACTTTGTCTGGATGTCCTTCACTAACAGATTCTGACGTAAATAAATAAGCCATAATAATTTATTAAATTAAAATTAATGCGAGGTGAAAAATTGCTGAAAATGCTAAAGGAGAGTTCCTGCTTTAGCATTTTTTACTGCTGAAATTAAATCTTTCAGCATTCATAACAAATCATTTCATTATGAAGAGGTTGCAATCAGTTCAAATTTTTCCTCTGTATTCGCGTGCAAAGGTATAAAACCATTTTGATTTGCAAATTAAAGTTCAACTTTTTTTGTTTTATTACGCAGAAATTTAACATAACATACTACTTTGATAGGGTAATAGAAATATTTTCTGTTTTTATTTGGCAGTTCAGAAAAAAGTTACCAAATTTGCAAAATCAAAATGAAAGAAAGTAAAGAAAACATGAAATTAATCTCAAAGAATATGTCTTGTATGATGCCGGAAACTTCCGCAGAGAGACTATTATAGATAATTTTCAAATATATAATATAGACCTCTGCCAGCTGCAGAGGTTTTTTTTTGGCCTAAATTTTAAATATAAGCAATAATTAATAGCTATAAACCACGCAATTAAATACCACTCAAGATGAAAAATAAATTACTAATACTTTTCGGACTGGCAACATTTTCAGGATTGTATGCACAGGACAATAAAACAGAAAACGATACGCTGCAAAACAACGAATTGTCTGAAGTGACCATTGTAGGTTCCAGAAGTAAAAACAGAGTAAAAACAGATGTGCCTGTTCCTGTAGATATATTCAATATTACAGATATCACAAAAGGATCGCCACAAACAAGCCTTACACAAATTTTAAATTACGTAGCACCATCATTTACCAGTAATCCAACATCTACAGCCGATGGAACAGATCACGTAGATCCGGCACAATTGAGAGGTTTAGGGCCGGATCAGGTTTTAATATTAATAAATGGTAAAAGAAGACATACAAGTGCATTAGTAAATATAAACGGATCTCCGGGAAGAGGCTCTGTCGGTACAGATCTTAATGCAATCCCCTCATACGCAATAGAAAGAATTGAAGTTTTAAGAGATGGAGCTGCCGCTCAGTATGGTTCTGACGCCATTGCGGGAGTAATTAATATTGTCCTTAAAAAGAATGCAAAATATATTTCTGGTGATATTCAGTATGGAGCAAACTTGTCTTCAGGATCAAATAATTTTGAGGGCGGAAGTGATGGAGAATCTTTGCAATTAGATCTAAATTACGGAACTTCTCTGGGCAAAGAAGGAAGTTATCTGAATTTTACAGGAAGCGCTTTAACAAGACAGGCAACAAGCCGTGCAGGAATTAGAAGTAATGCTATTTTTAATGCTTACAATGCTGTCGAAAACAGGGCAGCGCAAAATGGAGTCGATGTAAATTCGCTATTCAGCAATATCAATACAACTCCAAATTCAGCAGAAATTATCAGCACTTTGCAGCAATATGCACCGCAGGTTGGTTATTTTACACCAGCGCAGCAAACTGCAATTTCTTCTGCAACAACAATTCCTCAATTGCAAACGGCATTAAATTTTGATGTAACCAATAATGAGCTCAATTACAGAGGTCAGCAAAGAAGCGATTATAATATGAGTGTTGGCCAGTCAGAACTGGCGACGGGACAATTGTATTTTAATGGTAAATATCCTTTGACAGATGTAACTTCTATTTATTCTTTTGGAGGGATTTCATATAGAAACGGAAAATCTTATGCTTTCAACAGGCTCCCGAATGGCTCAGGAACTTTCACGCAAGTGTATTCAAACGGATTTTTACCAGAAATTGAATCCGATATATTAGATACATCCGCAGCGTTAGGACTTACTACCCAACTTTTTGGTTTTGATACTGATATAAGCTCAAATTTGGGTACGAACTCCTTTAAATATGGCGTGAACAATACCATCAATGCAACTTTGGGCACACAATCTCCAACTAGTTTTGATGCCGGAAAAGTTTCATTTTTGCAAAGTACAACCAACTTAGATTTTAGTAAAAAACTGGATGTACTAAAAGGTCTGAATGTTGCTTTTGGAGGAGAATTCAGATACGAGAATTATCAAATCGAAGCTGGAGAAGAAGCTTCTTATGGTTTGTATGATGTAAACGGAAATTTTGTTTCAGGAACATTACCAACAACTTCACCTTTGATAGTAACCGATTTCTTTGGAAACAAACGTGGTGCGGGAGCGCAGGGATTTGCTGGTTTTCAGCCTTCGGATGCAAAAGAAAAAGACAGAAAAAGTGTTGCAGCTTATGTAGATTTAGAGTTAAACCCAACCGATAACTGGCTTTTAAACGGAGCTGCACGATTTGAGAATTATTCAGATTTTGGGAATACGGTAATTTTTAAGTTAGCTTCTCTTTTAAAGCTGAATGATTTTATCAATTGGAGAGTTTCTGGGCAAACCGGTTTCAGAGCGCCTTCATTGCAGCAAAAATACTTTGAAAGCAGTTCTACACAATTCATAAACGGATCTCCATATCAGGTAGGATATTTTACAAATGACTCAGATGCGGCAAAAAGTATTGGTGTAGAAACCCTAAAACCAGAAAAATCTAAAAGTGTTAGTACAGGATTTACATTTAAAATTCCGTCAGCAAATATTACGATCTCTACAGATGCCTATTTCACAAGAATTGATGACAGAATAGTGTTGACAGGACAATATTCGAGACCTACAGATGCACAAATTGGTGGCGCAACATCACCTGAGCAGGCAGAAGCACTGAGTTTATTTCAGGAAGCATTTGATCTTAAAGGTGTAGAAAGAGCTTCGTTCTGGACAAACGGAATCAACTCAGAGACTAAAGGAGTAGATGTTGTAATATCTCAGAAATATGATGTTATTCAGGATTTTACTATCAGAAATGATTTTGCTGTGAGTTTTAATGAAACAAAAAGAGTAGGAGATTTAAATGTTCCTCAGTCTATTGTAAATGCAGGCGGAGACCCCTATGTGTATTCCTTTTTTCCGGAGTCTAGCAGGGTATATTTAGAAGAAGCAATTCCGAAACTGAAAGCCAATCTTACAACCACTTTTAATATCAAAAAACTGGATATTTATTTAAGAAACAGCTATTTCGGAAAAGTTACAGATCCAGGGGCAACAGATGTAAATTTAGACGGTTTTTCTTCCGTATATGAGCATCCAGAATACAGCGCAAAAATTGTTACCGATTTATCTTTAGGATATCAGATTAACGAAAAATTCAGAATCACCGTTGGTGTTAATAATATAGGTGATGTTTATCCAGATAGAAATAATCCAGCAACACCGGCATTTACAAATACAACTCCAACTTTGTCTCCTGCACCAAGTACAGATTTGAGCAATGCCAATCAGTTTGCGTATTCTAGAGCTGTGTCTCAATTTGGGCTAAATGGTAGATTTGGTTTCGCGCGTCTGAGTTTTAAATTTTAACAATGTTTAAACTAAAAAACCACCTTTTAAATGTTAAAAAATACTTTTTTGCTTGGTAGTTATAAAATAGTTATTATATTTACTCTATCAAATTAGTAGAATTAAATAATTTAGAAAATCCAATATTATAAACATGAAAACAATAGCAGATAAAATGATGATGATATGTTGTATGCGCAAATGCGCTCCCCTCTGCTGTTGCTAAAAGTGAAAGATAAAATCTTTGTTATAGTTAAACTATAAACCCTTTTGGTAAGCCAGCCAAAAGGGTTTTTTATTACAACACTTTAAAATTTATAAAATTATGAGAACACTAAATTCAATCGCATTTGAGTATTTATTGAGAACAGATTCTCAAAAAAATAACAACAAGTCAGAAGATAAAATACAAGCTATAGAACAAAATCAGGAACAGCATGCAAAAGGTCAGAAATCATTACTGTTTCAAATGTATGAACTGGAAGAAGAAGATATTTTCTTTAAAAATTAAACCATAATAATTCAAAATACTATTTAATAATATTAAAAAACTAAAAATCATGAGTACACAAAAATTTGCAACAAACGCATTACACGCAGGACACGATGTTACTAAAAATTCAGGAACAAGAGCAGTGCCTATTTATCAGACATCATCATATGTTTTTAATGACTCTGATCACGCAGCCAATCTTTTTGGTCTGGCCGAAGCCGGATTTATTTATACGAGATTAAACAATCCAACAAACGATGTTTTAGAGCAACGCCTAGCCGCACTTGAAGGAGGAATTGGAGCAGTTGTTACGGCATCCGGAGCATCGGCAATTTCGACAACTTTATTGACTTTGCTAAAAGCCGGCGATCATATCGTAGCATCAAATAGTTTGTATGGCGGAACATATAACTTGTTAAAGGTGACTTTGCCCAGATTAGGCATTACAACAACATTTGTAGATCCTTCAGATGCAAGCAACTTTACTAAGGCAGCAAAAGAAAATACGAGAGCTTTCTTTGTTGAATCTCTTGGTAATCCAAAACTGGATGTGCTGGACCTCAAGGCAATTTCACAAGAAGCCAAAGCTTTCAAAGTTCCATTTATTGTAGATAATACGGTAGCAACTCCTTATTTATTAAGACCAATCGAATACGGAGCAAATATTGTAATTCACTCTTTGACCAAATATATTTCAGGAAACGGAACTTCATTAGGAGGAGTTATAATTGATGCCGGGACTTTTGACTGGTCAAACGGAAAATTCCCTGAATTTACAGAACCATCGGCAGGATACCACGGTTTGGTTTATCACGAAGCCTTAGGAAATGCTGCTTTTATTGCAAAAGCAAGAATAGAAGGCTTACGTGATTTTGGTTCGGCACTAAGTCCGTTTAATGCCTTTCAAATCATTCAGGGATTAGAAACGCTGCCGATCCGAATTAAAAAACACAGTGAAAATGCTTTGGCTTTGGCCGAATGGTTAGAGCAGCAGGATGAGGTAGTATGGGTAAATTATCCGGGTCTGAAATCGAATAAATATTTTGATTTGGCCAAAGAATATCTGCCGGAAGGCCAAAGCGGAATTATAACTTTTGGACTAAAAGGAGGTTTCGATGCTGCTAAAAAAGTAGTAGACCAAACGAAGCTATTCTCGCTTTTGGCAAATATAGGAGATACAAAATCATTGATTATTCATCCGGCAAGTACTACTCATCAGCAATTGACTGATGATGAACAGTTAGAGACAGGAGTTTCTAAAGACTTAGTTCGCCTTTCTGTTGGAATCGAAGATATTGAAGATTTAATTGCCGATCTGCAAACGGTTTTCGAAACCGTCGCACAATCGCAATACAGCATCAATAAAAATTAGGTTTTTTTGTTTTTTGTTTGAAAAATTGCCTTTAGTGATGTGGTGTTGCTAAAGGTGATTTTTTAT
>Ga0307410_10000590_pt1 | contig 14938 bp, 12 predicted proteins | sample 322Ometagenome_3_FD_203707 | JGI IMG/M metagenome (GOLD analysis project Ga0307410, IMG submission 203707) | Maize rhizosphere microbial communities from greenhouse at UC Davis, California, United States - 322HYB-O-3 | ecosystem: Host-associated > Plants > Roots > Rhizosphere > Soil | place... | reverse complement strand
AAAGGGCAGGGTCTGATGTTCGACTGGCTGTTCGTCCCGCCCGCTGAGGCGCGCCTGCTCGGGACATCGCGGCTCGGTGGCCCGACGCCATGGGTGATCGCGATCATGAGCTTCTCGATCATGCTCATTGCGGCGACGGGTCTGGCGCTCGCCAACACGGCTGGCGTGCTCAGTCGGGCCCTTGAGTCTCGCTATGCGCTTGAAGTGCCGGCTGGCGGCGCGAACCTGAACGCGCTCATCACGGCGATCCGGACACGGCCTGGCGTAACGTCGGTGGAAGCGGTGCCGGAAAGCGAAATGCGCGCGACACTCGAGCGCTGGCTCGGCCCAGCGGCGCAAAGCCAAGAGTTGCCAGTCCCCGCGCTGATTAACTTCGACGTTGGGCCGGGCGCCGACCTCAAGCTCATCCAGCAGCGCGCGCAGGCGATCGCGCCGGGAGCCAGCATCGCGGCGCACCGAGAAAGCGTGGCCCCGCTGCTGCGCTCGCTCAGCGTCTTGCAGGTCGTCGCGCTGGGACTCGTCGTGCTCCTGAGCGCGGCCGCTGCCGCCGCCGTCGTTCTAGCCGCCCGCGGTGCGCTCGACACCCACCGCTTCACAATCGACGTCATGCACGGGATCGGCGCGACCGACCTTCAGGTCACTCACCTGTTCCAGCGCAAGATCCTGCTCGATACCTTTGCCGGCAGCGTTGCCGGTGGCCTCGCAGCCGCGGCGGTGCTCCTACTCCTAGCAGGTGGCGCTGCCTTCGCTGGAGAGCTGACCGGCGGTGCTACCCTTGGCCTGCGCGACTTCCTGATCCTGGCGCTTCTGCCCTTCCTGTTGACGGGGCTCGCGACCTGGGTTGCACGTACGGCTGTGCTGCGGGCATTGCGCGAAGCCCTATGATCACTCGCCTCGGTTCCCTGTTCCTGCTGCTCTACGCTATTGGCTTCGTGCTATTCGCCTTCACTCTCGGCAAGCCGGCGTCGGCTAAGGCAGAAACAACCGACGCCGCGGTCGTTCTCACTGGCGGTCCCGGTCGTATCCAGCAGGGCATTGAGGTGCTGAAGGACGGTAAGGCGGAGCGGTTGCTGGTTGCCGGCGTCGATCCTGCGGTGACCAAGCCTGACCTCGCGCGGCGGATGACGGGCAGCCGCAAGTGGCTGACCTGCTGCGTCGATCTTGGAAGCGAGTCCGTCGACACGCGCTCGAATGCCGAAGAGGCCCAGCGCTGGCTGAATCGTCACAAGTATAAGTCGATCCGATTGATCACGAGCGACTGGCACATGCGCCGCGCCCGTTACGAATTCTCACGCGTGCTCGGTGACAAGTATGAGGTCGTGCCCGATGCGGTCCGCAGCGAGCCGAGCTTCATCACTTTGTTCGGCGAATATAACAAATACCTGCTACGCCGCGTGGCGGTCTGGGTGGATCTCTAGGAATGGCGGTGCTGCGATCGCTGGTCTACGCGGCGATCTTCTACCCGATGACCCTGCTGTGGGTGATCGCAGGGCTGACTTTCGCCTTGTTTAGCCGACGCCTGACCCTGGCCGTCGTACTCAGTTGGGTCGAAATCAATCACTGGCTCGTCACCAAGGTTCTCGACATCCAAATTCACGTCAAGGGCGAAGTGCCGACCGGCGCCCACCTGATCGCCGTCAAGCATCAGTCAATGCTCGAGACGATGGAGATGGTTCGCATCACCAACCTGCCGGTGATCGTCATCAAGAAAGAGCTCGCCGACTTGCCACTCTTCGGCGCGATGACGCGACGCTATGGCGTCATCCCCGTCGAGCGCACGGCGGGTGCCAAGGCCCTTCGCTCTTTGGTTGCCGACGGCCAGGCAGCGGTAGCCACCGGCCGCGATATCATCATCTATCCTGAAGGCACGCGAGTGCGCGTCGGCCAGACGCCAGAGCTGAGGTCGGGCTTCGCTGCGCTCTATCGTGCGCTGGGCCTGCCGGTCGTGCCGGTCGCGGTCGACAGCGGGGTGCTGTGGGGACGCGGGCTGATCCATCGCTCCGGGACGGTGACGATCAAGGTCGGCGAAACGATCCCGGTTGGCCTGAAACGTGCGGAACTTGAGCAGCGCGTGCATGCCGCCATTAACGCGCTCGAATTAGGTGCGGAGGCGCGCGCCTAGTTTCTCTGCCGCGGCCACGATGCGCGCGGAGATCTCGCCGATCTGCTCGTCAGTGAAGCTTTTCTCAACCGGCTGCAGCGTCACTTCGAAGGCCAGCGACAACCCATCGGCTGCCTCGAAGCGGTCGAACAGTCGTGCGCCCGTGATCGCCGCCTTGTCCGCGCCGCGAATGGCGCGAAGCAGGCTGTCGGCCGGAATGTCCGATGGAACGATAAACGCGAAATCGCGCGTGATCGCCTGCAACGGCGCCGGCGAATACGCCGTGCGCGCGTGGCCGCTCGATCGGGGTGACGGGATCGCATCGAAATAGATTTCTGCGGCGACCGAACCCGCCGGGGCATCCAGCTGCTTGATCAGCGCAGGGTGAAGTTCGCCGAATGAAGCGACGATGGTCTTCGGGCCAAGCCCGAGTTTTGCCGAACGGCCCGGATGCCAGGTCGCCCCGGCATCTGCGAAGACCTGCAGGTTCGAGACCGGAGCTCCGGCGGCCTCCAGCAGGGCCAGTATTTCGGCTTTCGCGTCGAATGCGTCGAAGCTCTGCGCCTTGCCCGACTGCCAACCGCGCGCGCTGCGGTCGCCGGCCATCAGCAATGCCAGCGTCGGATGCTCCCGATCGCCGAGATAGCGACGGCCGATCTCGAACAAGCGCACGGACGACGCACCGCGATCCATATTTCGCCGCGCAGCCGCGATAAGCCCCGGCAGCAGCGACGGGCGCATCACTTTCATGTCCTCGCTAATCGGATTGGCGAGCTTCCACTCGCCGCCGCCCAGCGCTTCCGCCTCCTTTTCGGAAATGAAGCTCCAGGTCACAGCTTCGTCGAGGCCGCGCGCGGCGGCCGTGCGGCGAACCTGGCGCTCCATCAGTTGCGCACGCGTCGCGGTCGGCGTGGCGACGCCCGGCTTCCGATCGAGCGGGGTCGAGGGCACCTGATCGTAGCCCGTGATCCGCGCCACTTCCTCGACCAGGTCGGCCTGTCCCTCCGCGTCACGCCGCCAAGTCGGGACTGAGACGACATTGCCGTTCAGCGCAAACCCGAGGCTTTCGAGGATCTCGCGCTGCCTGGTTTCGGGAACGTCGATGCCGCCGAGCGCCTTGGTGCGCGCGAAGTCGAAATTGATCGTCCGCTGCTCGACCGCCGGCTGGCCGACACGAAGCTCTGCCGATGGCTCGCCGCCGCAGATGTCGACGATCAACCCGGTCAGGATCGCGAGGCCGTCATCGAGGAAGGCGGGATCGACACCGCGTTCGAAACGGCTGCGCGCGTCGCTGGTCAGGCCGAGCGCCTGGCCGGTCCGGGCGATGCGGTCCGGCGTGAAATAAGCGACCTCCAACATGACGTCGGTGGTCGTCTCGCTGACGCCGCTATCCTCGCCGCCCATAATCCCGCCGATGTCATGCACATGGGCGTCGTCGGCGATCACCGTCATGAACGGCTGGAGCGTGTACTCCTTCTCATTCAGCGCCAGCACCTTTTCGCCATCGCGCGCGGCGCGTGCCGTCAGCCCGCCCTTCAGCTTGGCGATGTCGTAGGCGTGCGCCGGCCGGCCATGGTCCAGCATCACGTAATTGGTAATGTCGACCAGCGCCGAAATCGGCCGTTGGCCGGCTGATTTCAGCCGCCGCTGCATCCAGTCGGGCGAGGCGCCGTTCTTAACGCCCTTCACCGCGCGCCCGAAGAACGCCGGGCAGCCTTCCGGATCCTCGACCGTGATCGGCACCGGGCACTGAAAGCCGCCCTCGATCTGCGGCACCGCCAGCGGCTTCAGCGTGCCAATGCCCGAAGCGGCAAGGTCGCGGGCAATGCCGCGCACACCCATCGCGTCCTGCCTGTTCGGCGTGACGTTCACGTCAAACACCGGGTCGTCGAGCCCGGCATATTGCGTGAACTGCGTGCCGACCGGCGCGTCGTCCGGCAGCTCGATGATGCCGCTATGGTCGTCGCCCAGTTCCAGCTCGCGCGACGAGCACATCATGCCGTTGCTTTCAACGCCCCGGATCGCCGCGACCTTCAGGGTCATGTCGCTGCCCGGAACGTAGGTGCCCGGCCCCCCGAACACGCCGAGCATGCCGGCGCGCGCATTGGGCGCCCCGCACACCACCTGAACCGGCGCCCCGGAACCCGTGTCCACGGTCAACACCTGCAGCTTGTCGGCCTGCGGATGCTTCTCTGCCGTCAGCACCTTGGCCACCGTGAACGGCGCCAGCGCTTCCGCCGGATTGCTGACGTCCTCGACCTCGAGGCCGATCGCCGTCAGCTTGTCCGCGATCTCCTGCGCTGACGCTTCGGTGTCGAGATGCTGCTTCAGCCATTCGAGCGAGAACTTCATGCGCCCACTCCCCCGGAGAGTGTGGGCACGTCGAGGGCGCGGAAGCCATAATGCTTGAGCCAGCGAATATCGCCATCGAAGAAGGCGCGGAGATCGTCCATTCCGTATTTCAGCATCGCCAGCCGATCGATGCCGCAGCCGAACGCGAAGCCCTGCCACTCATCGGGGTCCAGCCCCATGTTCGAAATCACGCGCGGATGGACCATGCCGCTGCCAAGCACTTCCATCCAGCCTTCCTGCCCGCCGACGACGCGCCGGCCCTTTTCCATCGACCAGCCGACATCGACCTCCGCCGAGGGCTCGGTGAACGGGAAGTAGCTGGGCCGCATGCGCAGCACGACGTCGTCGCGCTCGAAGAAGGCCTTGAGGAAGGTTTCCAGCGTCCATTTGAGATGGCCGAGCGTGATTGCGCGGTCGATGACCAGCCCCTCGACCTGGTGGAACATCGGCGTGTGCGTGGCGTCGCTGTCGGACCGGTAGACCCGGCCCGGCGCGATCACGCGGATCGGCGCGCCATGCTTCTCGCCGGCGCGAATCTGCACCGGCGACGTATGTGTCCGAAGCACTCGTGCCTCATCTTCGTCGCCGTGGCGCTCGAGGTAGAAGGTGTCCTGCATCGCACGCGCCGGATGGTTCTCCGGCATGTTGAGCGCAGTGAAATTATACCATTGCGTCTCGATCTCCGGCCCCTCGGCGACCGAGAAGCCGAGGTCGGCGAAGATCTCGGCCAATTCGTCCATGACTTGGCTGACCGGGTGGACCGTGCCGGTCACGCTCTCTGGCGCGGGTAGCGAAAGATCGATCTTCTCGGTGGTGAGCTTCCGCTCCAGCTCGGCATTCTCCAGCACCGCTTTGCGACCGGCGAGCGCATTGGTGACCGCTTCGCGCAATGCGTGGATCTTCGGCGCTTCGGCCGCACGCGCCTCGGCGTCCATGGATCCCAGCGACTTGAGCAGCGCAGTGATCGACCCCGACTTGCCCAGGGCGGACACGCGCACGGCCTCAAGGTCGCTGAGGCTGTCGGCAGCGGCAATGCGGTCCAGCATGGTTTCGGCTTCAATCATCACCGCGGCTCTAGCAATGCCGCACCGCAAAATGCAAAGGCCCATAGCCGAGGAGGAGCGATGAGCGACTGGCCCGAGCTGAGCGTCCAGCGCGATCACGAAACGCTGGCGATCCTGCACCTTGCGTCACAGATGCTCGGCAAGCTCCGCGTCGCCCATACGCCCTGGATGAATCACGGCTGGCACGTCGCGCTGCAACCCAATGCCCGCGGCCTTGCGACCCTGCCTACGGAGGCGAGCGGCGGCCGTACCTTCACGCTGACGCTGGACCTCTGCCGCCACGCAATTGTGCTGTGGGTCAGCGACGGCTCGCGCGAGGAGGTACCGCTCAATGCCGGCAGCGTAGCGGCGCTGCACAGGCGCCTGATCGCCATCCTCGATGAACATGACCTGCCCTGCGATTTCAACGGCCTGCCGAGCGAGATCGAGAATGCAGTACCGTTCGCCGACGATCGAACGACGCATGATTACAGCCGGGAGTCCGCAGCGCGCTTCCGCGAGGCGATTGCTGCGATGCTCCCAGCCTTCCAGCGATTTCGCGCCGGCTTTGCGGGCAAAGCAAGCCCGGTTCATTTCTGGTGGGGCGCATTCGACCTCGCGGTCAGCCGCTTCTCAGGGCGCAAAGCACCGCCGCATCCCGGCGGCATGCCCGGCCTCCCCGATCGCGTTTCGCGCGAAGCCTACAGCCATGAGGTCGCCAGCGCCGGCTTCTGGGCTGGCGGCGCGAGCGCTGCCGAGCCCTTCTTTTACAGCTACATTTACCCCGAGCCGGGCGGCTATCGCGCTGCCAAGGTGGCCCACGGTCATTTCGACGAGACCTTCGGTGAGTTCGTCTTGCCCTACAGCGCTGCGCGGGCTTCCGACGACCCGACCGGCATGCTCAGCGAGTTCTTCGAGTCGGCCTACGAAGCCGGCGCCAACCTCGCCAAATGGGATCGCCCTGCGCTCGAACGCGAGCCCGTCGCGCCTTAGGAAGAGCCCGCGACGAACGGGAACGGCGAGATCGACTTCTTCGTGCGATCCACCGCGAGCATTCGCCCGGCCGGCGGCGTTGCGCGGTAAGCGCAATCGACCCGCGGACAGATCGTGCAGGCCGGTCCAACCCACGTCGCCGGCGCGTTGGCGAGGTCATAAGTGTCCGCGCACGAAAGCTTGTGCGCGTAGCGAAGCTCACAGCCGAGCCCGATGGCCAGCAGCCCAGTCGAAATCTCGGTCTTGATTGGCCGCTCGATCGTCCGCGACACCGTGAAATAACGTTGGCCGTCGGGCGTCTCGATGATCTGGGTCACCACCTGGCCATGCGCCTGGAACGCCGCGTGCATGTTCCAGCGCGGACAGGTGCCGCCGAAGCGCGAGAAGGGAAAATTTTCGCCCGCATAGCGCTTCGAAATGTTCCCGGCCGGATCCGTGCGGAGCATGAAAAATGGGACGCCGCGCGCTCCCGGGCGGTTTAGCGTCGTGAAGCGGTGGGCGACCTGCTCGACATTGGCGCCATATTCACCGCCTAGCCGATCGATCGAGTAGCGATAGGCCTCGGCGCTGGCGAGGAATCGCCCGTAAGGCATCATGATCGCACCCGCCGCATAATTTGCGAGGCTCATGTGGAGTAATTGACCGATTCCTTCGTCGGGCGGCGCGGCCTCGGCCACCATGCGATCGAGGATGGAGGCGAATTCGACCAGCGCCAGCTGATAGGCGAGGGCAAAGGTTCGGTTTTCCGCCCGTAGCTGCGCCGACATGCGGAAGACGCGGCGATCGGGCTCGTACAGCTGGCTGACGCTGCCCAGCTCGGTTTGAGGAACGACCGACGCGCTGATGCCCCAGGCTTCCTTCAGCCGCCGCCGCATCGGCTCGGCCATGGACAAAGGATCGCTAAGCGCCCCTCCGAGCGTCTCCGCTGCCTCTTCGAGCTCAGGATAATGGTTGCGGTGCTGCTGGATGTAGTCGCGCACCCAGTTCTCGGGCGTCACCAAGCTGCGCGCATCAGCTTCACCGTCCGCGGCCGGATTCCGCTCGGCTTCCTTCACCGCCGTGTACAGCCGGGCGATGGCGTCCGCGACCGATGGCGCATTATTGGCGATCTCGACCAGCTCATAGCGCGGCACCGCGAGATCGCTCAGCATCGTGTCGGAAAAAATCTCGGCCAGCGCGTCCGGCCCGGTCCGCTCACCGCCCCCAGCCGCGAAAGAACGGACATCGACGTCGTAAAGTTCGGCCAGCCGCAGGAGGAGGGAAGCTGTGACCGGACGCTGATTCCGCTCGAGATGGTTGAGGTAGCTGGGACTGATCCCGAGGCTCTGCGCCATGGACGTCTGCGACAATTGCCTGTCGCGGCGAAGTCGGCGCAGGCGCTGGCCGAGGAATAGCTTAGCGGACATTACGCACAGCGTGTCAAAGATTCCCAAAATCGACAAGTCAACTTGTGACATTCCGTCACTTTTCGTTGGGTCGGTTTCGGCGATCTTGTGTTTTCTTCTCCCACGACAAGCAAATGAGTCGTCGGAGAGCGTAATGACAAGTTTTGACGGATGTGTTGCAGCCCCCGCCGGACGGTTCGATGGAATCGAGCGCCCGTACAGCGTCGAGGACGTATTGAAGCTGCGCGGATCGATCCCGATCGAGCATACGCTCGCCCGCCGCGGCGCCCTCAAATTGTGGGAGCTGCTCAAGCAGGACGAGCCCGTCCGTGCGCTCGGTGCTCTCTCCGGCAACCAGGCGATGCAGATGGTCCGCGCCGGCCTAAAGGCGATTTATCTCTCCGGCTGGCAGGTGGCAGCCGACTCGAACGTCAGCGGCTCGATGTACCCCGATCAATCGCTCTACCCGGCCAATTCGGGCCCCGAGCTCGCGAAGAAGATCAACAAGACGCTCGCCCGCGCCGACCAGATCGAGCATATGGAAGGCGGTGCCCAGCGCGACTGGTTCGCGCCGATCGTCGCCGATGCCGAAGCCGGCTTCGGCGGCCCGCTCAACTGCTTCGAGATCATGAAAGCTTATATCGAAGCGGGCGCCGCGGGTGTTCACTTCGAAGACCAACTCGCGTCGGAAAAGAAGTGCGGCCACCTTGGCGGCAAGGTTCTGATCCCCACCCAGGCCGCCATCCGCAACCTCGACGCTGCGCGCCTCGCAGCCGACGTTTGCGGCGTCCCAACCATCGTCGTTGCCCGCACCGATGCCGAGAGCGCCAAGCTGATCACCAGCGACGTCGACGAGCGCGACCGGCCGTTCATCACCGGCGAGCGGACGCCCGAGGGCTTCTTCCGCTTGAAGGACGGCACCGGCCTCGATCATTGCATCGCCCGCGGCCTCGCTTTTGCCGCCCATGCCGACCTCATCTGGTTCGAGACCAGCCATCCGAACATTGAGGAAGCGCGGGCCTTCGCCGAAGGCATCCACGCCCAATATCCGGGTAAGCTGCTCGCCTACAATTGCTCGCCCAGCTTCAACTGGAAGGCGAAGCTGGACGAACAGACCATCGCCAACTTCCAGCGCGAGTTGGGCGCGATGGGCTACAAATATCAGTTCGTGACGCTGGCCGGCTTCCACAGCCTCAACCATGCGATGTTCGAACTGGCGAGCGCCTACCGCGACCGTGGCATGGCAGCTTATTCCGAGCTGCAGCAGGCCGAGTTCGACAGCGAAGCCGCCGGCTACACCGCCACCCGTCACCAGCGCGAGGTCGGCACCGGCTATTTCGACGCCGTCGCCACCGCCGTTTCCGGCGGCCAGTCGTCGACCGTTGCGCTCAAGGAATCGACCGAAGCCGACCAGTTCAAAACCGAAACCATCGTTGCGGCCGAGTAAGGGGAAACATCATGACACAGCGCTTTTGGGTCATCGGCGGCGAATATCGGAACTGCCAGTTCGACGAGATCGTGCCCGGCACCGAAGAAATCTCCGGACCCTTTCCCGATGAGCTTCATGCCCGCATGGAATGGCAGCGCCTGACCTTCCGCGACCGTTGCCAGGCGACCGAACGCTACTCGATCTGCGTGGAGCCAGTGCTACAGTGAGTTCTGTGCTCGATCGTCCACGTATCATTGCCGAACCTTCCAAAGTCCCGGGCGCCGACGAGGTCCTGACCGAAGCGGCACTCGACTTCCTTGCCGAGCTGCACGAGCGGTTCGACGATCGACGGCGCAAATTGCTGGATGCCCGGATCGAGCGGCAGCATCGCTTCGATGCCGGCGAACTTCCCGATTTTCCAAGGGAGACGCTGGAGATTCGCGCGAGCGATTGGACGGTTGGGTCGATCCCCGCCGACCTCCAGGACCGCCGCGTCGAGATCACCGGCCCGACCAACGCGAAAATGCTGATCAATGCGCTCAACAGCGGCGCTAAGGTCTTCATGGCCGATTTCGAGGACGCGACCTCGCCGACCTGGGACGAGCTGCTCCACGGCCAAGTGAACCTGCGCGACTATTGGCTCGATCGCCTCAGCCACACCGATCCCGACACGCTCAAACACTACAAGGTCGGCGATAGCCCGGCGGTGCTGATGGTCCGCCCGCGTGGCTGGCACCTGCCCGAAGATCACGTGACCGTGAACGGCGAGGTCGTTGCCGGGGCCTTGTTCGATTTCGCGCTATACCTTTGGCACAACGCCCGCGCGGCCCTGAAGCACGGCTCGGGCCCCTATTTCTACCTCCCCAAGCTCGAGAGCCGGCACGAGGCCGCGCTGTGGAGCGACGTCTTCGCTTTCGCCGAAGGTAAGCTCCGGCTCGAACGCGGAACGATCAAGGCGACGGTCCTCATTGAGACGCTACCCGCAGCGTTCGAGATGGACGAGATTCTCTATGCGCTGAAGGAGAATATCGTCGGCCTCAATTGCGGTCGCTGGGATTACATCTTCAGCTACATCAAGCGCCTTGGCCGCAGCCCTGACCGGCTGACTCCGGATCGCGCGCTGATGACGATGGATAAGGCATTCCTCGCCGCATACTCCCTGCGGCTGGTGTCGACTTGCCACCGTCGCGGCGCCTTCGCGATGGGCGGCATGTCCGCCTTCATCCCCGTCAAGGGCGACGAGGAAGCCAATGCCGGCGCCCTCGAAAAAGTCCGCGCGGACAAGTTGCGCGAACTCGGCAATGGCCATGACGGCACCTGGGTCGCGCACCCTGCGCTCGTCCCGGTGGCGATGAAGGTGTTCGAGGCTATGACCGGCCCGAACCAGCTGTCGAAGATGCCGGAGCACATCCCCGAACGAGAAGAGATGCTGCAACTGCATGAGGGATCGCCAAGCGAAGCGGGTGCGCGCGAAAATATCCGCGTCGGTGTCCAGTACGTGGCGGCATGGCTCGACGGAAAGGGCGCCGTACCGCTCTATAACCTCATGGAAGACGCCGCGACGGCGGAGATCTGCCGGACCCAGCTGTGGCAGTGGTTGAAGTACGAAGCGCCGCTTGACGACGGCCGCCCCTTCACACTCGACCTGTTCGACCAACTGTTCGACGAAGAGGTTGGGATGCTTCTCGAAAAGCCCAACGTCGCCGAAGCAGCCCGTTTGATGCGTGAGATGATCGTCGCCGACGATCTGGTCGAGTTCCTCACGCTCCCAGCCTATGAGTTGCTCGACTGACGTCACCAAAGGCGCATTGCCTGCTGTTAATGGAACCCTGACAGCGGGACGCTCGTAATCCTTCTCGGATTGCGAAGGACGCCGTGACATGGCTGAAGATACTGCCCGCGCGCGGATGCGGCCGCTCGGTATTGGCTCGCATCCTATCTACCCGATGTTGCTGCCAATCCCCATCGTCTGCTTCGCGGCCGTGGTTCTAACGGACCTGGCCTATCTCAGTCAGCCGGAGATGATGTGGATCGATTTCTCCTCGTGGTTGCTGCTAGCCGGGTTGATTGGCGGCGGCATTGCTGCGGTCGTTCTCATCATCGAGCTTATTCGGGCGGGGCGCGATCGTCGCGGCCCGCTGACCCTGCATTTCGTTTTGCTGCTCGCGGCTTGGGTCGTCGAAGTGCTGAACTCTTTCATTCATGCTCGCGATGGCTGGACCGCAGTTGTCGGAACGGGCCTCATCTTGTCGATCGTCGGCGCCCTACTAGCACTCGCGGCTGGCTGGACCTGGCAGTCGGCCGCCTATGACACCCGCGCGGGAGAGGTCGCATGAGAAGGCTCCTCCTCACCTTCGCGCTACTGCCGCTGATGTCGTGCGGCGACGGTCATAAGATCGACGCGAACAGTCAGTTCGGCCCTAATCCCGTCCTGCCAAACCCAAGCGAACAGCTTATCGCCGACGTCGGCGTGTATCAGGTGGTTGGGTGGAAGCCCGGCGAGACGCCGACCGTACCGCGGGGCTTCAAGATCGAAGCGCTGGCGACGGGACTTTCCAATCCGCGCAATGTTCTCGCACTACCCAACGGAGATATACTGGTCGTCGAAGCGAAGAACGAGGCGAGCGAGCCGGTTCAGCGTCCGAAGGATCCGATCAGGGCCTGGATCATGGCGCGCTCTCACGGTCAGTCTCCGAGCAGCCAGGCGCCCTCCCAAAGCAACCGGATTACAGTGATCCGCGACGCTAATGGCGATGGCAAGGCCGATGGCCGAAGCGTTCTACTCAGCGACCTAAATGCCCCATTCGGTGTCGCTGTCGTCGACGGCGACCTGTATGTCGCTAACACGGATGCGATCGTCCGCTACCCCTTCGTGCCCGGCCAGACCAAGATTACGGCGCCCGGCGTGAAGATCGCTGATCTGCCGGCTGGCCCCATCAACCATCACTGGACGAAGAGCTTGACCGCCAGCCCCGACGGCTCGCGGCTCTACGTAGGTGTGGGTTCCAACAGCAACGCGATGGAACGCGGAGTCGAGGCAGAGGCCAATCGCGCTGCTATCTTGGAAGTGGATCCGAAAACCGGACTCTGGAAAGTCTTCGCGAGCGGGTTGCGAAATCCGAATGGCCTGACCTTCTATCCTGGCTCGAACACTCTTTGGGCGGTCATTAATGAGCGCGACGAGCTCGGCCCGAACCTTGTCCCTGACTATCTGACGTCAGTCAGAGCGGGCGCCTTCTATGGCTGGCCGTACAGTTACTATGGGCAGCACCTCGATCCGCGGGTGAAACCGCAACGCCCTGATTTGGTGCGCCGCGCCATCGCGCCCGACTATGCCCTGAGCTCCCACGTCGCCCCGCTCGGCCTCGCCTTCTATAACGGCGCTAGTTTCCCGGCTCGGTTCCGGGGCGGTGCTTTTATCGGCGAGCACGGCAGCTGGAATCGCGAAGAGCCGCACGGCTACAAGGTCGTCTATCTTGGCTTCCAGGGTGGACGGCCGGTCGGCTCTCCGCAGGATTTTGTGACGGGTTTCCTAAAGGATGGGAAGGCTCGCGGGCGGCCGGTCGGCGTGACCGTCGACCGGACCGGAGCGCTCATTATTGCCGATGACGTCGGCAATACGGTGTGGCGCGTCATCTGGGCCGGCGCGCCCGTCGCGGCGACGCAGCCCTGAGCTAGGACAACGCCCCAATCCGCCGCATAATTCGAAGACGGTCGGCGTGGGAAGACCATTTGACTCAGACGACGCACCTCACCCCGTTTGTCGAAAAAGGCGCGACAAATGTAGCGCACCCGATGCAGCCTCGCACACGAAAGCGGGGATCGTATGCGTCGAATGCTCTTGATTCTGTTGTTGCTTGGCGTGCTGTCGCCAAATTCCGCCAGCGCCCAGTCAGATAGTCCGCCTCCCGAGCAAACTGCCGAGCAATGGCGCGAAGACCTGCGCTTCATGGCCGGACAGATGAAGGCGCGGCATGCAAACCTCTACCATGATGTGTCGAAAGAAGGGTTCGACGATGCAGTCGCGGATCTCGATCGGCGCATCCCCCAACTTCAACGCAATCAGATTATCGTCGGGCTGATGCGCATCGCCGCGCTGGTAGGCGACGGCCACACCCGCGTTGATCCGCGCAAGGACAAGGCGTTCGCGTTCCGCTCGCTCCCGCTGAAGCTGTACTGGTTCGACGATGGCATCTTCGTTCGCGCTGCCAGTCCTGAATATCGCGATCTGGTCGGGGCACGGATAGAGGCCGTCGGCGGCGTGCCCGTTGCACAGGCCATCGCCCGGACTTCCGAAATCGTATCCAAGGAGACGCTGAGCAGCGCTCGGCTGATGGTTCCGCTTTATCTGGCGATGCCCGACATCCTGCACGCGCTGGACCTGTCGAAAAACCGCTCAACGGCCACCCTGACGATGATCCGCAAGGGCAAGCGCTGGTCCGTCGAACTACCTGCCGAAGAGGTTGCCGAAATGTGGCCGCCGGACACTGACGCATCTTTCATGACGCCAGCTGGCTGGATCGACGCTCGAACAGGGCCGCAGCCGATGTGGCTGCAAGCGCCGCTCGATTATCACCGGCTGATCCCCGTGCCCGACGCGAGGCTGCTCTACGCTCAACTCAATATGGTCAGCGGCACTAAGGACGAGACGCTGAAGACCTTCGGCCAGCGCATTTTCGACCAGGCTCGCGCGACCAATCCCAAGGCAGTCGTCCTCGATCTGCGACTGAATCAGGGCGGCTACGGCGACCTTCGGAACGCGTTCATCCCGTGGTTGATCCGAACCGAGGATGTCGACACGCGATTGTTCGTCCTGGTCGCCCGTGGCAGCTTCTCCGCCAGTCAATTCATCCTTGATGATCTCGAACGCCTGACGGACGCCGTCCTGATCGGTGAGCCAGCTAGCTCGCGCCCGACCGGTTATGGCGACGCCTACAAGTCGACGCTGCCCAACAGTGGGATCGCCGTTCGCACATCGATCAAATATTGGCAGTCGGGACAGGACAAGCGGCCGTTTACGCCGATCGATATCGCGGCGCCGCTTACCTTCGCTGATTATGTCGCCGGCCGTGATCCGGGCTTGGTGGCCGCAATGGCGTTCACCGGGGAAAGCAACCTGGCCGATCGGCTCGAGGCGACCGCGAAGAATAGCGGCGCCCAAGCCAGCGTCGCGGCGGCCAAGGCCTATGTGGACGATCCGGCGCATCGTTACCGCGATGTCGAGCGTGAGCTGGTCGTTTCGGAACAGGCGCTGCTCGAGCGCAAGCAGCGCCCGGCCGCCCTCGATGTATCTCGCTGGGCTGCAAAGCGCTTTCCGCGGAACAGCGATCTTGCCACGGTCTGGGCCTATATCGCCAACGCGCAGGGCGCGAAGGGCGAGGCACGGCAGGCCATCGCGACAGCGCTCGCCATCGACCCAAGCAACCGCTCCGCGCAGTCGATCGGGGAGTCGATCGACAAGAAATAGAAAGGGCGCCGGAATCGCTCCCGGCGCCCCCTTGTCTCGTTCGAGAAGGTCTAAGCGGCCTTCTTCTCCAGCGCGCTCTTCGCCTGGGCGATGATGGCGCTGAATGCCTCGGCCTCGTGCATCGCGATGTCTGCGAGCACCTTGCGGTCGAGGGTAATGCCGGCGAGG